>Ga0181534_10000744_pt1 | contig 22591 bp, 18 predicted proteins | sample PEATcosm2014_Bin_37_FD_119758 | JGI IMG/M metagenome (GOLD analysis project Ga0181534, IMG submission 119758) | Peatland microbial communities from MTU Mesocosm Facility, Houghton, MI, USA - PEATcosm2014_Bin17_10_metaG | ecosystem: Environmental > Terrestrial > Soil > Wetlands > Peat | place...
CGCCATCGCCGTAGCAGTCCAATGCGCCGTCATCGCCCGCGGCGGCGAAGATGGTCTGGCCCTGGGCGTTGGCTTGTTCGCCCAGTTGCTCCAGAATCAGGGCGTCCGCGGACCCGGTGTCCAGTTCGCAGTCGCCGTAGCTGGTGGAAATAACCGGCGCCAGGTTCTCACTGACCGCATATTGGAGCGAGCCTTCCACGTCGGTTGAATTCACGAAGTAAATCGTGGCATTCCGCGCTATCGCGCCGGAGAATTCCAGATCGAGGTCGGCTTCCCCTAATTCGTCGTCGGCCGAGGTGTCTAGAACTCCCGGATCCGGGCTGCCGGGGATCAGTATCACGGTTGGATTGTTCACCGGCAGACCGAAGTAACTGCGGTATTGCTCGATATCCGAAATGAAGATATCGGTCTGCCCGACAATGGCAATTTTCTGCCCCGCGCCATCGATGCCGGCGTCGAAGAGCGGATTAATATTGTAAATAACGGCTGTATCGCCCGGACCCAGCTGCTGAGCGCCTTCATACTCCTCGCGGGGATGTGTGCCGCGCAATAGCCTGGGCTTCAGCCGGAAGTCGTGCAGCCCGCGAATCCCGAGCACCACGCCTTGAAACGCCGCGGGTATCGTTGGATCGGCGCTATTGGCATAGTGCGCTTCGCCGCCTACGTCGTAGCGGTGAATCTCGACTCCAAAGGCGCTGCCGATCTGGCCGGCGCCGCCGGCGAAAACAATCGAATTGCGCGAGCGCGCGACGCTCTTGACGGCGAGGCCATGCTGGCCGAGCCAGGCAGCCATCTTATCTATGTCGGACTGACTGACTCCAAAGCGGTCCGCATATTGTTCCGGAGTCAGCCACGCATGATAGTTAGCGGACGTTGGATCCTGCTGTTGCGCCAATAACTGGTCGAGATCGGCTTGCTGGCTGGCCGATGGCTTTAGCACCAGAGTGACATACGGAAGCTCGAGGGTCCGGGCAGCCAGTCCCAAGTCCGTGCCGGATTTGATGCGCGGGCTGACATTGCCCGGCACCGCCGCGCGCCGGCTATCGTCAACCGCCTGTGTAATTCGGTCTTCGGCGCCGAGCGCGCCCGCGAACGCGAAACTAAGGATCAGGAGACATACTGGAATAAGCCGGCATTGCCGGGAAAACGAACCGGTCACACTTCCGGCGCCAGCGCCTTGAACGATCATGCTACGTAGGACGGAAGGGCCGGCACCTTGGTTTCCAGCGGAGCCCGGCACCGGTACCATCTCGCGGGCGGGCGTACACATTTTACGAAGACTTAACTTCACCATACATTGCACCTACTGCGTGGCGCGCTTCAACAGCAGCGCCCAGTCCAGCCAACCCGGCGCTTGCGGAGATTTCCACCGCGGCCCCACCGCTCGAGGCAGCGGCACCCACTCGCCGGTGAAAGCGCTGAACCAGGCTGCCTCATAGGGCCCCGGCTCCAAGGTGACCGTGACATCGCCGCCGTTCGGCAGGTACACCGCGTAAATCTCACCGGGCTTCGCCAGGCAATAGGCGCCTTTATCGACTAGCGCGTCGTGCGGCTCTGTTTTCCACCACTCAAAGCTGGTGAAGAATTCCACCATGTGCGCATAGCCTTTCAGCATCACCATGGTATCGTCGCCGCGGCCGTTGATCCAGCCGCCGCCGGTATCGGGCCAGATGTTGATGCCGCGCCGCGCGGTCTCGCCGGCGGTCCCGTATGCTCCGGCCATGGCGATATCCCACGCCACATGCCGCAGCGTCTCCGCCGAATCCCCTCCCATGCCCGGCGCCCAGTGCGGGTAGTGATCCTCGTAGCCGTATTCTTCGTTCGCCTGCGGAATGATGCGTCCGGTCTTCAGTTGGATCTGCCTCTCTTCCAGCATCAAGGCGTGCTGCGTGCGCGACCAGTCTTGAATCGAAGTGAACCCGAACCATGCGGACGCGCGATCCTGATGCTCGCGGTGCACGGGATGGCTGGTGGCCAGATGCCTGTAAGGATCCCAGCCTTCCAGCAGGGTACCGGTCTCATGCGCCCACTTGTCGTCGCGAAAGCTGTCCAGGTCGTCGCCCAAGTCCCAGGTGATATTCGAAAATGCGCCCAGGCGCGCGGCGGCATAACGCAGATAGCGGTGCTCGTCGTCGCTCCCCGCGGCCGGGTGGATGCGGCCATCGCCGATGTCCTGGATGACGGAGATAATCATGTCGCGTTCGCGGGCAAAGCGCAGCATGCGCTCGAACTTTTGCCAGTAGGCCACATCGAAGCGCGTATAGTCGATTCCAGGGTGATCGAGGCTCTGCGGATCGGTCGCGATCCAGGGCCGCAGAAATAGCGTGAAATTGTCGCCCGTCATGGCCGGTTCGCCGTAGAATGTGAACGAGCCGCCGGAAAGCAGCACGCGCATGCGGTTGATCTTCAGATCGTGCAGGCGCTGGATGGCATTGCGGATGAATCGCTCGTCGCGCCAGCCCATCAGCCAAAAAGCGGTAGTGCCGTTAAAGAAGTAGTGCTCGCCGGTGCCCTCCCAAATGAAATGCCACGGGTATTGGGGATCCACGCGGATGGGGCCACGTCGAACTACCTGGGTGCCTCCGGCTGTGGCCTGGAAATCGCCTTGCCAGGCCTTCTCGAATTCCCCCTGCCGATAGACCACGGAATAGCTGTAATCGCCCGGCGAGGATGGCATGAATCGAATGCGGAAGAGGCTCCCGTCATGCGCGTCGCAGAAGCCGTCGACATGCAGGGCAGCGGCGCCCTTCTTGGAAAACGTTCCGGCCAGGCTCGCACCGGTGAACGGATTGCCCGCGCCAGGCGGCGCGATGGCGGCGGTGACTTCGAGGAAGTCATAGGCTTCGACGCGCGCAGCAGACTGGGAGAACGACACCTCGGCCGGCGCCGCCGCCAATACCAGGGGCAACGCCAGAATGCTGGCGCACAGGGAACGGCACATGCCTCACTGTAGCGCTTCTTGCTTTTTGTTTCGAAATGTTGTAACGTTCGAGCGCGGCGAAACACTAAACAAAGTCGGCGCGACTCCATGCGTGATCCAGCTTTACGAAACGCTGGCGATCGCGTTGGGTATTTGCCGGCGCTGGAGAGATATGACAACCTACGAGACGACTTTGAATGCAGCACGGCGGAACGGCGCCGTGTCGCGGGTGGTGATGCGCATGTGCGCGGTTATGGCGCTGTGCGCCGCGGCGCTGCCGGCGCAGTTCACCACATTGTACTCGTTCCCCGCTCCCGGCGGAATCAGCGTCGCTGAAGGGCCCACAGGGGGAATGATTCAGGGCGCCAATGGGAATCTGTACGGGGCTACGTCCGCGTATGGGGAGGGGTATTTGGCCGTGCCCAACATCATATATGAGATGACCCCTGCTGGCGCGGTGACGACGCTATACACGTTTTGCAGCACGTGCACGGAGAGCGGAGGTGTCCCCGGTGCGCTCGTGCAGATTCAGCCGGACGGAGACCTTTACGGAACAACCACTTCTGGCGGGGCAAACGGTTCAGGTATAGTCTTCAAATTCACGCCTGGCACATTCACGCCTGGCACATTGACCATTTTGTACAGCTTCTGCTCGCAAAGCGGATGCACCGACGGCGGGGGGCCGTTGGCGGGGCTCGTCCAGGCAACCAATGGGGAGTTGTACGGGACAACCAGCACCGGCGGGGCGAACGGCAACGGCACGATCTTCAAGATTACCCCGGCAGGCGCCCTGACGACGTTATACAGCTTCTGCCCAATAAGCGGATGCACGGACGGTATTACCGTGTTGGGCAACCTGATACAGGCCACCAATGGGAACCTTTACGGGGCAACTGAAAGGGGCGGATTGAACAACGGGGGAACGATCTTCAAGATGACGCCGGCGGGCGTTTTCACGACGCTTTACCGCTTCTGCGCAACGAACCCCGCATGCCCGGACGGCCAGGCACCCATGGGCGTGATGCAAGCCGCAAACGGCAACTTCTACGGGGTGACGCAGGGTGGCGGGACGGGCGCCTACTGCAATTCATATCTTGGCCTGCCTTGTGGGACGGTTTTCGAATTCACTACTGGCGGTACCCTGAACACGATTTACAATTTCTGCTCCCTGGAGAACTGTTCGGACGGCTCATACCCATATACGCAACTGATCCAGGCCACGGACGGTTATCTGTACGGGACAAATACAGCCGCCGGGCCGCTGACAGGCGGCGGCGGCGGATCGCCAAGCCGCGGGTCTGAAACGAAAGGTGCGCGTAGCCGCCCTGGCAGCGACGGCGGCTTGACGCCCACGTACCCCGGCACAATTTTTAAGATCAGAACGAGTGGCGCCTTCACGATGCTGGAGGACTTCTGCGTCTATCCCGATTCCACGTGTGGCGCAATCCCCGTCGCGCCGCTGTTCCAGGCCACCAATGGGACGCTCTATGGAACGACCACACAGGGCGGGACCGGGGGATGCTTCACCCTCGATTGGAACGGCTGCGGCGTGGTCTTCAGCCTGGCGGTGGGCCTGGGCCCGTTTGTGGAGACGCGGCCTACTTCCGGCGCGGCGGAAACGGTGGTCAAGATTCTGGGGACGGATCTGACGGGCGCGACCAGCGTGACGTTTAACGGTACGGCGGCGGCGTTCTCGGTGGTGAAACCAACCCTGATCAGTACCTCGGTACCGGCCGGCGCGACTAGCGGCACGGTCGAAGTGGTGACGCCGAGCGGCACTCTGAAGAGCAACGTGCGCTTTGTGGTTCCATAAGGGGCCCTGTTCGTTTCAGGCGCGCGGGAGTGGGGCCAGCTGGCCGATTCGCGGCGGGTGCTATCATGAGTTCCAGCATGCCCGATCTCAGTTCGGTTTCCGCCCCGATGTCCGAAGCCGTCACCCGCGATATTCGCGTGGAGGTTCTATCCAGATACTCAGCCGAGAATTCGCGGCCGCTGCAGGATGAGTGGGTGTTCCAATATACGGTGCGCATCACCAATCAGGGCGCCCAAACCGTACAACTTCTGAGCCGCCATTGGATCATCACCGATGCACTCGATCACATCGAAGAAGTCAGGGGTCCCGGGGTGATCGGCGAGCAACCCGTGCTGCAGCCGGGCGAGTCGTTCAAGTACTCTTCGTGGTGCCCGCTGAAGACGCCCGTGGGGATGATGCACGGCACGTATCAGATGGTCGGCCCGGATGGCAGCCCGTTCGATATCGAGATCGCGGCTTTCGCGCTGAAAGCCCGCTACACGGTCAATTGAGTCTTGCGGTGACCAACCAGCATATTGGACTCATGATCCATGCCGCCGCGGGCTTGGGCGTTCTGCACGAATTGACCGGCGTGATCGCCCGCCACCGCGGCGATATCCTGTCGGTCGAGATCATCGAACAAGGCTCCGCCGAAGCGCGCATCTACTTCGAAATCGCGCTGCCCGCCCCTGCCGGCGAACTGGCGGCGGACCTGCGCGCGCTGGCCATTGTGCGCAAGGTCGAAGTCGTCGAAACGCTGCAAAAGATTTACGGCAAGCGCATCATCATCATGGGCGGCGGGGCGCAGGTGGGGCAGGTGGCCATCGGCGCGGTATCGGAAGCGGACCGGCACAACATCCGCGGCGAGCATATCTCGGTGGATACCATTCCGCTGGTGGGAGAGCAGGCGTTGGCGGACGCGGTGCGCGCGGTGGCCCGCCTGCCCAGGGCCAAGGCGCTGGTGCTGGCCGGATCGCTGATGGGCGGAGAGATCGAGCAGGCCGTGCGCGAAGTGCGCCAGGAAGGGCTACTGGTCATCAGCCTGAATATGGCGGGCAGCGTCCCGGACGCGGCGGACCTGGTGGTCAGCGATCCCGTGCAAGCGGGCGTGATGGCGGTGATGGCAGTCGCCGATACCGCCAAGTTCACCCTGGAGAGATTGAAGCGGCGCGTGTTTTAGTTATAAAGATGAGACCAAGCTGGAGGGCGGGCAATCCTGCCCAGTGCCACTTACTTTTCCCGAAACCTGGAATTCTGCACAAATTGTGGGGCGGACCCCCAGGTCCGCGCGGGTCCCCAGCCGGCTTTTAGCCGGCTCCAGCCGCCTGGAAAGGCGGCTGCGGCCAAGATTGGCCGCCCTCCAATTTCAATAGCTTCAGCCTCGCGACACAATCAAAAACGCACCACCCACCGCAATAATGTCCTCGAGCAGCGCAATCGGCAAATCCCTCCCGCCAATCGCCCTGACCAGCCGGGACCGAAATTCGTAGCCGCCGAGCGTCCCAGCCACGGCGCCAATCGCGCCGGCCACCAGACCGCCCGGCAGCGACTGGCTGGCCGCCCCCAAAGCAGCTCCACAAAATGCTCCGGTGACGATCCGCGCAATGAACCCCGGCGGCGCCTTCCGGCTGGGCGTGTTAGGCAGCTTGTCGGCGATCAGTTCCGCAATCGCCAGCGCGCTGACGATGAACGGCGTCGCCGCGAAGCCTAGAAACGCCAGCCCGGTGTCACCGAGGTGCAGCCATCCCAAACGCGCCGCCCAACTCACCGCGGCCAGCGGCGTCAGTGCGCGAAGGCCGGCAACCACGCCAATCAGAAACGCTAGAACGTATATCGACATATCCCTCCTACGCGCCGGCGAGCGGCTGCATTTCTCCCAGCATAGTCGGAATCAGCTCGCAAACGGTAGGGTGAATGTGCACCGCTCGTTGAATCGTCGTGTAGGGCGCTTTCGCATACATCACATCCAGAATCGAGTGAATCGCCTCATCGCCGCCGGTGCCCAGAATGGCCGCGCCCAGAATTTCTTTCGACTGCGCATCCACCACAATTTTCATGAACCCCTGCGTTTCGCCTTTCTCCACGGCGCGCCCGACCTTGGTCATCGGACGTTTCCCCACCAGCGCGCTGCGTCCGGTTTGGCGAACCTGCGCCTCGGTCAGCCCGGCGCGCCCCAGCGGCGGATCGATGTACAGTGCGTAGGCGGGTATGCGATCGCTCACGCGGCGCGGGTCGTTATCCAGCAGATTCGCCGCTACAATTTCGAAATCGTTATAGGCGGTGTGCGTAAACCCGCCTTTGCCGTTGCAATCGCCCAGCGCCCAGATGCCGGGCACGTTGCTGCGCAATTGATCGTCGACGGCGATGTTCCCGTGCGCGTCCAATGCCACGCCCGCCGCCTCCAGCCCGAGATCGTCCGTGTTCGGGCGCCGGCCAACCGCCAGCAGCACATGCGAGCCGGCAATCTCCGGCGCGCCTTCGGTGCACTCCGCCTGCGCCACAATCTCTTCGCCGCGCCCCGAAAACCCGATGCATTTCGCGTTCAGGCGCACGCCGATCTGCTCGCCCGCCAGGATCTCCTGAATGGCCGCAGACACATCTTCGTCTTCCCGCTGCACCAACCGCGGCCCCATTTCGAGGATGGTGACCTGGCTTCCAAAACGCCGGAACATCTGGCCGAACTCCAGGCCGATATAGCTGCCACCCACCACGATCAGGTGTTTGGGGAGAAAGTCGACGCCCATCATGGAGCTGTTGGTGAGATAGGCGACCTGATCCAGTCCCGGCATGGGCGGTACGACCGCGCGTCCGCCCACGTTGATGAAGATGCGCGCAGCGGTGAGCCGCGCGGGTCCCACGCTCACCTCCCGCGCCGACTCGAAGCGGGCGTGGCCTTCATAGACGGTGCAGTTGTCCATCTTCTTCAGCCAGGTTTCAATCCCCGTTCGCGATTTTCCCGATATGGCGTCCTTCCTGGCTTTCACCCGCGGCATGTCGACCCTGCATTCGCCGCCCGCATCCACGCCGAATTCGGCTGCGCGCCGCACCATGTGCGCGGCATACGCGCTGGCCACCATGGTTTTGGTAGGGATGCAGCCGGTATTCACGCAGGTGCCGCCGAACAGCTTGCGCTCGACGATGGCGACCTTCATCCCCGCCTTGGCGAGGCGCGCCGCCAGCGGCGGGCCGGCCTGTCCGGTTCCGATGACGATGGCGTCGTATGCCGTGGCCATTGGAGAAAGGGCTACGGCCGACGATGTTCGCGGATGGAATGAACGATCTCATCCAGCGAAAGATCGTTCTGCCACTCGTCGCGGTCGTGCGTGTAATCGCCGGAGCCAGAGCGATTCAGGCGAAGGAATCGCGCCAGGCCATCGGCACCCAATTCACGCTTCAGTACATCGAGTGCGTGCCGCTCGAACTCCTCGTCGGTCAATTGGTCGATAGCGATCATACTCCTTGCTCCTTGATCCAAGATACCGGATTCCTGACCGGAATTCGAGGGGAGAATGCCACATAGTTTTCCAAGCAGACTCGATTCTGCACAAGTTCGTGGGGCGGACCTCCAGGTCTGTCAGGATGGGCTTGCGGCCCACTAATAGTGATGAAAACCGTGTCGGAGGGCGGGCAATTCTGCCCGCAGCCGGCTTTTTAGCCGGCTCCAGCCGCCTGGAAAGGCGGCTGCGGCCAAGATTGGCCGCCCTCCAATTTCAATGGCTTACAGTAGGTTTTCGACCGTGCGCGGGTCCTCCAGGACCCGCTCTTCGCTTACGGAATCAACGTTACCGGGCACTAGCTGGCCGACGTGGACGTGGGCCTGCAGGACTGGAGTCCTGCCTCCAATTAAGGCAGGTGTCCGATATTGGCGTGCGAAGCGCGCTCAATACGCCCACCGCCACAAACTCGCGCCCGCCGTATATCCTGCCCCGACCGCCGCGAACATCACCAGATCGCCCTTCTTCAGCCGCCCCTGCGCGATGGCGTCCCGCGTGGCCAGCGGCAGCGTCGCCGAAGTCGTATTCCCGTAGCGGTCGATATTGATCAGCACCTGCTCCGGCTTCAGGCCCATACGTTCGCAAGCGCCGGTGATGATGCGGCGGTTGGCCTGGTGCGGGATCAAGATGCCCACATCGGATGGCTGCAGGCCGTTGCGCTCCAGCACCTCCGCGCACATCTCGTACATCTTTTTCACCGCGTACTTGAACACCTGTTGGCCTTGCTGATGGACAAAGTGCAGGCGCTTCTCCACGGTTTCGGCCGACGCCGGAAGGCGGCTCCCACCCGCCGGCATCTTCAGGAAATCGCCGCCCGATCCGTCGATTTCGCCGATAAAATCGATGAAGCCCGCGTCGTCGTCCGCATCCCCGGCGGGCTCCAGCAACATAGCGCCCGCGCCGTCGCCGAACAGGATGCAGGTCGCCCGGTCCGTATAGTCGATGATCCGGCTCATGGTATCGGCGCCCACCACCAGCACTCTGCGATGCGTGCCGGCTGCGATCAATGCCGCGCCAGTCGTCAGCCCGTACAGAAAACTGGAGCACGCCGCCACCAGGTCGAAGCCCCAGGCGCGGTGCGCGCCCAAGCGATCCTGAATCAGGCACGCGGTCGACGGAAACAGCATATCGGGGGTCACCGTGCACACCAGGATGGCGTCCAGCTCCGCGGCCGTAATGCCGCGGGCGGCCAGTGCCACGCGCGCGGCCTCGGTTCCCATGTCGGACGTGGCCACTTCGGGAGCGGCAATGTGCCGCTCGCAGATACCCGTGCGTTCCACGATCCATTCGCTGTTGGTATCCACCATCCGCTCCAGATCTTTGTTGGTGAGCACGCCCGGCGGTACATAGCAGCCCAGCGCGCTGATTTTCACTTTCGGCAAGTTTCCTCCAAGGCCCACGTGGCCCCGATGTGCTAAATTATTGAGAAATGCAAGACCACGGCTCGGGCTTGGCCGTCTCCGGATTTCAAAGCGCGTTGCTTTTTGAAAGCCCGGAAGAAATCTATGCCCGCGTCTTCCGGGAATTCAAACCTCGCACCCCACTACCCAAGATCGCCGTGGAGTTCTGCCGTTTCGCCAACGCCGACAGTCTCATCCGTATGGAATCCGGCGCCATCCAAGTGCGCATCTCCGATCTGCTGGAAGGCGCTCCCGCTCCCGTCGTGGAAGCCCTTGCCTATATTCTGCTGGGCAAACTGTTTCGCCGTCCGGCCGCTCCTATTTATGCCCACCGCTATCGCCTTTACCTGAACCGGCGGGACGTGCGGCGCCAAATGCATCTGGTCCGCCAGATCCGCGGCCGCAAATTTGTCTCCGGCCCACAAGGAAGTCATTATAACTTGGAGGCGGTGTTCGAGGCGCTGAATGCGGAGCACTTTCAAGGATTGCTGGCGCGGCCGCTGCTAGGCTGGAGCCGGGCTGCCTCGCGCAGCCGGTTGGGCCATTTCGATCCGTCGCACAACGCCATCGTGATCAGCCGGATTTTCGACAATCCAACCGCGCCTGCGCTGGGCCTGGAGTACGTGATGTTTCACGAGATGCTGCACCTGCGGCATCCGGTGGACCATAGCGGAGCCAGGAGGCGGGTTCACACGCGGGAATTCCGTCAAGCGGAAAAACAGTTCGCGAGGTTAAAGGAAGCCAAGGAAATACTGAAGAAATTGTGAAGGAGGGCGGGCTTTAGCAGCGCCGCCGGCTGCGCCGGTTTGAACCTGGGTATGACCCGCCTGATTGGGATACGCTGGTGGTGAACGCAGCTGGCGCTACGTGCTCCTGCTTTAGCGTGGCTCCGCTGGCGTTTGCACATTGGCGAGGTCGGTATCGGCGCAACCCCAGATGAGAATCCATCATTCGCCAAGCGGGCGGTTGCGTTTCCATCCCAACCCGACGGAGAACAGATGATGCACAGAAAGAGATGCAAGAAACCTAAGAATCTGGCGCCAGCCAAACAGCCCGCCGACGCGGGCCTGCGGAAAATCAGGCCGCTGGTGGCCGGCATTGATGTTGGCAGCGAGCAACATTTCGTGTGCGCCCCGACTAGCGATGGGGGCACCGGGATGCGCGTGTTCGGAGGCACCACCCCGGATCTGCAAGCGCTCCTGGAATGGCTGCAAAAGTCGCACTTGGAGTCGGTGGCGATGGAGAGCACGGGGGTCTACTGGATACCGCTGTATGAGTTGCTGGCGAGTCGCGGAATCGAGGTCCTTCTGACCGATACGCGCCAATTCAGCCGCGTGAACTCGCTCACGGATGAGGTGCGCACCATCGCACAGCATTACCGGGATCGGGGCGATGTGGAGAATAACTTCGACGAGTTGAAGAACCAGTGGGGATGGGCGGGTTTCACGACCCAAGACCGGAAGCGCTGCCAGATCATGGGGCGGGTGATCGCCTTGGTCTACAACTGGTGGACGATCTTCATGCGCTTGGGAATCCCGGGGAAACACGCCGAAGCCATCACCTCGCGGCCGTTGGCGCTGCAGGGCGTCGCCCGGCAAATCCGGCACGGGAATCAGACCACGGTGGAGATCCACCAGCACGCACGTCAAGGCCGCGCAGATTGCGGAGGCGCTGACCAAGGTGAGCGCGTTTCTCAAGCGCATCAAAGCGACTGCGGAGCGGTTAAGGCAAGGAGAGAGGTGGAAGCTAATTCTCAACGCCGCATTTCGTCAATTCCTGGGTGGCAGGTCATCGGCAGCCTGGCCGGCTCGCCGATGCCCCCGCCTCACTGCTGTTTTTGGGATTAACGGTCGAGGACATGCTGCGCGACCCCAATCTGATTCCGCTTTCGCACCAGCACCACAATGTCCTCGCCATGTGCGTGTTGACGCGCCGTTCGCTGGGCGAGGATCCCGCGCCGGCTAACGTGGCCAATCTCGCCCGGCGTGCGCTCGATCGTTACGAGCTCGAGATTGCCAATCACTTCGAGATCGAGGAGCAAATCCTGTTCCCGGCCATTGAAGATGCCCTTGGTAAACTGCCCTTGGTCGCGGACCTGGTCGCTGAGCACCGCCAGGCCGAAAACCTCATCGCGCAATTGCGTTCGGCGCCCACCACGGCGCTCCTGGAGCGGCTGTGCGGCCTGCTCGCCGGGCACATCCGGCGCGAGGAAAACGATCTGTTCCAACTCGCTCAATCGCGGCTACCGGAACCGATCCTCCGGGAACTGGGAGCGGCCATCGAACGAAAAGTCGTGCGGGTCTGTCTCTGAGGAAGAAAATCACAGCCGTCCAGTACGCACAGGACTAATCCGTGGCCTGCTATCCTTTCGGAATTCACAATCCGCAAGCAGCCGTGGTAACCTAAACAGAACCAGCAGGTAAATAACCTATGAGGGCCACAGCCATAATGTCTAACTATCGCTGCGTCATGGAAGCGCTGAGCGCGATTTTGGTGCTCGCCGTACCCTCCTTTGCGCAACCACCTGGCGGATGGCCTTCCGCCGGCTACGATCTGAATGACAACCGCTGGGCTTCCGCCGAGACAACCCTGAACATCGGAAACGTGAACGGCCTTGCCGTCCTGTGGCAGTTCACCACCCAAAACGACGTTTCCGCGACCCCATCGGTGGATTCTACGGGCAGTTACGTTTACTTTCCAGACTGGTCCGGAAATCTATACAAATTGAGCACGGCCGACGGAGCTGTCATCTGGCAGCACACCATGACGGATTATGGTTTAAGTTCGGGCACCATGTCGCGCACCACGCCCACGCTCTCGGGCAACATGGTAATCATCGGCGCCAGCTCGACGCTCGGGAATCCACAGCCGTATGGCTCATATCTTCTGGCCCTTAACGCAAGCAACGGGAATCTGCTATGGAAGACCGCTCTCGATCCCGACCTCAATTCTCTCGCGACCACTTCCCCCGTTATTTACAATGGCATCGCGTACATGGGAGTGTCCTCCACCGAGGAAAAGCTGACCGCCCCGACGTTCCGCGGAAGCCTGGCCGCGATCTCGTTGACCAACGGGCAGATCCTCTGGCAGACGTACTTCACGCCGGAGGGCTACAGCGGCACTCCGGTATGGTCCAGCACACCGGTGATCGATGTCAAGCACAGCCAGATCTACGTAACCACCGGCAATAATTATCTGGTGCCGCTTTCCGTTCAGGTCTGCGAGCAGGCCGTGATCGGGATCCCGAAGTCGATTCTGGCGTGCCAGGCGACCGATAATTATGAGGATTCGATCGTGGCGCTGGATCTCACAACTGGAGCCGTGAAGTGGGGATCCCGGTGCTCGCCGGACGACGCCTGGATCACCGCCTGCACCGATGAGGGAAGCGCTTGCCCCGATCCCGCCGGGGACGATTATGATTTCGGCGCGGGCGCCAACCTTTTCACCACCACCATCGGCGGCGTCTCCACCACGCTGGTCGGCGCCGGCCAAAAAAGCGGCACCTATTGGGCACTCTCGCCGAAAGGCGGAGCCACAGTGTGGCAGACCGCCGTGGGGCCGGGCGGAAAAGTCGGCGGAATGCAGTGGGGCACGGCATCCGACAACCAGCGCATCTACGTCGCATTGAGCAATACCACCCAGAGAACCTACACGCTGGAACCCTCGGGGACCTCCTGGAGCGGCGCTTCCTGGGCCGCGCTGAACCCCGCCACGGGAGCGATTATTTGGCAGGTTCCCGATCCCGGCATGAGCACCGTTCACGCCGGCCAACATGCTTTGGCCATTGCGCCTGTCACGGTGGCCAACGGAGTGGTCTACGTGGCTTCCATGTCGGGCTACATGTACGCGCTGAACGCGGCCACCGGCGCGACGCTGTGGTCGTACCTGGCGCCGGGTTCGGTGAACGCCGCGCCAGCCATCGTAAACGGCGTTTTGTACTGGGGTACCGGGTATCATAACTTCCCCGCTCTGAACCCAATGGGCACCGCCAGCAACACCTTCTACGCATTTTCGCTGCCCAAGAGCGGCCCAAAATAAGGGCGCTGGGGAACCGCCATGGGCGGCCTTAGCTTAGCTAGCCAGCTAAGCTAACCGCGAAACCTGCGCGAAAGCAGGCCACAAACCCAAGTTTCAGGTTGTACATTTAAAGCTGGACCACATTCGGTCCCACCCGTCTTCACAACTTCCCTGGCTCAATCCTTCTCTGTCCTCAGGGCACGCAGATCTATCGGATTCAATAAAATTGATCGCGCGCAAGTGCGGCCATTTATTTTATCCCTCCGGCGGTGAGCGAAGGATGCGGCTGTCCCCTGAAATAAAAGCAAAAAAACTGAAGAAAATTGGAAAAAATACTTGACAATCTACCTCGGACCGGGCCAAAATTCAAAAACGTTGGAGGGAAAGATGGAAGACGAACGCGACAAAGAAGCCCGGTCAGGCCTGGACCGACGGAAGTTCCTTGGCGCCCTCGGAGCGACGGCCGCCGCGGGCATGTTCCTGGAGTCGGGGGGTGGCCGCGCTGAAGGCGCCAGCCCAAGCCCAACCCCGCCGTCCGTCCTATACCAGGACTCGTTCGGCAACATTGGGCCCGCCAGCCCTTCGGCGCTCGCCGCCGGGATCGTCCCGCCGCCGATCCCGTCGGGCGCGCCGGTTGCCGGGTCGGAGGGCGCCTCACCCGACACCAGCTACCCAACGTATGTCACCCAGGACTATACACAGCCCAACTTCCTGATGATCATGGTGGACCAACTGGGCACGCCGCGATGGCTCCCCACGCCCACGCTGCCTAACATCAACAGCCTGATCATAAGCAAGGCCTGCGCCTTCCCGAACTACTTTGTGGCCGCCACCGCCTGTACTCCCTCCAGGGCTACGCTGCTCACGGGGCTGTATTCGCAGCAAACCTATATCTTCGGCACCCTGGAAAACTGGTGCGAACCTCAACTGCTGCCGTACAATGCTTCAACGCCAACCGGATTCCCGACGATCGGTAACGTGCTGTCCCAGCAACTGCCCATCGAGGGCGGCGGAACGAGCCCGGGCTACGACACAGTCTGGATCGGCAAGTGGCACGTCTCCGCGACAGGCAACGCGCCGGCGAAGGGCTCGTGTTCGCCCGGGGGCGTGACGCCCGGACCGGCGGCATACGGCTTTAACGATCCGTACTGCATTCCGAACATCACCCCGGAGCAGTACTACACATCCGGCGGGCCGGCGTTGGCGTACCCCTCTCCGGACGGAACGGCGGCCAATGAGGGCGTCGGCGGAGCACTGCTGACGCCGTACACCGGCGATACCGACACCAAGCTTTACGGAACCACCTACGTCTATGAGGACTACCCGACCACCCTCCCCGCACCGCTCACCCAGCCTCTCGTTACGGATCCGGGCTATCTGGCCCTTGGCGACGGCGCCATCGCCCATGCGTTTACCACATGGCTGGAATACGCCCAAGCGAGCATTACCAAGCCGTGGTTCTGTGCAGTGAGCCTCATCAATCCCCACGACATGTCCGCCTTCCCATACGGCTATGGGCTAGCTGGCGTGCAGTCCGCGACGTTGGGCGATTTCGGCAGCGGCCCGACGGCTGGGGTCCCCGGGTATGTCACGCCGGTCACCACCGGCTTCGATGTGCCCCCCGCGCCGCCATACGGCGCGGACGAGGAGGTCGTGGCCATGACGACAACCTACCAGCCAGGAGGGACTGCGCCCGTCGGGCCGTTCCATCCCGCGTACGCGGGCCAGACCTGGAACAACCCCGACAACCCTTCCTTGCTGCCCTATGGTCCGACCAGTGGGGTCTACGGCAAGCCGAGCCTGCAATGGGCCTACCAGAGCAATTCGGGAAAGGAACTCGGGACGGTGGAGAACCAGAATGCGTGGTTCACATTTCTGAACTACTACTTCTGGATGCAGGCCAACGTGGACGTGCAGGTGGGCCGCGTAATGAATGCCCTTAACGCCTCCACCTTTGCGTCCAATACGATCGTGGTTTTTCTGTCGGATCACGGCGACTACGCCGGGTCGCACTCGCTGCACGGGAAGGCCTTTGCCCTGTATGACGAGACCATCAACGTGCCCCTCTACATCAAGTTCCCAACCCAGAAGAGCGCATTACCACTTCCCTACGCCTGCTCAAGCGTGGACATTCTTCCCTTCCTGTACACCATGGCGATCGGCAACGCCTCCTGGCGGTCGAACTCCGCCGACCTGGTCGGGTACCTATACAATCGGGAGGCCATAAGCGACTTCATCCTCTCCAAGACGTTCCCCGTAGCGCAGCACCGTGTCTCCACGATTCCCGCCGCCAAGGCAGGCTTTCCCGATCAGCCATACATCCTGCACACCACCGACGAGGGATTCACGACCCACACCCTCCCGTCAGGCCAAGCCGTGCCCGGTCACGCCATCGCCTTCCGGACGGTGGATTATTCCGAGGAACCCCCGCCGCCGGCCGCCCCAAACCAACCCTACGGCGGAGGCAAGCTGGGGATGTACAACTACTGGAACGACACTCCAGGAGGCGCCATCCCTCCGACGCAACCGGACCCCAGCGCCTGTCCGGCCGGCGGGCAGCCGGCCCCGCAATACGAGTTTTACGAGTACTCCTCGCCATCGCTAAACTACGGCGAAACGGGGAACCAGGTCACCATCTCCGGCGGCGTTCCCAGCGGTACGGCGGGTCAGTACCTGACCGATTTCAACAATATCGCGCCGGCCGAGCTCTACGGGCTTTCCATGCCAAACGGCGCTCCTCTGCCCACCTACATCACGAACGCGCAGAGCACCGCCCTGAACACGTATTTGACCTACTGGAGTTCGGCGCAAGGAACGGCATCGACCGAAACGACCTGGCAGAAATAGCTCGGCGGCGCAGGCAAACGCAAGGAGAACACCATGGGACCAAGGTTAGTCCTGGCGGCGTGCCTACTGGCGGGCCCGATCGATGTCAGCGCCGCCAGCCCCGAAAAGCCCACGTTCTTCGCGCGGCGCGACTACCCGGACTACGCCTTCAATCAGGCCGCCGTGGCGGACACGAACGGCGATGGAATCCCGGATCTGATCGAATCGATCGGCGGCTCGGTACAGGTGCTGTTCGGCAACGGCAACGGCACGTTCAGGCAAGGACCCGAGACCCGGACGGGCATGGGTTTCGCCCCCAGCTTCGCCACCGCAGACCTTACCGGCGGCACAGTCGATCTGGTGATGGCCGGCCAAAACGAGGATTATGCGTGGGGCATCGGCGTTTGCCTGGGTAATGGCGACGGCACCTTCCAGACTGCGGTCTTCTACCCGGCGGGCAGCGACACGAACACGAGCGCGATCGCGCTCGGGGACTTCAACGGCGATGGAATTATCGACGCCGTCACGGCGGGCGTTAGCGGCATCTGGCTGTTTACCGGAAAGGGCGGCGGCGCATTCAATCCCGGCGTGCTGATACCTTTCAATCCCGGAGGACCGCTTGGCGGCGATCTGGCGGCGGCGGATTTCCGTAAGGATGGCAAGCTGGACCTGGTGGCGAGCACGCTCACCGGCTTCGCCGTGCTGCTGGGCAATGGCGACGGAACTTTCCAGCCGCAGCAGAACTTCTCCAACCTCCAGAACCCCGGAAACAACCCCTGCGACTTCGCGGTGGGACCCCTCAGCAGCGGCGGCTATCCGGCTATCGTCGCGAATTGTGCTTCCCTGAGCCAGGTTCCTGTTTACCTGGGGAACGGCAAAGGAGGTTTCTCCCAGCCCGTCTACGTCTCTATGCCCGGCGAGGCGGTACAAGTGGTCGCCGACGTGAATGGCGATGGCATCCCCGACCTGGTCAGCTCATACGGCTATGTCGCGCTGGGCGAAGGCGGCGGTAAGTTCAAGGCGCCGGTGCTTTACCCGGTTGAGGACTCCATCGAAACCGTCGGTGGCAGCGTGGTTGCCGCGCACCTGCGGAGCGCCAGTTTCGTGGACCTGGTGGTGCAGGGCACCGGGGCGGTTTCCGTGCTGCTGAACACGGACAATAAAGGCTTCGAGGATGGGCGATGGACGGCGCTGCCAAGCCCGGCGGGCTGCGGCGCGGCGGCGGACTACAACGGCGACGGCAAACCCGATCTGGCCGTCAATACCTCGGAGGGAATTTCCATCCTGCTGGGCACCGGGTCGGCCAGCGCCCCCTTCACGCTGGGCACGCCCATCGCGCTGAGCGGCGCGGGCTGTCTGGTTACCGGAGATCTGACCGGGTCCGGCAATGCCGGCCTGTTGGTGCCCACCGCCACCGCGGTCGACGCCTATCTCGGCGATGGCAACGGCACGTTCACGCTGAAGAGCTCCACGCCGGTCGCTACGGAGGGGTATGTAGCGCTGGCAGATTTTAACCGGGACGGCAAACTGGATTTCGCCTCCTCCGCCAACGTGCTGGCGCTGGGCAACGGGGACGGGACATTCAAGACCCCCGTGCCACTGGTGGCGAGTCTCCCGACGGGCGGCTTCACCAACATCGCCGCGGGCGACCTGAACGGCGACGGCTGGCCCGATCTGGTTCTCACCAACTGGTATTACACGGAAACAATTTACATTCTGCTCAACAACCAGCACGGCGGGTTCACCGAGAGCACCATCGCCTGTAAGGAGCCTTACTGCTCCCCGTCGCAGGTCATACTGGCCGACGTGAACGGGGATGGGAATCTGGACATAGTCGTCGGGGAAGCATTGGCAGGGGGTGCGGTGATTTATCTGGGCAACGGCAAGGGCGGATTCACCGAGAAGTCGTCGCTGAGCGCTGTGCTCATGGCAACGGGGCCGATTATGGTGGGGGACGTGAACGGGGACGGCGTCCCGGACATCGGCATGATGCAGGCCGGCACCCTGGGCATTTTCCTGGGCAACGGAGATGGCACCTACACCGCGCCGTTTTACATCGGCGCGGGGCCCGGCCCCGCCGACATCCTGACGGAGAACCTGCACGGGCAAGCCGCCAGCGCGGGGCTGCCGGACATAGTCGCCCCGGATGGCACGGGCGGAGTTATGGTGTTGATCAACACCACAACGCCTGCCAGCAAGCCCGCCCAATAGCCTTATGCCATACCTGGTCAACTGGCAGCCTGTGCCGCAAGCGTGGATCCGGGAGGAAGAGGAACGCCTCGGCCGCGACCTGCGCTTTCAGTCCATCGCCGACGAAGCCGAGCGCGCGCGGCAACTGCGAATCGCCGCGCAGCAATCGGCTATCGACAGAATGGTAGTCGAGCAAGCAGCGGCGAAAGATCCGCGGCCTATCGATCCGCAGGCCATCGAACAGGAAGTGCAGCGGCAGAAGCAGGCCGGCAACTGCCGCACCGCCTTCGATGACGGCCTCCTGCGCCAACAGGTCGAGCGCCTATTCCGCCTGCAACGCTTGCACGCGGAAATGACGGCCGGAGCGGTCCCGCCGGCGGCGCTGGAGGTTGAGGCGTTCTACGAGGCGAACCGCGAAAACTTCCGCATGCCGGAATCGTTCCATGCCGCCCACATCGTGAAGCACGTCAACCGGGAGCACGGCGCGGACGAAGCGCGCGCCGGGATCGAGGCGGCCCTGGCGGAACTGGAGCGCGGCGACCCATTTTCCGAAGTCGCCGAGCGCCATTCGGATTGCAAGGGCAATGGCGGCGATCTCGGACGGTTCCCGGCCGGCCAAATGGTCCAGGAGTTCGACGACGCCATCCGGCCCCTCGAACCGGGCCAGCGCACCGGCATTTTCACTACGCCCTTCGGCTTCCACATTGCCGAGTTGCGCGCCAAGGCGGAGGCGTGTCCAGCCACTTTTGAGGAAGTGCGCGCGGATATCGAGCGCGTCCTCACCATGCAGAACCAGCACCAGGCCTATCTCCGGGCGGTCGCGGATCTGCGCTCCCGCGCCGATATCCGTTGGGACGCCCCGGCGCAGGCCGTGGCCGTGTGACATGCCGCCGCCTCCGCCGTCCCCCTGCTGCGTGCCCAGCAAGCAGCGCTTCGCGCAGTTGGATGCTTCCATCCGTTCCTCCGCCGCGCGGCCCCGCGCCACGGCCGGATCGCTGGAGGACATGATCCGACTCGATGCCGCGCGCTTCCACATGGGCAGCGAAGCAGCGGAGGCTTTCCCCGCCGACGGCGAAGGTCCGGTGCGGCAAGTCAGCCTCAGCGCTTTCTATATTTCGAAGTTCGCGGTCGCCGACCGGCAGTTCGCGGAATTCGTGCGCGAGACGGCATACCGCACCGAAGCCGAGCGCTTCGGCTGGTCGTTCGTCTTCCGCAATCATGTGCCGGAGCCGGTCAGGGGACCGGCCATGCCCGGCACGCCCTGGTGGGTTCGCGTGGACGGCGCGGATTGGGCGCATCCCGAAGGCCCGGATAGTTCCGTCCTTGCCCGCCCGAATCACCCTGTCGTGCACGTCTCCTGGAACGATGCTCTGGCTTATTGTGCATGGGCGGGATACCGGCTACCCACCGAGGCCGAGTGGGAATACGCGGCGCGCGGCGGCCTCGACGGCAAGACCTACCCGTGGGGCGACGAACTCACTCCGGGCGGGCGCCACATGTGCAATATCTGGCAGGGCGTTTTCCCGGATACCGATCTCGGCGAAGACGGCTTCGCGTGCGTCGCGCCGGTGGATAGCTTTACGCCCAACGGCTTCGGCCTGTTCAACGCCGTGGGCAATACCTGGGAGTGGTGCGCCGACTATTTCGACCCGCTCTGGCACATCCAGGCGACCAGCGCGGACCCCGTTGGGCCGCCCTCCGGCATTACCCGCGTCACGAAAGGCGGCTCCTACCTCTGCCATGAATCGTATTGCCGCCGCTATCGCAGCGCGGCGCGCACAGGGACCCCGCCGGACACGTCTACGGGCCACATTGGCTTTCGCGTGGCGCGAGACGTCTAGGATAAGACCGGATCAGCCCGCGACCGGAAAATCCGCTCGATCCCGCACTTGCCGCGCCTGCCACAAGTGCCGCCGCTCATGCGCCGCGATCCAGGCAAACGTGGCGTGCAGGTTCAGCTTCACCGGCCCGTATCCAACCACCGGTATCTTTACACGTGCCAAATCCAATCCGTTGGCTTGCTCCAGCCGTAGCGCCAGTTGCTCCTGCAGGTGCAGAAAAGTCGGCAGCACCGCCGTGATGGGCTGGTCTTCCGTCGGCATGAACGAACGCGGAGCCTTGAACTTGCGCTTCGGCGGCGGCTCCGTGTTGGCCAGTATCCACTTCCCCAGCCAGCCGTAGCCGAAGGGACCTTGGCCTGCCAACCCCCGCGCCCGCGCCTCCTCCAGCGTGTTCTCCAGCACGTGCACATAACGGTCGCCCGCGATGTTCAGATGCAGCAGGCACTCCGCAATCGACCAACTCCGCGGGCTGGGACGCCAATTGAATTGCGGCCCCGTCAACCCGCGCACCAGTTCGGACGCGTCCACCTTCAGCGCGGCGAATTGTCGGTCTAGTTCGGCAAGTTCGGGAGTGAGCGAAGACATACTCAACATACTCTTATACCAAGCCATTACCAAGCCATGCGCATACGCGGCCTGCGGACCCGCGTTGCTCTACAATAGTAAAGTGGAAACCGAAGCGGCACTCGAAGTGGCCGTCGAACGCCTGGCACGCGTTCGAGCCGAAATCGCCAAAATCATCGTGGGCCAGGACGACGTCGTGGAGGGCGTGCTCATCTGCCTGCTGGCCTCCGGGCACGTGCTCCTGGAAGGCGTGCCGGGCTTGGGCAAAACCACCCTGCTCCGCACCCTCGCGCGCGCGCTCCAATTGAAGTATTCCCGCATCCAGTTCACCCCGGACCTGATGCCCGCCGACATCGTGGGCAGCATGATCATCGAAACCAGCGACCACGGCGCCAAATTCCTGCGCTTTCAGCCTGGCCCGATCTTCGCCAACCTGGTGCTGGCCGATGAAATCAACCGCGCCACTCCCAAGACTCAGTCCGCGCTGCTGGAGGCCATGCAGGAGCGCACCGTCACCAGCGGCACCACCACGCACGAGCTCGAACGTCCCTTCCTGGTGATGGCCACCCAAAATCCCATCGAGATGGAGGGCACCTATCCGCTGCCCGAGGCGCAGCTCGACCGCTTCCTCATGAAAATCCTGGTGACCTATCCCACCCGCGAGGAATTGAACCGCATCGTGGAGCGCACCATTCAGCGGGACGAGGCTACCGTCAGCGCCGTACTCGACCGCGACGCCATCATGGAAGTGCGCTCGGTCTGCCGCGAAGTTCTGGTCGCGCCGCATGTGCAGGAGTATGCCATCCAGCTGGTGATGACCACCCAGCCGGAGCAGCGCGAAGCGCACGAAGTGGCCCGCAAGTACGTCCGTTACGGCAGCTCTCCGCGCGGCGCGCAGGCGCTGGTGGAGTGCGGGCGCGTGCTGGCGCTGATGCGCGGCCGCTACCATCTCTCCATAGACGATGTGCGGCACGTGGCCCGTGCCGTCCTCCGTCACCGTATCATTCTCAACTTCGATGCCCATGCGGATGGACAAACGCCCGAAACCATCCTGGACACCATCATCCAGGAAGTCACCGCGCACGCCGCCGCGTAGGCCACTCCGCCACACCAATGGACTCCGCGCCTATTCTCGACCGCGAGTTTCTGGAGAAGCTGGAGCGGCTGGCCCTGCGCTGGCAAAAGTCCTTCCCCGGCTTGGTCGGCGGGCACAATCCGTCGCGTTTTTCCGGAGCCGGGCAGGAGTTTCTGGACCATCGCAGCTTCCATCACGGCGACGATCTGCGCGCGGTCAACTGGCGCGCCTACCTGCGCCTGGAAAAGCTGTTCCTCAAGATGTTCCAGGTCGAGCCGCGCGTGCCCGTGCGCATGCTTCTCGATACCAGCGCTTCCATGCAGGCCGGCGGCAAGTTCGATTACGCGCGGCGTCTGGCGGGTGCGCTATGCTACGTGGGCATGGTGCGCCTCGATGGCATCGAATTGCACCCGTTCTCCAATAAGTTGGGGCGCAGGTTCTTGTGTACCGGCGGGCGGCATCGCTTCGGTCC
>Ga0181534_10000745_pt1 | contig 22586 bp, 21 predicted proteins | sample PEATcosm2014_Bin_37_FD_119758 | JGI IMG/M metagenome (GOLD analysis project Ga0181534, IMG submission 119758) | Peatland microbial communities from MTU Mesocosm Facility, Houghton, MI, USA - PEATcosm2014_Bin17_10_metaG | ecosystem: Environmental > Terrestrial > Soil > Wetlands > Peat | place...
CGCCGAACCGCCTCCAACTTGAATTCCTTGGTGAACTTCCTGCGCAAAATACCCATGACTCAATTCTCCATTCGCTGAAAATCGAGTCTTAACTGGTTGTCTCAATTTTGGGGGCAAGTCCATCAGCTATCGCAAGAAGGATCGCGAAAGGCCGATTATCGGGGATCGTCGGCCACCATCGCCGCTGGGCGACATTCAGCCGAATCACTGGTTGCCTGAATACACAACGGAGTTGCTGAACGTTCTCAACGTGCTCGGCCTCCTGGTTGAACTTGAGCCAAAGCAGGCTGACCTTCTGGAGAGAATCTGCGCCGGTCCGTTGATTTCAGGCGAAGAACTCAAAGCAGCAGGGGCTTTGGAAGTTCCGGCAATTCCGAAGAAACCAAAGAACAAGAAGGAAAAGCCCCTTCATCTGTTTCATAACTAACCGTCGTCTATACGATTGAGCCGGGAAACACTACCGTGTTCAGGCTCCGAACTCGAATTGATTGCTGTGTTCAGACTGGCCTCTTTTCTGTGCCCCAAGGAACGGCGGGCGGATGGCACTTTAGCCGCCGCCGCTTGCCGTCAATGACGCTGTTTTGGCTCCCCCATGCCCTGCGGTCACGGTCCCCCCAAAAAGCTATGACTGCTGCGCTTTCCCGGCAGCATTTTGTGCCTCTCTTGCCCCCGCCGATGGGGTCACTTCAACGAAAAGAGGCATAATATGACGAACACAGCAACACTCTCCGAAGTTCAACTCCGCCAGTTCACCGGCTCCGAGAACTGGTATCGCCACGGCATCAACCGCTCGGTACTCTTCACGGACGGCGCAAAGTTCCTTGCCGACCAAGGCGGCGCTTACTGGCTGCTCGACATCATCGCCATTGCCCAGCAACATGACGCCCGCGTTTCTGGCGAAGAGTTCCAGATCTGGAACTTGAAAGTTCACCCCGACCGTAGCGCGACCGTGTACTGCGACGACGGCAATGGGAACCCGGTTTGCACTCAGGAGATCCCCTTCACGGACTTCCCGCTTGACGAAGTGAAGCTCTACTTCGCCAACAACGTGATTCACCTTCCCGGTGAGTATTAGCTGGGCACGCCCGCGCCGGCAGTCGTCGGCGCGGGCATTCTTTTGCTCGGCCATGTCGTTAAATCGACAGATCTATAATCTTTGCATGAGGGATATCTCAGAACAATGCGGCGAGAATTGTGTACAAAACGATGATGAGTTGTATGAGCAACTCGATCCTTTGTGCTGGCGGGATCATGTGGTTAACACCCTGAGTGCAAGCTCCGGCCTTGGAGCACAACTCGTGAAAACCATCTATGCCGAGCCGTACTATGGAAGAACTGCGCGCATGTGGGGTTACTCCTTCTGTTTTGAATATCGCCCGTCTGAGTTAGCGCATAATCGCGGATTCATCATGCTCTCTCGAACTCATGTGGCCAAATCGGAACAAGAGGCGAGGAAGAAGCAACCAAGCCTGAAGCAATTGCTTTACGAATTAAAAAATCAGGTGTCAAGTTTCCCCAGGGAGAAATTCGGAATCTACCATCCGGAATTGGATGTTCCAGGCTACTTCGGAACTCTTGAATGTTGTGGCGAGGGGCGCAGAGGGTTCTTTTTCATGATTTCGCAAGCGGGTCGGAAGAAGCCTTATGTGCACTTCAGAGATTACTTCCAGACGATGAAGTTTTAGAAAACCAAATGGCAGGAAATGCGGTGATAACACTCTTTGCCGCGATCCACAATGCGCTGTGCAGCCGGACAGTTTTCCACGCATAAACGGTCTATCTTTTTACGCATAAACGGTCTATCCTGGACGATTTTCCACGCATAAACGGTCTACATTTACGCATAAACGGTCTACCAAGTGAACGCAACAAGTTGATTACAAGAGGGTTGCAAAACGCCCTGTAGTGCCTGTATGAAAACCTGTATAGGTAGCCTGTAGTCGTGCCAACGCTCTGTGGAAATTTGCATGAGCGCGTGACAATGACGAGAACCTCTGCCCCCTCAGCGGGGGAAAGGCGCTACGCGCTGCCGTTTCTATCGTGAGATTTTCGGGACGTGCGGGCCGGAAGGACGCAGCAGCAAACCCTTATCCAGTATTTCGATCTTCAGTTCCGGGTATGCCATGACTACCTTACGGAGGGTTTCGACGGCTTTGCCGCGAAAGCTGACGCGGCCTTGCGGCGTGTCGGCGTACCCGGCACCGAAACACCGGCGCAGCGACTCCCAGGCAATCAGCGTGGGCCGCGGCAGGTAGCTAACCCGGCGCGTCGCCCAGGCGTAGAGATCGAGCGCCAGAGGAGACTTCTTGAGAGCCTTGACGGCCCTCAAGTCGAGCGGCACAGGGGCGGCGATAAGTTGCTCAAAGAAGTTTGCCGAAAGCGTCACCGAGGACTTCTCTGGGCGTACGATCGGCAACTTTTGCGGCGTCCACCAAAGATGAAACCTGTCCGCCACGAGAAGATTCTCGCCGCTGGAGTGATTCTGCCCGCTGGCCTCACCTGACCAGCGAGTCGAGATGGCGGCACCAACCAGACGTTGCATCTGGTCGCGGAAGCGCGGAATGGTTCCCCAGTGGCCGCCGGTCGCTTGGAGACCGAGTTGCGCCATGAAGCCCGAAAGCGAGGAGCCAAGCTCCAGCTCGCGATTCCTGGTCCGGACGGCTTCAGTTGTCATCCAGATAAGGATTAGCCGCGGATAGCTGCCGTATGGCAGGCCGGTCCCGCCGACATCGGAGACGCGGAGTGTTAGATTGCCGTCGGAACGGACGTATTGAGTGCCGGTTTGCTCGCTGTGCGGAAGAGTGGTTTGGACCAGGAACTTTGCCATGAAGCCGAGCGCGCCGGCATCGAGGGCGCTCTCCATAGGAATTGCTTGCACGATAGACAGCAGGGGGTGTTGTTGCCGGGAGACAATGGAACCTTTTCGCAAGCCAGACGCGTTGAACCGCGAGGCTGACGTCCGTTTGTCGGCAGCCGAAATGGAATTCAGGCCGAGTATCGCGCTAACGGACGTGAGTTCAGAACTCAATCGTCTGTCTACCGGATTCCATGAACATCGGCAACTTCGACCGCACGGAAATACAAACGACGGCCAAGTCTCAAGAGGGTTGCGTCGATCTTGTTGACCCACGCGCCGGAGGATTTCAGCGTAATGCGCAATCCATCTGGAGAGCGATCAAGGATGGCTACTAATTGGCTGATACTGAGCAGCGGTCCGTACTGCTTAATCAGAGTCTCCTCTGCCGTCATTGTCATCGGTTCTTAGATCCTCTCTGTGCCGATCCTGTCTGTGTTGCCTTCAAAATGCACTCGCTATTCAACGAGCGATTCCATATTTCCATCATACAGCAGTGTACATTCCAATAGACGCGCCATCATTTGTTTTAGCTTTCCCAAACAAACGTAATCTCGCTTTCCTTCCAGTTTTCTCTTCACAGTTCGTTTCTGTCGAAATGCCCGCATACGATACTTCCGGTTTACGAAATGCCGTCTTTGGCGGGAGGAGGTTTCCTCCCTGTCTGCGGCCTGCTTTGCAGTCCTCCGCCACCCACCTCAGCGGGGCCGTTCCTTCCCCGCAACGCCCCTCCCTGATTGGCTGAAACGCAACAGCAACAACAAAAGCAAAAGCAGCTAAGGGGTGTTTCCCCCTCGCGCCCGCAAGGGGTTTCCCCAGGCTTCCGCGCTCCGCTTGTGCAGCCCTCGCGCCCTTTCCGCTGCGCTTCAAGGGTGGGAGATACCCCTCCCCTTGCAGTTGCTACCCCCCACCTTCGCCAGGAGGCGTTCGGCATGTATGTCACATGCCACTGCCAATCCAACGGCAAAAGCAAAAATCCAAAGGAGAAAACACCCATGAGCAGCGCAGTCGCCACCGTCAACAACCCCGTTCAGTCGTCCACCTATCAACCCAAACAGCAGCAGCGCCAGACGGCAAAAGACGTGATTGCCGAGAATGTAAAAGCCCTGATTGCCCAGCTTGAGGCGGGCAAGAGCGATGCACTGACCGCGTACCTTGACGCAATGGCCCGGTTCCACAACTACAGCTTTGGAAACATTCTGGCCATCGCGCGTCAGAAGCCGACAGCAACCAACGTAGCCGGAATGTACACATGGAACCAGCTTGGACGCCGCGTGAAGAAGGGCGAGAAAGGCATCCAGATTCTTGCGCCCATGATCGGCGTTCGCCGCAGGAAGCAGGAGGAAGCGGAGACCGAGCAGGATGGAGCCGGGAAGAGCGCCCCTGTTTTGGTTGGCTTTCGCGCCGTCTACGTCTTCGATGTTTCGCAGACCGAAGGAGCCGAGCTTCCCGCACCCGCCACCGTCACCGGCGAAGCCGGAGCGCATCTTGACCGGCTCATCGACTTTGTACAGCAGCAAGGCATTGCGCTTGAGTACAACGAGCGCATCGCGCCTGCGCAAGGCGCAAGCTACGGCGGCAAGATCGTACTTTTGCCGGGGCTGTCGAAGGCGGAAACTTTCGCAACATTAGTCCATGAGCTAGGCCACGAGATGCTTCACAGAGCCGACCGCCGCACGGCGACAACCAAAGTTGTACGCGAGACCGAGGCCGAGGCCGTCGCATTCATTGTGGGCAAAGCGATTGGACTCCAGACCAGCACGGCTTCCGCCGATTACATCCAGCTTTACCACGGCAACGCCGCATTGCTGGCGGAAAGCCTTGAAGTCATCCAGCGCACTTCCGCCGTGATTCTCGGGGCGTTGGAGGAGCCTGCCTCGGAAGAGTCTCAGGGCCAGTCCGACGACACAGCGGCGCAAACCGCAGCCACCCAAACCGCAACCGAAGACGCCGCACCGGAACCCCGGCGCAGCCGTCGCGCCCGGAGCGAGACAGCAATCACAGAGGCAGCGGCTTAGGCCGCTTGCGTCCCTTCGCCACGCTTGCGGACAGGGTAAACAGCCCTGTCCGCCATCCCTCACCGTTTGTCTAACTCAGACCCGCTCACAAGGAGAGAGCACTCTATGACGATTACAAACACCGCAACCACGACCGAATACCGCGACCTTCCACTGTCCATCCTTACCGAGTCAAAGACCAACCCACGCCGATTCTTCGAGGATTCAGCCCTCAAAGAATTGGCCGCAAGCATCCGCAGCCAGGGCGTTCTCTCGCCCTTGCTGGTACGCCCGTTGACCGAGCGCAGCTTCGAGATTGTCGCCGGAGCCAGACGCTACCGCGCCGCCCAGCTTGCCGAGGCGGAAACCGTCCCCGTCCGCATTGTCAACCTCACCGATGCCGAGGCATTGGAGGCGCAGCTTATCGAAAACCTGCAACGCCGCGACGTTCACCCGTTGGAGGAAGCGCAGGGATTCCGCGCCCTGCTCAATCTTGACGAGCCGAAATACTCCATTGAGCAGATCAGCGCCAAGACTGGAAAATCTGCCGTCTATTGCGCCCAGCGCGTCAAGTTGACCGAGCTTGCCGCCGCCGTCACCGAGGCATTCGCCAAAGATGAAATCGGCGTGGGCCACGCCCTGCTATTGGCCAAGTTGCAGCCAGCCGAGCAGGAACAGGCGCTCTCCGCTTGCTTCCGCGAGGATTGGAACGGCGGCCAGGGCAAGGCCAAGCGCATCCTGCTCCCTGTCCGGCATCTTCACCAATGGATTGAGCAGAACATCTTGCTCATTCTGAAAGACGCGCCGTTCTCAAAGACAGACCCCACCGTCAACCCCGCTGCCGGAGCCTGTGTCGATTGCCCCAAGCGCACCGGCGGCAACGCGTTTCTCTTCACCGATATTGCCGAGGACGCTTGCACCGACCCGGCTTGCTACCAGTCCAAGCTGGACAGGTTTGTCGCGCAGACCATCGCGGCCAAGCCCAAGCTGGTACAAATTTCATCGGCCTATGGACCGGCCACAACTAGCACCAATGGCAACGCGGCTCTGCCCCGCAACAAATACATCGAGATCAAGCCGCAAGACCCCAACGCGAAGAAGCATCGGGATTGGCCGGAGTACCAGACCTGCAAATCCATGACCGAGGCCATCGTCACCGAGGGCACAGAGAAAGGCGAGGTTCGGAAAATCTGCGCTGACCCTGAATGCCCTGTACACCGCCCGAAGAAACAGCGGCCAGCCGGGGATGAGCGCATCAAAGCCGAGCAGGAGAAGCAGCGCCGCGAGGAAGCGATTGCCAACGCCGTAGGCTTGCGTGTCCTTTCCGCTGTCGTCGCCGCCGTGCCTGTGCGCCTCACCAAGCGCGACCTCGCTTTCATTGTTGAGCGTTTGCTTCCCCAGTTGGAGGAACGGCGCATCGAGGTTCTCGCCCGGAATCGCGGCATCAAGAAGGCCCAGGCATCTGATTCTATCGGGAAGCTCATGGGCGCTTATGTCCGCAAGGCTGAGGAAGGCGAGCTTGGACAGCTTTTGGTTGAGACGGTCATTCTCCACGCAGCCCGGACGCAAACGGAGACCGGCAAGGCGCTCAAAGATGCCGCCCAGCACTATAAGGTGGACACCGACGCCATCGCCCAGGAAGTCAAAGCGGAGTTTGCCGCGAAGGAGAAGGCACAAGGCGCCAAGAAGACGGCCGCGAAGGTCCAGCCAAAACCAGCGGCACGGCCCACGACGGCCAAAAAGGCCAACGCCGCGTAACGCTCAACATCACAAGCATTCAAAACGGGGTCTGCCGACGCAGGCTCCGTTCTTTTTCGCCCGTCCTCCCGCCCTTTGATGTGCTGCCGCTTCGCGCCAGACTTGGTTTGGCCCACCCGACGGGCTTGAACACCTTGCGCGGACGCAAGGTGTTGACCGATTTCCGGCTCGCTGTGGCTCGGCTGTGAATCGAAAAATGGGGTTTTCGTCCACTCCGCATCCTGGACCGGTCCTGAGTGGGAAGGCGATTTTGCGTTATTCCAGATTCGCTCGCGGAGAATTCGGCGTTTCAGCTGACCTGTCCTGGGGGCGCAGATCAGCCAGACTGCCGGTCAGCTCGCAGTTGAATCGCTTCCTGTCTCGATAATCCATCCCAGACCTGCATTGCGAAGCATTGCCCGCCGAAGACCGAGAAACTCTTGACTCGGAGCAATCTCACGCAAGATCTCATGCACGGCAGTAGCTTTGAGGGTTTCGTTACCTAAGTATTCGCCTGCCCTGTACTTTGTGATCAGGGCTTCGAAGCGGACCGCAATTCTTCCACGTTCGATCGGCAATTCTCCATCATTAAGACCGAGAGTTACTACCGTAACTCTCCCCCGCTCTTCTCTGTGATCGAGAAGGACGAGTTGGGGGCTGCGGGGCTCTAGGCAAGCACCCCATTCCCATCGAAGAAACTCTTCCGGATCATCCTCGCAGGGGTGGAGGAGCAAGTAGGATTCGCGCGAAGGATCAATGCGCGGGTCCGTTACCCGCGTCGCTTCGTCCCTCAATGGGAATTTGTCCTTCTTGTGTTCCTGGTTGCAGGCCCGACAAGTGAAGAAAAGGTTGTTCCATACGTAAGCAAGCCACCAGTAAAGGGCCTTTGGTCGAAAGTGATCGATATCAGATTCCCGCTTTTCGTCCCGCGTGCGCTCACAATAGCAACACTTATGGTGTTGCATCTCATAGAGCGCCTTTCGGACATCTGGTGCGTTCCAGTGCGATTGAAAGTCTGTAGAACATAAATTGCCGCTAGCGACGATGGATTCGATCTCTCGCCGAGCACTATCGACCTTGGTGGATGCAAGTGTCGTTGGAACATCCGGGGAACGTCGAATGCGGATCACGATCGCCCCCCCAGACCCATCCGCATTTTTATCTCCGCGAGACTGGACAATATTTCCGCTTCAGCCTGTCGGGCCTGCTCGTCATCTGCGGCGGTCAGTGAACGATCGCTCAGCCTCTTGACCGCTTTCTCAATCCGTTTTTGCTTTTCGGAATCGTCTGCCGGCGCTGCGTACGCATCCCGCAAATCTGCGAGATACTGAGTCGTGGTTGAATCACGAGCTATATCCAGTCCAACGATCGGTGAAGTCATGATTTGGTCATAGCGCATCCCGACAGGGATAGGAGTGTCGGTCGCGGTTGGGGATGCATTCGTGGCGTGAATGACATACAACCGGGAGTGCGCACCAGCGTCAAGATCGGCAAGGCCACCGGCACATATCGGCGAGTGGCTTGTTGCTAGGAATTGAACCTTCGGAAACTGACGCTGAAGCGTTTCAACAATGGTGCGTTGCCACCGGGGGTGTAAATGTTGTTCCAGTTCGTCGATCAGGACGATACCGGATAAGTTCGCAAGTGGGCAATCCTTGTCGAAGAGCAGTTGGTGTCCGAAGAAGTCCAAGAGCCACGCAAGAGTGTTTTGGTAGCCGTCGCCGAGCGCACCGACTGGCATAAACGATCCCCAGGGTCCTCGAACCTTAACGCCAGCGGAGTCGAGCGTGGTCGACCCAGGCTCTAGATCAAGGGCAGCATCTATCTTGAGCATGATTTCTCGGACAGACCTTCCAAGAGATGCCATACGGCGCAAGATGAGTTCGGGGTTTTGCAGCGGTGAAGAATAGTCGACTAATGTCTTTGTGGCCAAGTCAACTTGATAGTCAGATGCAGGATCAGTAGTGCCAATGGAACGCCGACCGGCTCCATATCCACATAGAAAGACCGCCTCTTGCGGAAACACAACATCGTCCTCTCGCCGAAGCGTCAATGTTGAGTCAGGTTTCTGGTCATACGGGCCATCAGCTTCGCTGATATTTCGCTCAAGAGTGATTTTGCACTTTGAGCGCGTCCCTTTGTTGTCAGTAAGTTCAATCGTGACGGAACCTTTAGCTTCGCCATCCTTTAGAAAATCGCCAGGCAACGCTTCCAGCAGTGCAGCCGCCTTCGTTTCAGGGCAGAGACACAGCGCAATGCTTCTGAGAATTGTCGACTTCCCAAGGCCGTTTTCCCCAAGGATGAGGCAAAACTTTGTGTCAGATAAGTCAAGAGTGAGGGCCGAGAAGCAACGGATATTCTCTAAATGTACCTTGCTTATCGCGAGCGTCGCTTTTGGCTGTGCTCCTGTTCGCGCCTGGCGTATTGCTGCGCGAACTCCCTCAATGACGCTGCTCCAGGCTGCGTCCCGGTCGCGCCAACTACTGACAGGCACGTCGTTGATTGGGAGTGCCTGAAAACGAGCAATTTCAGTTGAGCGCCAGTCCGACGCCCTCGCTACAATCGGGATTAAGAGCGTTTCACCTCTCTCATGCCGTTCAATGGCTCTCTTTATTTCCATTTGATGGATTTGTTCCGACGCTAAAAAATCTGGGGTGATAAGCAAAAGAATAATGTCCGCTTTTTCGATCTCATCCTCGACACGAGTGGACCAAGCTACGCCCGACTCCATGCCAGTGATCAAGGATGTCTGGATTCGTTCGGAGTTGCCAAGGATCTTAAGATGTGTTCTGAGTTCGGAACAGAGATTTTCATCTTTATGCGAATAGCTAATGAATAACCTTGCGGGCTTGTTCGCCGGCGGACCCGACAGTCGCAAACGGTCGATACTGTCGAAGAAGTCGGGCCAATACCTCACGAAGAGATCAAATAGACGCGGTCCGTCCAAGAACTCGATCTGTCCGGCGCGATCCCTAAGTCGACTCGCAATGAGTTCAACTACTCGTGGCGGCATTGGGAAGGGTGACATGACGTATACACGAGAAACCAGAATTGAATTCCCGTCTGGCTCGATATACGGCGCATTGAATGCCTCCTGAGCCTGGTGCAACAACACATTCGCCCTAGCTTGAGTCTGGTCTTTTCCCCTGAATGGGCTGTTCTTCACGATGCAAGCCGACAGTATTCGTTCCCCAAGAGGTCCGCTTGAAAAGAAGGTCAAGTCCATACCCCGCTCAACTGCGCCATGAGTAAGTCGGACTTCCTGGGTTCCTGGCATTCGGGAAAGAAGGCCTTGGATCGACTTCCTTAAGACGGCCTCCGATGGAAAGGACTGACTGAACTGATCGATTGATGTTAGGTTCCGCGGCCTACTCTGCGGTGCAGTATCGGAGTGCTCCCAAAGAAGAAGCGCTGCTCTGAGCCGTTCACGCAAGTCGTCCTCAGACGAAAAGACTTCAACCAGGGTCTTCTGGCTAAGGCGTTGTCGGAAGTCGTACTGGCGACGCCGTCTCTCATCGTTTTCGCTTTGATCATTTGGAGATGTCGAGTCTTCCTTTGCCAAGAAAACAAGGCGCGGCTTCTCCAACCGAACGGCTGCTTCATATTCGCTCTCTGTGAAAGACTGCCCGCTCTCGGTAGAACTACCGAAAAAATGCCCGATTAGAAAGACGACCAGATCGCACCCGGACAGGGCAGCCACGAGACGCTCAGTGACTGGAATATCGAAACGAGTCGGAGACTCGATGCGAACGCACTGCATGCCCGATTGCTCAATTACTTCACGGGCTACCTCGCGGTGTGGGCTAAGGTCGAGTAGAGTCGAACTGAGAAACACCTTCTTCATCATGCCGCCCAAATTGTAACAGCGTCGAAAACTCGCCAATCTAGAAGCTGGGCTTTTCGTGGCGGTATCGGCGGGCAATCGAGACGCCCCTTGAAAACCGCCAGTTTGCCTGTAGCCAAGGTTTGCAAAACAATGTCAACTGTCGAATTCAGCCCACACCGCGTTTCCACGCCAACCCCGCTCAAAATGCGCATTGGATTTGGTGCCAAGTGAAAACCATTTCATTGTCTGACGAGCTGGTCCAGTGAAAAATGGCGCTTTTCAGCTCGGCATGAATCCCCTGTGCGCCCGAATCTCCAGCCGTAGCTCTTCCCTGAGCGCCTTGCTTTTCTTCAGGCGCTTGAAGAACTCTTCGAGGACGCTGACTACAATCGCGTTGACGCTGACGCCTTCCGCTTCGGCCCACTCTTTGAGCTTGAGCCGGGCTTCGGCACCTACGTGGAGGAGCTGTGGGTTGGAAAGCTCCATGCCAGCCTTGCGGGTCTGCATGATGTCAACTTTCTCGCGTTCAACGTGGCTCAAAGCAAAAAGGACGATCCTGGCCAGATCGCCCTTTACGCGAGACTCTTCGGTGACTGCTTCGCGCAGATCAATGGGGAGGCGCAGCGTCATTCCCGGACGGTCGTCCGTCCACCGCTGCCCCTCGCGGTTCACTTTCCGCGCTGCCTTCTTTGCTACCTTCTTCACTGCCACTGGATAACCTTCCAAAGCTGTTTCCGAGTCTCTGTTGAGACTCACTCTCTGCTCTCATCGGTGAGTAAGGACCGTTGAATGGAATATCCTTCTCAACCCTTACAAAGAACCTGTAACCCGGCCTGACGACAATCGTCGGCTGGATGTTCAGATTCCGGCGCGTTACCTCGACTCCCAGTTGGCCGACCTGTTGGCCGACCGCCTGCCCAACTTGTTGCCCGACGCTCGGCGATTGCAGCACCGAGGAATTCGATCCTTGGCTAAGCTCGATACCGGCGGAGAAAAGCGACGTGAGCAGAGCGCCGGAGAGGATTCGTCTCCAGTGATTGTCCACCTGGTCTCGAAACCCTACCGCGCCGGTGCTGTCGTCTCCTTCAAAGCCGCCGAGCGAGAGACTACTCCCATCAGGAAATATAACCCGCCGCCAGACAGCCTGCAACGCATTCTGCCCGTAACCTATGTGGGAGTTGTAAACCCCTATCAGTGTACTCCCGGACGGTATTAAAATGTACCTCCCAGTAGCCGAATCATACACATTTTCTCGGACGAGCGCCCGGATCAGGCCGGGAAGATCGGAGTTGAGCTGCTGCTCCAGCACCGCCGGGATCAGCCATCCGGCCTTGATTTCATACCGGCTTAGAGCTGGCTTCCGAGTGCTGGCCAGGTACTCAGATTCCTGCTTACCGTGCTGCTGTCCGAAGCTAGATTTTTGTTCCTGATCGTTCTGGCGCTCATAGTCCGTGCGTTGTTCCGGCTGCCCCGCTCCGGTGAACTGTGAGCTGGCGGATTGAGGAACCCCGCTTTGCGTTGGATTGGCTCCCAGAGCCGAGCGGGCATTGATAAGGGCAGCTTGGATTGCCTGCAACGGATCGGTCCCCGCTGTTTGCTTTTCCTTATCTTCGCTAGGCAAATTGCCCTTGACGGAGGTTGCCGCCTCCATTGCCTCACGTTCCCGGTTGTATTCCTCCAGCCGCCGTTGCTCGGCAAACGACAATGAGCCGTTGACGGCGGTCGAGGCCGGAGTTTGCCGGAATTCAAGCGGAGGGATGGAACTAGTTTGGCTTCCGGTTCCCGGCCCGGTCATCAAGGTTGACCGGCCTGCCGGAGACTCGCCGGTTGCGATGGAAGAACGCTGGGCGGAAGACGACGGAACGTGGGACTGGCCGATGTCCAGGCCGTTGCGCGCCTGATCCGATAGCATCCCTTTTTCAACGGTAGTGGCAGGGCCAGAGCCGACCTGCGCTGTCTCAGTCTGCGTTTTGGTCTTATTGTTGCGGCTTGCGAGGCCATGCCGCATATAAGCCGCGGCCAGGACGACCAAGGCAATAAGGATGATCCCGGCCAGTGGGCGGAGCTTGCGCGCCTTCGGGGTGAGACTGCCATTGACGCCGCGCACGACCTTATCGGTCTGCGCCGCGCTTCGGATCTCGTCTTGACTTTGTTCTGCGCTTTGAACGGCTCCCGCGCTCTCAAGATCGAGCGGTTTGGGATTCTCGCCTGTAATCGCCATACTCAGCTCCTTGTGCCGGTGCTACCGGAGTAGGGTGTCGCCCGTGTGATGGTCACGCGGGTCTGCTTCTTGCCAACGCCGACAACCAGAATTGCCTTGTCGAAGAGCCGATCCACGATATAACGCGAGCCATCGACACGGAAGTTGACCAGCTCAGACTTGCCGTTCACCTGAATCAGGAGCGTCGGCAGCTCGCGAAACCGGCCGTCGTTCGGATAAATCAGGTAGGTGTGCTGGCCGTCGTCAAAAACCTGCTCGGGACGATAGGCCGCGTCGCCACTGAGTTTGTAGTCGAAATAGAGGCTGTCGAGGGCGTTCTCTGCCATCGGCACCACGCCGGCCCGCTTGTCTTTCTCGCGCGCCTGCTCCGCCACTGCTTCGGCATCGCGTTTGGCCGCGGCTTGACGAATTTCAAACGCCGCCCACTTTGCGGCATCTTCGCCGGGATACTGAAAGGCCAGCCGCGAGACAAAACGCGTGGGATCGGAGATGAGCCGGAAGACATAGGTTCGCCGGTCCGTGGAAACGATCAAGTCGGTTTCAAGGCCCGCCTCAATCGGCTTCACGATCAGCAGCGGCGTTTCATCCAGGCCGGAGCCGGAGAGGACAGGGGTAATCTCCCAGCGGCGGGAATCGCCAATTTGCGGCTGGCTTTCGAGGTGTTCGCCAGCCTGCAACTCGATTGCGCAGACGCGCAGCGGAGCGCAGACCATGACGGGCATACCCTGGCCGAAGATGTAGACTACGCGGCCGTCAGCTCCGGGCGTGGGCGTGGCGACTCCGCTCTCCCATTGACGGGAAACCTCCGCCGCACTGACCGCAGCGGCATTCAGTTCCGCGTGAGGGGGTCTCCAGTTCAGCGGAACCTCCGAGCCTTTGTCCGCTGGAGCGCCAGCGGGTGAAGACTGAACGGATGGGTTTTGAGCAGGGACAGTTCGGCTCACAATCGGCGGAACTTTCAACGGAGGAATCGGAGTCAGCGGGCTTGGCTTCAACGCTGGCTGATTCGTCTGTGCCTCCAGAGCCGCCTCCGCGCCTTTGAAGTTGTAGGTAGAGAGCTCTTGCTTTTGCTGTGGCGAGAGCGCCGGAGCGGTTTGGGCGCACGCAGTCACGCCCATTGCCGCACTCGCTATTTGGGTTGCCATTGTCATTGCCGCGAGCCACTTCATCTGTTGTTACCTCCATTCACTGTCTGAGCATTTCCGGTTTGAGCGTCACCGCCCGTCGTGACCACTTCACCCCAGGTCAGGTTTGTGACGTAGAGGCCGAGGGGGTTGACCAATGCCTGTCTTGCGTCCGTGACCTCTTGCGTCACCACCGAGACAAATGCACGGTAACGATGTGTGGCGACAAGACTGCCGCTCAGATCGCGGGTCACTTCCGTCCAGGCCACTTCGTATGTTTTGGAAGATTGCTGGACGATGGATTCGACCGAGGCGTCAACGGTCTCTTTCGTCAGCAGGTCGAAGGGCGAGCTTTTCGAGTAGAACTCAGTGATAGTGGCTGATGCCGGTGAGTTTTTCCCGGTCTGCGCATAAACCTCATCAACCAGGCGCCGCTGGGCCACTGCGTCCGTGACAACCGTCCGCAGATTGGTGATCCATCTGGCGACCACCGCTTCTTGCAAGCGCACGTCCTTGACCACAACCTGTTTCGCCGGGATGACCGGAACCGCCCGCCCTACATCGTCGAGCGCGACGACATAGGGCACCGTATTCGAGCGATAGCCGATGGCCACCATGCCGGCCACGCAAAAGAATGTCGTCCCCATCGCGATGAACGCAACGAGACGCCAGTTGTTCTTGCTCTTGATTTGATCGCCAAACCGTTCATCCCACTCCTGACGGGCGCGAACATAAGGTGTTTGGGGTATAGCTGTTTCTGGCACTGTTTATTCCTCCCTCTCGATTCGCAGTTGTGCCGATGGCGCGTGACCGCTGCCATCGTGCGGGACACTGATATTGGTTGCATTCCGCGCCAAGGATTGAAGGTTATTGGCAAACGACGGCGGCGCTGGCGGCGCGGCAGTCTCGGACGGCCCGTTCGCTGGAGACGGCGGAGGCGGAGCAGGAGGCGAACTGGGAGTGCCAGCCGCTTCCGCGGCAGGAACCGGCGGCGCTGGCGCGCTTGCCGTCTCCGCTGCCGCTTCACCCACTCCACTAGCGGCGGAGGCAGCGCCCGAGGCGGCCTCCGCGCCTCCCATTGCACCTGCTGTTTCCGTTGCCGCCAGCGCGCCGCCGGCAACGGCCCCGGCTCCGCCGGTTGCCGCGACCACGGCAACTGTGGCCGCGCCGAGCGCAGCCGCTTTGCCGATCTCCGCGCCCATGCCAACCAGGTCCGCCGCGCCAGAGCCAAGAGTCCCAGAGGCAATCGACGCCGCCATCTTCGGGATCATCCAGGACGCGAAGGCAAACAGCAGCATCGACATCAAGGTCGGGAATATTTGGGTGATGGGCTGATCGGCCGTGTAGCCGTTCATCGTTGCGATCCAATTGTTCGAGATCGTCTTGAATACGCCCAGCATCAGGTAAATTAGCATCAGGCGGACGCCGGTACTCACCGCCAGAGAAATGTACCTTTCAAAGTAAGGCGAAGTCCACCGGCTCCCACCGAAGCCAAGGAAGATGTAGCCCGCCGACATCACGATAATTGCTTCAAGTTTCGTCACCACGTAGTGAAGCGTGATGATGATGTAGGAGGCAAGCACGATGCAGGCTGCCAAAATCGTCGTAATGGCCCCGCCAGGCTCCGTCAGAAGGCTTGTGGAGGAGACCTTGGTAAAGAGGTCCGAGACAATCTGAAGCCCCTGGGACATAATGTCCGAGGGATTCTGCGCCACGGAAACGCCCGCCGCGTTTGCGCCGAGCTGGGCAAAGCTGTTGACGATGGCCGGAATCCAGGTCTGGCCATTGATGAGAACGGCGTAGAAGAAAGAGACGACCAGCAGCTTCTTAATCAGGCTCAGAAACAAGCCATTGAAGTCGTGCTCCCGGAGCAGTTGCGGTGCGCCCCAGGCGAAGTCTATTGTGGCCAGAACGTAGAACAGGAAGGAGGCTTCCTGCATGATTGCTGGAATCCAAGCGTTCGCCGCCTGCTCGATCTGTTGAAATGTTCCGCCCACATCGACAGGTTGCTGAGCATGGGTTGTGGCGGCCGAGGCAAGCGCCACAGCCACCACAAAGAGAAGTTTTCGTCTGTGAGCCATTGTTACCTCAAAACGCAACACCATCGGATTTCAGTGTCGGCTTTCCAAAGAAGTTGGCGCTGGCATTGCCCGCGCACACCTTGCCCTCGTCCGTGGTTGCCCAATCTGCCGGAGCACTTGCCTGTTTTTGCTTGCAGAGTGGAGTGAGTTGCTTGCGGAGATCATCGTGTTTGGCAAGAAATGCCGAAATGCTGCCGGGAGTGGCATGGTCAAAATCGCCGCCCCCGGCATTTTGAAAAGCCGTGACAATCGGACTCGGCTCAACGTGCTTGCAACCGGCCACGATTACCAAGCCGGCACTGACCACAAAAGCGCAAAACATCTTCATCGCATTCTCCTAGAACGAAACGCCGTCGCTCGTCACCTGAGTTTGGCCGAAGAACAAATCGGAGTTTGCCTGTTTTGTTGCTTCAGCCTGAACGAGCGCACCTTGATAAGACGCTTTGCTCTGCATATCCGCCATCATCAGTTGCCGCAATTTCATCAATTGTTCGGCCTGATTCTCCGCAATCTGGTTTCCTACTTCGATAGCCTGCATTCTGCCCATCGCCGATTGGCTCTGGCCTTGCAGGGTTTGCAGCAGTGCCGCGTCGCTGTCAAACTGCGAATTCTGCAACCCAGCGGCTTTCAACGCGCCGAGTGTGCTGTCGAGACTTGTTTGGCTCCAGTTCTGATAGGACTGCCCGTAGTTGGTGGACGAAGTGTAGCCGGGAAATCTTACACGGAAGGTTCCGTCCAGATTACTCATCGTGTAGGAGAGCGACTGGCCCGTCTTCACGATCTGATTCAGGTTGGTAATATCCGACGCCACGGTCCCAAAGAGCTGGCTGGTAATGGTGACACCGTGCTTGGCCATGTCGGCAAGCTGGTTCAATTGGTTTTCGACCATAAGAACCTGCTTTTCAAGCTGACCGGCCAATTCGATGTAGTTGAAAATCTGAGTGAACTCGGTTGCAAACATGCCCGGCACTCCTGCATAGGCCGGGACTGGGTTAACGGTTTCAGCCGTCATCAAGGCGACCAGGACGATTGCGGTTGCGCTCTTAGCGAGCCATTTGGACTGCATGGTTCATTCCTCCTTCGTAGTAGTCGATCCATCCTCGTTCAACTTTCCTTTCCTGCATCCACGCGGAAATCCATCCTTCGCCGAACTCCGCGGCCAGGGCGTCGATTCGCGCCCGGTCCTTTTGGCCAGAGACTCCAAGGAAGGCGAGCGCCACCGGCCCAAGGCGGAAGGAGATCATGCGCCGCCCAAGCCGCTGTACGATGTAATAATCGCGCTTGGGACTTGCACTCTGAAGCAACTCGATCTCGCGGCTGTTGAGACCCGCGTACTCGTAGAATTGCCGCATTCCCTCATTGCCGGCCTCGGAGTTCGGCAGGTAAATCTTCGTCGCAGTGCTTTGCAGAATCGCCGACGCGATCGGCGATTCCTTCACATCCGCCATGCTCTGCGTTGCGAGCAGAATCACGGCGTTCTTCTTCCGCATCGTCTTGAGCCAGTCCTGAATCTTGTCGCGCCAAGCCGGATGCTTCAGGAAGAGCCAGGCTTCATCAATAGGAACGAGCGTCGGGGAGCCATCCAAAGACCGCTCCATGCGCCGGAAGAGATAGAGCAGGACGGCCATTACCGTCGCTTCGCCGAAGGAGCCGCTTAACAGCGTCTCCATCTCGCAGACAACGAACCGCGCCGTCGTCAGGCCGTCGTTGCGCGAGTCGAGCAATCCGCCCAGCGCACCGTCGATGACATACGGCTGCAAACCGGCCTTGAGCTTTTCATCCTGAAGATTGGCTTCAAGTTCGGTGAGCGTTCTCCGTTCGCGCGGAGCACTGGCAAGCTGCTGTAAGGCGCGATGGATGGTGTTCCGTTCCCCAGGCCCGATGTCCACCTTCTGCATCCGCAGCACGGTCTCCACCCATTCCTGGCCCCATCCGAACTCCGCTTCGTCGTCAATATCCCGAAGCGGCTGGAAGGACAACCCGCCTTCGCCAATGTCATAGAAGCGCCCGCCAGCGGCCTTGCATAAGCCGTAAAGGGAGTGTCCTTTGTCGAATGCGAAGACCTGGGCATTGGGATACCGGAACCATTGCGCCACGAAGAGAGCCAGGCTTACGGACTTACCCGCGCCCGTTGGACCGATAAGAAGCGTGTGCCCAACGTCATAGTCGTGCAGGTTCAGGCGATACGGCACGCCGCCCTGTGTGGCCGCATAAAGCAACGGCGGCGAATTCGACGGCATCAGCGAGGAGGGATTCTTTCTTTCGCCCGCCCACACCGCCGAGATCGGCATCAGGTCAACATAGTTGCGCGTGTGCGCGATAACGCGGCGCACTTGCGCCACGCCGTTCCCCGGCAATGTACCGAAAAACGCATCGACCGCGTTGATGTCCTCGACCCGCACGCCGAATCCGCGATTGATGAGTACCTTGCGGAATTCGCCGATGATGTTCTCCAGGAACTTTCGGTCCTTGTGCTGCAGCACAATGGACGAGGACAGGTAGCAGAAATGCACGTCGCCCGAAGTTGCTTCCGCCAACGCGCCGTCCGAGTCGGAGACCATCGTCATGGCGAATTGATTCAGTTGGCCGCCGCCGCTCGATTTGAAGACCTGATCCTTCAAGCCGCGCTGCTGAAACTTCCACTTCTTCCCGATCTTGGCGATGATGCCCTGTGCCTCCGATGGGTCCATCAGAATCGCGCGCGTGTTCCAGCGGTACTCGCAGGGCACCGTGTCCAGCACCGAGAGAGCGCCCGGATATGTGGAGCGCGGGAAGGCATCTACTGACAGCGTGCGAACGTGGCGGTCTCCCATCATGGTTTCGGTTCCGCCGCGGAGATCCTCCATAGCCAGAAGATCGTTGAGAAAGACCGGAATCTCCGGCTGCATGACCGGGCCTTTCACGCCCGTCAGGCAGCGGCGAAGATAGGTAAGCAACTCATCGTCTACGCGCTCGTACCCATCTCCCAGGTTCGTAACGACAGCCTTCAGACGCGAGACGGGAAACTGGGCCGCGAAGACATCCTCAAACTGGCGAATCTTCCCTTTGAAGAATCGGAGCGCCTCAGCGCCCGCGTTGGCCCCTTCGCTGTGGTCAGAGTCCGATCCCGACATCATGAAGCCAGTGAGCTTCTCGGACGCGACCATCGGCGGCATATACGTCAAAGCCAGGAAGTATTCGTTCTCAAAATGGCTGCCCTCAAGGACAAATTGCTCCCGCCGCTCCCGGTCGATCAGGGCGGTGACCGAATCGGGAAAGGCGCCTTCGGGAGAGTAGCCGCTTGAGAACGACCGGAAGCAATCAACCTGAATCATCCATCCGCTTCCAAGCCGCAAAATCCGATTCAGTCTCCGCGCTATTGCCGCCATCTCCGCATGAGTGGCGGATTGAAGATCGGGTCCCCGGTACTGCCACGCCGCAAGCAGCGACCCGTCCCGCTGCAACACAATCCCGTCATCGACCAGCCCAAACCACAAGAGCAGGTCCGCCAATCCAGTCGGCTGTTTCCGCGTCTCTCCAAACACAGTTACCTCCAGCCCCGCTTTGGCGTTTTACCAAAGCAGGCGACCCCACTTTTCGCGGGGTAGAAATCCTTGTATTGCAGGTGTCGGCTATAGACCTTCCGCATCATTGGATCGGCCTTGCCTATCCTCGCCAGAATCATGGCAATCACCCAGAAGCCCACAATCGCCAGCAGAAACGAGACGAAGGTCATGACGCTAACAGCCATCATGGCTGCGCCAAGCCCGGCCATGATGACCATCTCCCGGTCACCGCCCAGGAGTTGCTGCGGTCTGCTGAGCGAAGTCCGCATGATGGTTTGCTCCGGTTCGTTCATACTTTTCTCCAGAAACGTGGCTCTCCAAGAACAGGAAATCGAATAGACGGGGATGGCCGAGCTTGCTCCCATCCCCGTATCAGGGATTCTCTGTTGTCACCCTCTCGCAACGAGCGCAAGAGCAGGCTGTGTGATTGCGTGAACAGGCTCCGCAAGAGAAATCTCCGCAGCCTGTCCGATGAACGAAGACATCACCTGCGCGGCGAAGACGACGCAGCACACGGCAATGCCGACGTGCAGCAGCCGTTTCATCGTCTCGCCCATCTCGCCGCCGGCAAAGGCCAGCGTCGCTCCAAGCGCCACGATTGCGACAACGGAAATGGCATATGCGACCGGCCCGGTCAACGATGTAACCAGCGTCGTCAGCGGGCCTTCCCAGGGCAGGTTGGTTCCGGTCTCGGCTGCGAATGCACAGCACGAGCTCGCCGCCAGCGCGAAGCCAAGCATGAGGGCCATCCGAGCCTCCAGTGCCGTCCGCTGCCGCGCCAAAAGAAAACTACGCATTTGATTCATGGATTCCTCCAGTGCCCTCCGGCACGGTTAAGCGAAAGGCAACTTGTTCTTGCGCCTTCCACGGTTGGACTTCAGCTCTGCCGATGCCGCGCAAAGCCAGGACGATCAAACCTGCGTCATGAGGTAGCGCCCACCCTCATATCCGGTGACAACAGCCACCTCTTGAACCTTCCGACCCGCAACAGGATCGTTGACTACCGAGATCACCAGATCGACGGCGCTCCCGATCATCCGTTGCTGTGGCGCATCGGTCGCTTCGCGCACCAACGCTTCAAGCCGGTCGAGCGCCTCCGTTGCGCTGTTTGCGTGGAGCGTCGATACGCCGCCCGGATGCCCTGTATTCCAACTCTTGAGCAACGGCAGCGCGGCAGCGCCATCGCGGACCTCACCGACCACGATCCGGTCTGGCTTCAGGCGCAGCGCCACCTTCAGGCACTTCAACTGGTCGAACTCAGTTGTCGCCAACATGCTCAAGCTATTTGCGGAGTCGAGAAGAAGTTCCTGCGTGTCTTCGATTACGAGCACCCGGTCACCCGGCGTCAGCGTCCCAATCTCTTCGAGAATGGCGTTGGCAATCGTCGTCTTCCCCGCGCCCGTGCCACCGACGATCAGGATGTTTTTGTGGGCAACGATAGCCTGTTGAATGACCTCAAGGTGGTCGAGTTTCTTGACCGAGTCAATGAAGTCCTCCTGCTGTGAACGGCGATTCCGCGGATCATCCTTCGTCGTCAAGATGCCTTGCCGCTGAAGGTCTCTGAGGCTCCGCTTTTTGTCCGACTTGACGCGAATGGCAAACGACGGCGACGGGACAACTGGCTCAATCAGTCCGGCAAAACGGTACTTCCAGATAGGAAGCTGCGTCTCCAGAACTGGCCGCATCTCCGTCACCGTCGTCTTTTGCATGGACGCAATCGTCATCATTGCCCCGCGCGCCTGTCGGCTGGGCAACTCACCAACCTGCTCGAATGGCGTGCCAGTCCGCTTTACCCAGATGCGGGAATCCTCGTTGACGAGAATGTCCTCAAGGCCGCTGGATTGATCAAGCAGGCCGACAATCACCGGCCCCAGTTCGTCGCGCAGCTTCTCCTTGAGCCGTTCCTGCTTCTCGTCTGTGTGCGAGTCCTGGTTCATCGACTCCTCAAGTCAAACCTCATCTCGGCCTTGCCTTCGCCCCGTAAAGCGATGTACATTCCAATACAGATGAATGTAACACCATTCGGGGTCATTTTGGCAAATCCGTTTGAAAGGAGGTCAGCAATGGACAGAACGCGGAACGCCGTCGAGCTGATGCTTGCCGCTCTTGACGCGCCGGCTTACGACCTTGGAATCCTGAGCGAACGCGGAATGCTCCCCGGCCTCTCGAACCTCACAGACACAGGCGTTTTCTCTCGGCTCCCCCTCCTCAAGGCCCACAATGCGCGCGGGGCGCACATCTATATCCGGCCAGCGGGAGAGCACCGCTTCACCGTTCTCGACGACCTGAATTCTGATTCTGTTGCCCGGCTCGCCGGCGATGGCCTTGAGCCGTGCGCTGTAGTTGAAACCAGTCTCGGCAACTTCCAAGCCTGGCTGAAGCATGATGATGTGTACCCGGCACCGCTCTCTACGTTCATTGCCCAGTCTCTTGCCAAGCGGTATCTGGCCGACCCCAGCGCGGCGGACTGGCGGCGCTTTGGCCGTCTCCCCGGATTCACCAACTGCAAGCCAAAGTACCGCAAGAGCAACGGCCTCTATCCCTACGTCCTGCTGCGAAGTGCGACCGGCGTGCAGTACCGACAGGCCGCCTACCTACGCCTCGAAATGACAAAACTCCACCAACTCCAGGAACAAGAGCGGGAAGCGCGCACCGCGCAACATCACACTCGGCCCGCACCTGTATCCGGCCAGACAGCCTATTCGTGCCTCTCCCTTGAGCGTTTCCGCAACGCGCCCAAGTTCCACGATCGCCCCGCTGCCGCCGACCTCGCCTATTGCGTCGCCGCATTGTCGCTGCGGATGCCGGAGGATGCGATTGCAACGACCCTCGACAGCCAGTACCTCTCCCGCGACCCCAACCCCTCCCGGAAAGCTGCCTACATCCAGCGCACTATGGCGAAGGCGAGATCATGGGCACACCGCTAGGCACATTCCAGTTGACGATACCCGCCCTTGGCCTCCAACTCTGCCCACAGCCTGTGTCTCCGCTGGTCCGGCACCTTCCCGCCGCTGCGAAGCCTCTGCAATCCCGACGGCTGAATCTGAGGAGTTTGAACACGCCGCTCCAGTTCAGTTTGCCTTTCTGTTTGCGTTCAGCGTGCCGCGCTCAAAGCACCCACGCCCTGCGGACGCAGGCTCTCCCTCCAGAGATTCTTCGCCTTGCAGGTGTGGACTCCTTCCCCCAGGCAAGCTGTGGTCC
>Ga0181534_10000746_pt1 | contig 22572 bp, 26 predicted proteins | sample PEATcosm2014_Bin_37_FD_119758 | JGI IMG/M metagenome (GOLD analysis project Ga0181534, IMG submission 119758) | Peatland microbial communities from MTU Mesocosm Facility, Houghton, MI, USA - PEATcosm2014_Bin17_10_metaG | ecosystem: Environmental > Terrestrial > Soil > Wetlands > Peat | place...
GACCAGGACTTCCTTCCACCGTTGCCACGACTCCCAGGTGGCCAGATCGGACAGGTGCGGCTGCTGGTCGCTCAGGACGCGGTCGGCCTCGAACTGCGCCACGGCGAGCAGCAGCTCCTCACGCCCGTGGGGGAAGTAGTGGAACAGCTGGCTCTTGCTGGTGGCCGTGCGCATGCGGATGTCGTCGAGGGTCGTGTCGCCGACGCCGGCCTCGCGGATCACCTCGGCGGCGCCCTCGATGATGCGCTGCCTGGTCGCGGCACCCTTGTGGGTGAGGCCGGTCATCGTGCGGCGAACAGCACCGAGGAGCGCCCGCCATCGACGTCCAGCACGGTGCCGTGGATGTCGGCGGCGTCCTCGCTGGCCAGGAACACCGCGGCCCGGGCTACGGCGTCCGGAGCGACCATCCGCCCGAGCGGGGTGGTCGCCATCAACGGCCCGGCCACCTCGGCCACCGGGTCGGCGGCGTCGAACGTGACCCCGGGAGAGATGGCGTTGACACGGACACCACGGGGTCCGAACTCCGCCGCCCACGCCCGTGTCAACGTCTCCATCGCTCCCTTCGACGAGGCATACGCCGTCCCCGCGGGGATGCCCAGCCGTGCCCCCCACGAGCCGAGGTTGATCACCGCGCCCCCACCGGTCTCCGCCATGGCGGGGACGAGCGCGGCGGTCAGGAAGAACGGGGCCTTCACATTCACCGCCATGATGCGGTCGAACGTCTCGCCGTCGATGGCCAGCGTGCCGCCCGGTGGGTAGATGCCCGCGTTGTTGACCAGGATCCCGATCGACCCGTAGACCCCGGTGGCCAGATCCGCCAGCTCCCGGGAGCCGTCGACGGACCCGTCGAGCTCGTGGGGGACGAAGGTCGCCTCCCCGCCCGCCGCCCGCACCGCTTCGACGACCGCACCGCCGCGGGTCGCATCACGCCCTGTCACCACCACACGGGCGCCTTCGGCGGCGAACCGGCCGGCGATGGCCCTCCCGATATTGCTGGTGGATCCCGTGACCAGCGCGGCCATACCCTGCAGACGTCCAGACATCGGCGCGCTCCTTCGTCGTCCCCTCGGGTACCGACGGTAGGACGCAAAGAGTGGACCAGCAAGTCCAAAATAGGGCGGCGGAGCGGGCAGCACGGTTGCTCCGCCCTCGGGGAGGGCGGTCACGGGCCCTCCCACCCCTACAGTTGGATGCATGACGTGTCCATGCCGCCAGACCGAGCGTGGGGCGGCCCGGCGATGACGTTGCAACTGAAGCCCGGAACCTCATGGTGGGAGACCTACCTGCGCTGCACGCAGGCTGCCCCCGAGGCGTTCGACTCGGACCGGCTGCGTAACCTGAGCCGGGGCGAGTGGCGCCGCATCGGGATCCCGGGAGACCACGTGAATGCCGTGGACGGCACTCCCATCCCCGGGCCGCCGCTGGTCGACTACGACGAGGCGGCTGCGGCCGTCGAGTTCGCCTGTTCCGAGCATGAGCTGTGGGCCAAGGTGGATCTCGACGAGCGCCGATCGCGGGTCTCCGAGGCGGTCGATGCCCTCAGCGAGCACCACGATCTCCTCGCCCTCCTGCTGGTCTGGGAGATCGGCAAGCCCTGGCGTCTCGCCTGTGCCGATGTCGACCGTTGCGTGGACGGGGTCCGGTGGTACCTCGGGCAGATCGAGCGCCAGCTCCAAACCCCTGATGGCGGTCAGAGGCAGCCGCTGCCCGGCCCGGTATCCAACATCGCCAGCTGGAACTACCCCATGAGCGTGCAGGTCCACGCCGAGCTGGTCCAGGCCCTGTGCGGGAATGCCGTGGTGGCCAAGACCCCGAGCCAGGGCGGGTTCCACACCCTCACCCTGGCCCACGCATTGATGCGGCGGGCCGGGCTCCCGGTGACGCTCATCTCCGGCATGGGCTCGCGCATGGGCGACGTGCTGATCCGCTCGGAGGGCATCGGGGCCCTGGTGTTCGTGGGCGGGCGGGCCAACGGTCGCCGGGCCGCGGTCTCCCTCGCCGACACCCGCCGGCGCCACATGCTCGAGCAGGAGGGGCTCAACGCCTGGGGTGTGTGGGACTTCTCGCAATGGGAGCTCCTGGCCCAGCACATGAGGAAGGGCTTCGAGTACGCCAAGCAGCGGTGCACCGCCTATCCCCGCTACGTCGTCCAACGTCGCCTGTTCCCCGCCTTCCTCGAGGCATACCTCCCGGTGCTGAGGGCCGTGCAGTTCGGCCATCCGCTGGCCGTCGAACACCCGGATGATCCGCTGCCCGAGCTGGACTTCGGCCCCGTCATCCACTCGGCCAAGGCGGCCGATCTCTCCGCCCAATTCGACGAGGCGGTGCGCGGCGGCGGCATCCCTCTCTACCGGGGCTCGCTGGGCGACGGACGCTTCCTCGACCTGCAGGAGACGTCGGCCTACATCGCCCCCGCCTCGGTGCTCCAGCCGCCGGCGGCCTGGTCGCTGCACCACGCCGAGCCGTTCGGACCGCTGGACTCGGTCGTGGTCGTGGACACCCAGGCCGAGCTGCTCGCCGCCATGAACGCCTCGAACGGCTCGCTGGTGGCCAGCGTCGCCACCGATGACGCCGACTTCGGGGCCCAGATGGTCGAGGAGCTGCAGGCCTTCAAGGTGGGGATCAACAAGCCCCGGAGCCGTGGCGACCGCGAAGAGGTGTTCGGCGGGCTCGGCGCCTCGTGGAAGGGCGCCTTCGTGGGCGGGGACCTCCTCGTCCGCGCCCTCACCTACGGGCCCGACGGCGCCGACGAGGAGCTGTACGGCAACTTCCCCAGCTCGTCGCGGCTCCCCCATCGTTAGACGCAACAGGTCCAAACGGGTCTGACGCTATCCTTGTGCCTTCCCGGGATCCGGCCAGGGGCACGCCGAGTGCTCCGAGGGCCGCCGAGAAGGGCCGGAGGGCTCCCTCCCGCCAACCACCGACAAGGAAGCTCCCATGACGCCACCCGCCAGCGCAATCCGCCTGATCGGCCACCAGCGCCGTTTCGCCGAGTCGATCGCCCAGATCGACACCGAGCTGGAGTTCGCCACGGGAGCCGTCGTCGCCGCCCGGCGAGAAGAGGTGGTGGCTGCCGCCCGGGCCGCCTACGGCCCCAGCGAGGACTTCCGTGGGGTACGTGACGCCTGGGATGCCGTGTTCCCCGATGGCGTCTACAGCGCAGCGGGCCTGGCCGAGGCCAAGCGGCTGGCCTAGGCATCGGATCGCCCGCCGGAGCCACCGCCCGGGCCGCACTCCCCCACCGGGGACGGCGTGCACCGGAGCGGACGGGGGCCACGGGCTGACTGCGCAGGCCGACGCGGCCCGGCGGCGAGCGTTGTGCCCTCACCGGTCGGCCCGCCCAGTCACGGGGTGACAGTCGATAGCATGCGGATGAGGGCGGAATGGCGAGGTTGAGGTACATCATGGACATGGACAGGGCCGCAGAGCTGCTTCGTTCGGAACGCCTGCGGACAGAGCAACTGCTGGTGGACATCGGTGAGGCCGGCCAAGCCGACCGGACGGCCGCCGATCAGCCCGGCGACATGTTCGATTCCGCCCAACCCCTCACCGATGAGGGCACCGACGACTCGGTGAAGGCCGAGCTGCAGGAGCGGTTGGCCGCCCTCGATCGGGCCCAGGAGCGCCTCGACGCCGGCACCTACGGCTACTCGACCCGGAGTGGGCTGCCGATCTCCGACGAACGCCTCGAGGCCGATCCGGCCGCGGAGTTGACCGTCGACGAGGCTCAGGAGCGCCCCGGGCTCGGCGCCTGACCCCGGCCGGCCCGGTGCCGCGTCGTGCAGCCAGTGCCCGTCAGCGACGCAACAGCGCCGCCAGCGCCTCAGGGTCGTACAGCACCCGGGGATCGACGGCGTGGCCGTCGATCCAGGCCGCCGGCGTGCCCTGCGGGTCCTGCGCCTGGAACCCCTCTTCGACACCAACCGCCCATGCTGCGTATCGGCCCTCCTCCACGCCCGAGACGTAATCGGGGCTGCTCAGGCCGACGCGCCGGCCGAGGGACAGGAGGTCTGCGGAGGTGAAGCCACCGGTCCCCTCTGGCGGCTGCTCCGAGAACAACTCGCTCCGGAGCTCGTCGAATCGACCCTCCTCGGCCGCCAGCGCCAGTGCATTGTCGGCCCGCACCGACTCGACGCCCAGGAAGCACCGCATCCGGTATTCGACGGCCACGGCACCGGCCTTCCAGGCGGTCCGCAGCAACTCCCCCGAGGCCTCCTCGAACTGGCGGCAGTAGGGGCACTGCGGATCCTCGAAGACCACCATCCGGCGCACGGCCTGGTCACTGCCCAGCAGCACCCCACCTTCCGGCGTGTGCGCCGACGGCACGTCGATCGATCCGTCAGATCCCATGGAATGGTCCTACTCCCTTGTCGCCCGGCGAGGAGACGGGCGGCACTAGTCAGTCGTTGTCGGTCGGCTCGCCGTGCTCGGCGTTGGGCACGCCCCGTCGCCAGTAGGCCTTGGCCGAGACCTGACCCGGCTCGAAGCCCCGTGACGACAGCGCGGCCCGCACGGCCCGGACCACCCGCGCCTCGGCGGAGACATAGGCGTGACCGTTCCCCGGGGGCAGGTCCACCCCGGCCAGCGCCTCGAGGAACAGCGCGTCGTCCCCGGGCACCGAATTGCCCTGCCGGTGGAGCCACCGCAGGTCGAGCCGGCCCCCGTGGTCACCGGTGGGAGCCTGCTCATCGGCCGCTCCGTCGACCTCGAGGAGGGCGATGGCCGTGCCTCCTGCCGGCAGTGCCTCCATCATGGCCAGGGCGCCGGGCATGCCCGTCTCGTCCGCCACGAAGAGATGCCAGTCGGCGTCAGCGGACAGCGTGATCTTGCCGCGTGGGCCGATGGCGTCGACGTGGCTGCCGACCGTCGTCGACCGGACCCAGTCCGTTCCCGGACCTCGGCCGTGCAGGGACACGTCCATCGTGACCGCCGACCTCTGGGGCTCGAAGCGACGGACCGTGTAGCGCCGGTTCACCACGGCGTCTTCGCCCCGCGGGATGCGCAGCATCAGGTCCTGGCCCGCTTGGAACCGGAGCCCGTCCAGTCCGGGGGCGGTGAGGACCAGGCGGTGCATCGAGGGGGACAGCGGCCCGGCCTCGACCACCTCGAGATTCCACAGCGCGGCATCGGCCAGCGGTCCGCCGGGTCGGCCCACCAGGTCCAGCAGTCGGTCGGGGGTCATGGCCGCGTACCTCCTTGTGATCGTCGGGCTCGATGGCAGCTACTGACCACGGTAGCGGCGGGAACGCTGCTCACGACTCGGCCACGGCCAGGCCTTCGGCGAGCTCGGCCAGCTCCACATCCGCGTCCGGGCCGGCGGGCGGGATCCGGACCACCTGGGCGGGTGCGTTGAGTTTGGGCAGGAGGGTGGCCAGAAGCACCCCGACCACCATCACGCCGCCGGCGATCAGGAAGGCGGCCCGATACCCGTCGGTCAGTGCCGCATGGGCAGAGTGCTGGAGTCCCGACCCATGGCTGGCGGCGATGCTCGAGGCCACCGTGGCCATGATGGCCAGACCGAGGGCGCCGCCCATCTGCCGGGTGGTGTTGATCAGCCCCGAGGCCAGGCCCGCCTCGTGCACGGGCACACCGGCCGTGGCCGACAGGGTCATGGGGATGAACGACAGCCCGAAGCCCACGCCGATCAGGATCTCCGGCCCGAGGACGTGCGCCAGGTACGGATCGCCCGCCTGGACACGGGAGAGCCACAGCAGTCCGGCCGCCGCCACTCCCAGGCCGAGCATCAGCTGGTTGCGGGCCCCCACGATGTGCACGATGCGGGAGGCGATCAAGGCTCCCGCCAAGGTGCACAGTCCGACGGGCAGGAAGGCCAGGCCGGCCCGGAGCGGGCTGTAGCCGTCGACGTTCTGCAGGAACAGGGACAAGAAGAAGTAGGTGCCGAAGATGCCGGCGCCGACGGTGACGGCGATGCCGTTGGCCACCGAGAGGGAACGGCGCCTGAAGACGGACAGGGGGATCAGCGGGTCGGTGGCGAACCGGGACTCGGTGACGAAGAACGCCACCAGCAGGCCGAGGCCGACGGCCAAGGTGACCAGGGTCCGGGCCGAGCCCCACGGGTGGACGTCGGTGCTGACGATTCCGTAGACGAGTACGGCCAGCCCGGTGGTCACGGTCACCGCACCGGTGAGGTCGAGGGCCTTGCGAGGTCCCCGCTGCTCGGTCCGGGGCAGAGCCACCCAGGCTCCGGCCAACAGCACGATGCCGATGGGCACATTGACGAAGAGCACCCAACGCCAGTCGAGCAGGCTGGTGAGGATGCCCCCCACCAGCACGCCGGCCGCGGCCCCGCTCGCCGCTGTCGCCCCCCAGGCGCCGAGGGCCCGCCGACGATCGTCCGGATCGGTGAAGGTCGTGACCAGGATGCTGAGGGTGGCCGGGGCCAGGATGGCACCGCCGATGCCCTGGGCGGCCCGGGCGGTGATCAACCAGGCCCCGCTCTGGGCGAATCCGCCGATCAGGCTGAAGACGGTGAAGAGCGTGAGCCCGATGATGAAGATGCGGCGGCGTCCGAAGAGATCGGCGGCCCGCCCGCCCAGCATGAGGAAGCCGGCGAAGGTGAGGGTGTAGGCGTTGACCACCCACTGCTCCCCGGCCACCGACAGCCCGAGGCTCTCCCGCATCTGGGGAAGGGCCACGTTCACGATGGCCACGTCGAGGACCACCATGAACTGGGCCGCACAGCAGATGGCCAGGACGGCCCAGGTCGGTATGGACCGGAGCCGTGATGTGAGGGTGTCCATCGGGCAACTCCTTTGCCGCTGTACGGCAGATAGCTCGCTGTGCAGAACGTGGTCCCTGAGGGTTCCGCCACTTCTCTTAACGTTGAGACAACTACGATCTATTCCGTGATCCCTTCCGTGGAGCCCGGCCCGGCGCGTGACGAGACCGACGACATCGTCGAGTTCTGGCACCAGGTGAACCCCGATCTCGACGTGACGGCCAAGAGCCTGGCCATGCGGCTCCGGCGGGCGTCCCAGCACCTCGAACGGGCGGTCCGGTCCAACCTGGCGGTCAACGGGGTCGACGAGTTCTGGGAGATCGAGGTGCTGATGTCGCTGTTGCGGGCCCCGGAACACCGCCGGAGCGCCGGGGAGCTGCAGCGCGAGGGTCAGATCACCTCAGGTGCCGTCACCAACCGGGTGGCGAGGCTGGAACAGCGGGGTTGGGTCAGGCGGGACGTCGATCCGAGCGATCGGCGCCAGGTGCTGGTCTCGTTGACCGGCGAAGGCCTGACACAGGCCAGGCACGTGATGGCCACCAAGAACGAGTCGGAGAAGCAGGTCTTCTCCCACCTGGACCGGGCCTTCCTGGAGCGGTTGGCCACCGACCTCCGCACCCTCCTCGGCTCCATGGAGGCACCCGGCCAGGACCGCGCCTGACCCGCCGGAGCGTCGCACCCGGGTGATGACGGGCACAGTCTCCCGGGCGATCCGGCCTGCCGTCCCGGTGCCGACCTCCGTCGCCCCGGGATCGGTCCTGATCCTGGGCCAGGTCGTTACTCGGGGACCATGACGGCAGCAGCCGGCTCCCGCTCCTGCTGGCGACCCGGGTGGGCGTTGATCAGGATGCCCCCGACCACGGCGGCCAGGGCCAGGGAGAGTGCGGCCCACCGGCTGGCCACGGCGAAGCCGTGCACGGTGGCCTCGGAAAGGGTGGAGGGCCCGTGGCCGTGGAGCGCCAGATAGGAGGCCGTGGCGGTGGCGGCAATGGTGTTGAGCAGCGCAGTGCCCACCGATGCGCCGATCTGCTGCGAGGTGTTGGTCGTGGCCGACGTGATCCCGACGTCACGCGGCTCGGCATTGTTGGTGGCGGTGCTGATGCACGGGACGAGGGCCAGGCCGAGTCCGAGTCCGAGCAGCAGCTCGGTGGGCAGGATGTGGCTCACGTAGGAGGCATGGGGGGTGAGCCGGGTCAGGAGGGCCACGCCGAACGAGGCGATGAGCAGGCCGGGCACGACCAGCCACCGGGTCCGCAGCCGGGGCATCAGACGGCTGGCCAACTGGGTGGCGGCGAGGCCGTTGACCACCATGAGGGGGAGGAAGGCGACACCGGTCTTGAGTGGCGAATACCCGTTGACGGTCTGGAGGAGATAGGTCAGGAAGAGGAACGTTCCGTACATGCCCAGGACGGCGAGGATGATCGTCAGGAACGAGCCGGCGCGATTGCGGTTGGTCAGGATCCGCATGGGCAGCAGCGGGCTGGACACCCTGGTCTGGACCAGTACGAAGAAGCCCAGCAGCACGACCCCGGCCACGAACGGCCCGATCACCCGCGACGAGCTCCACCCGGCCGTTGCCGCCTCACCCAGTCCGTAGACCAGGGCCACCAGCCCGCCGCAGCCCAGGATGGCACCCGGGATGTCGAGCCGGACCCCCAGACTTCCCGCTCGTTTGGGGATCATGGTGAACACGCCGATGGCCACGGCCAGGGCGATGGGCAGGTTCACGTACAGGCACCAGCGCCAGTCGAGGTACTGGGTCAACAGGCCGCCGAGGATCAGGCCGAAGGCCGCGCCGCCGATGGCGATGGAGGCGTAGATGCCGAAGGCCCGTCCCCGCTCCCTCGGATCGGTGAACGTGGTGGCGAGGAGGGACAGCACAGAGGGAGCCAGCAGCGCACCGAACATCCCCTGGAGGGCGCGGGCCCCGATCAGCATCGCCGTGGTCTGCGAGGCTCCACCCAGAGCCGAGGCGCAGGCGAACCCGATCACGCCGATCATCAGGGTCCGCTTGGGCCCGATCATGTCGCTGATCCGGCCTCCGAGCAGCAACAGGCCGCCGAAGCCGAGGGTGTACGCCGTGACCACCCACTGACGATCGGTATTGGTGAACCCCAGCGACCGCTGGGCCGACGGCAGGGCGATGATCATGATGGTGGTGTCCAACACCACCATGAGCTGCGCCCCGGCGATCATGACCAGGATCCACCAGTGCGCCCGGGTGGGCCCTGGCCGATCGCCCGTCGTACCGGGAGCCTCGGCTCCCTGTGTCCCCGAATCCACCGCCGTCATCACACCGCCGCCGTCGATCGGGTGCCGGCCGTGCTGTCCGCCGTGCTGTCCATCGTGCTGTCCGCCGTGTCGATGCGCCTCGAAACCGGCATGGAAGGCCTCCCTTGGTCCTCTCGACAGCGTGTCCCCCGGTGGTGCCAGGGTACAAATCCGGGGGCGGGCGCTCGGCGCACTCGCCGCACCGGCCTGCACATCGACCGGTGCGGGCCGTAAGGTGTCCGACGCCCCTCGGAGGTGCCCTGGGGCGTAATCGACGGAGGCACGACCCATGCTTGAGCTCGACGCCGAGATCAGCGCGGCCCTCACGGGACTGCCCTTCGGGACCATCGGGCCCGAGTCCCTCGCCGAGATGAGGGCGCTGTCGTTCGTGCCGCTGGCCCCGCTGTCGGACGATGTCGAACGCACCGATCACGTCGTGCCCGGTGATCCCGACGTCGTGGTCCGGGTCCATCGCCCCCGAGGTGTCGATGGACCCCTCCCCTGCGTGTACTCGATCCACGGGGGCGGGTACATCATCGGCAGCTACGCCATGGACGACCCCCGCTTCGACCTGTGGTGCCCGCGGTTCGGTTGCGTGGGGGTCTCGGTCGAGTACCGGCTCTCCCCCGAGACGCCGTATCCCGGACCGCTGGACGACTGCTACCTAGGCCTCACGTGGGTGCACGACCACCATCAGGAACTGGGGGTCGATCCCGACCGGATCGGCATCGCCGGCGTGAGTGCCGGCGGGGGCCTGGCTGCGGCCCTGGCCCTCCTGGCCCGGGACCGGGGGGAGGTGGCCGTGCAGTTCCAGCTGCTCGACTGCCCGATGCTGGATGACCGCCAGGCCACACCGTCGAGCCAGCTCGACGGGTTGCAGATCTGGACCCGGGAGTCGAACACCTTCGGGTGGCGCTCCTACCTGGGCGAGCGCTACGGCACCGACGATGTGCCGGCCTACGCCGCCGCGGCCAGGGCCGAGGATCTCGCCGGACTCCCGCCGGCCTATGTGTGCGTCGGTGCCGTGGACGGCTTCCGCGACGAGGACATCACCTACGCCATGCGCCTCAACCAGGCCGGTGTGCCCGCCGAGCTGCACGTGTTCTCGGGAGCACCCCACGGCGTGGCCATGTTCACGGAGTCTGCCGTGGCCCGGCGCTACAACCGAACCCTCGACGACTGGATCAGCCGCCAGCTGGGCGCCGAGGCCTGACCGGCCGTCGCCGGGCCGCCTGGCCGGCGGCCGGCGCCGCACTCACTCGGCGGCGTCCTCGGTGGTCGACGATTCCGGCTCGGCCTCGTCGGCCGCCACGGCGTCGGGCTGCATCTTGTTGGAGATGGCCAGCGTCGACGCCGCGCCCCCCGCCGCCATGGCCAGGGCCAGCACGCCCCACCGCAGGCCCGAGCGCTGCTTCCTCAGGAGACCGTCCAGCGACAGCACCCCGGGCCCGGCCGTGGCCAGCGAGAGGGCGGCCGCGATGATGGTGGCGTTGTACTCGTAGCCCCCCTTGGTCACCCACGGGCCGTTCTTGGCGTGGACCTTCTGGATGGCCACGATCATCGTGCCCATGATCATGGCCGGACCGAGCGGGCTCAGGAAGCCGGCTGCCGTGAGGCCCCCGCCGATGGTCTCGCTCAGGGCCGCGGCCAGGCCCTGTTGCTTGGCGGGGTGCAGGCCGATCGCACCCATGGACTCCTGGGTGGCCTCGAGGCCCGGGCCTCCGAAGCTGCCGTTGAGCTTCTGCAGGCCGTGGCCCATCATGAGCCCACCGACGGTCATCCTCAACACAAATCGTCCACTCGGCATCTAGGACCTCCTCGTCCGGTGAGGCTACCGGGACGGCTCCGCACTCCGGCCCACGGCACCTACCCGGTGAGGCCGGCGACGACACGGACGGCCGGTTCGTCCCTGCCGCGTCCGCCCGGCCGGGAGGACCGCAGGCCGGGCGATGGAGTAGAACTGTGCCCAGAAGATGGATCGACCGCACGCCCGAGCGGCGGCCGAGTTCGGAGGAGGCCACCTATGGGGTTCATGGACAAGGTGAAGGCTCAGGCCACGGTGCTGGCCGACAAGGCCCAGACCAGCGTGCAGCAGGGCCAGTCCAAGCTGGCCGAGCTGCAGTCCGGCAAACAGGAGGACCACCTCCTGCGGGAACTGGGCGCCTACGTCTTCCTGAGCGAGCGGAACCGCATCCAGCCCGACTCCGAGGCGAAGGTGGCCGAGATCATGGGCCAGCTCGACGCGCTCGAGGCGGCGGGCACCCCGGTGACCGTGACCCCCGATGCTCCCCCGCCCCCGCCGCCGCCTACCGGCGCCGTGCCCCAGTCCGTGGCCCCAGACGTCACGGCCGCCGACAGTGCGCCTCAGGCTCCGGCGCCGCCAGTGCCCACGGCCAGCGCGGCGCCGCCACCACCGCCACCAGCGGCCGAGGCGGTGCCCACGGCAGGCGACGCCGTGCCCGGCACCGGCAGCGCCATCCCCAAGTCGGGTGGAGGCCTTCCCGGCGAGTAGCCGGCTTGTGGCCGCTCGGCGGCAGTGCCCCGGGGCGACGACAGGCGCTCCACTAACTTCGCCCCCATGCGACTGAGCACGGTGATCCTGCCCATCTACGGGTGGGCCGAGGGTCAGGGCGTGTGGCGTCGTGCCGAGGAGCTCGGGTTCCACGCCGGCTATACCTACGACCACCTGACGTGGCAGAGCTTCCGTGACCGGCCCTGGTTCGCCGCCATGCCCACCCTGGCCGCGGCGGCCACCGTCACCGAGCGGATGAGGATCGGCACACTGGTGGCCTCCCCCAATTTCCGGCACCCGGTGACCCTGGCCAAGGAGCTGCTGTCCCTGGACCACCTCTCCGGTGGCCGCCTCACCGCCGGCATCGGCGCCGGGGGGAGCGGATTCGATGCCACCGCGCTCGGCCAGCAGGCATGGCCCCCGGTCGAGCGGGCCGACCGGCTCGACGAGTTCGTAGCCCTGTTGGACGAGCTGCTCACCCACTCCTCCACCACGGTCCGGGGCCGCCACTATTCGGCCGTCGAGGCCCGGACCGTCCCGGCCTGCATCCAGCGACCGAGGGTGCCCTTCCTGGTGGCCGCCGCCGGGCGGCGCGGGCTCAGGCTGGCCGCGGAGTTCGGGCAGGGCTGGGTCACCTACGGGGACCCGCAGGGTCGGTTCGACGCCACCCCGGAGTCGGCCTATGAGGCCGTCAGGGCCCAGACGGTGCGCCTCCAAGCCGCCTGTGACGATGCCGGCCGCGCCTACGGGTCGATCGACAAGGTGCTGCTCCAGGGACTGACCTCCGAACGGCCCCTCGACTCGGTGGAGGCCTTCGTGGAGTGGGCCGGGAGGTACCGCGAACTGGGGATCGACGAGGTGGTGGTCCACTGGCCCGTCCCCGACTCGGTCTTCGCCACCGACCCCCGTGTCTTCGAGCGGATCGCCACCGAGGGCCGCGACCAGCTCCGCTGACGCACCGGAGCCACCGGTCGCACCGGGGACCCGGTCACCCGACCGGTGGCTCCGGTCCCGGGGTCGGCCCGGCCTCAGCGAGCGAGCGACCGCTCGATGTCCCACCGGTGGTGCTCGGCATCGTGGGCGTTGGCCACCATGACCTCGGCCCGCGTCATGCCGCCCCGCTCGGGATGGACCAGCACCACCCCGGTGGTCGCGGACCGGTCCACGGCATCCAGCCAGCCGGGGACGGAGCGGCCGAGCGACCACAGCGCGGCGGGCAGCGGGATGCTCGGGTAGTTGCGGGCCTCGGCCAGGGCCATCTCGTCGTAGCCGCCGACCAGGGGTGGGCCCCCACCGGCGATGCCCATGAGCCGCTCGGCCCAGACATGGAGGTTGTCGGCCACGTGGCAGACGTACTCGGCGACGGTCCAGTCCAGGTCGGGATGACGCTCGCGGCCGGTGGCCCCGGCCAGGAGCGCGGTGTAGGCGGCGGGGAGGCCGGCCACCATGCTCCGGGCGTCAGCCGGTGCCGTGTCCCAGGAGAAGGCGCACTGGGAGCACGGCTGGCCGTAGACGGTCGCTCCCCAACTGCCCATCCGGGGATTGTGCCACGGTCCCCCGACCCACCGGCCCACCGGCCCACCGGCCCGGGCGCCGCGGCTACCGGCGGACGAGCTGTCCGTGGACGGCCCTCGGGTCGCCGTCGGCATCCTCCAGCACGGCCAGCGCGCCGTACCCCGCCGCCTCGAACATGGCCATGACCGGCGGGACCTGGTCACCGCCGACCTCGAGGGCCAGCCATCCTCCCGGTCGCAGCCACGACGGGCTGGAGCCCACCACCGGGGCGACGGCGGCCAGGCCGGCCGGGCCCCCGTCGAGGGCGGCGCGGGGCTCGAAGTCCTGCACGTCGCGGGGCAGGAGGTGGAGGGCGTCGTCAGGCACGTAGGGGAGGACGCCGGCCATGACGTCGACGCCGGACCGGAGCTCCGGCGGGAGGGCCGCGTCGAGGTGGCCCTGGTGCACGACCACGCCGTTGCGCCGGGCGCACCGGACCGCCACCGGGTCGATCTCGGTGCCCACCACCCGGGCCCCGGGACGGGCCGCCTGCATGACCATGGCCAGCGCCCCCGACCCGGTGCACAGGTCCACGCCGACACCGGCGGCAGGCAGCAGTCCGGCGGCCAGGTGGGCCAGGGGCTCGGACTGCCACCGGGGGACGTACACGCCGGGGTCGACGGCGACGTCGAGCCCGCAGAACACCGTCCGCCCGGTGATCCAGGCCAGCGGCTCCCCGGTCGTCCGCCGCTCCACCATCCGGCGGAGATCGGCGTCATCGGCGGCGGCGGCCAGGAGCTCCTCCGCCTCCTCGACGGCCGCCACGCAGCCGGCCCCGGCGAGGATGCGGATGACGGCGGAGCCGTCTAGCGGGGGCTGATCCCCCACGATCCCGTCCACCGGGTGCCGGGACGCAGGACGGTGAGGTCGGTCCCCGTCCGCAGGGCGTCGGGCGGGCAGGTCATCGGCTCCACGGCCAGGGAGCGGCGGGCGGACTCGGGTCCCAGGGTGTCCCCCGTGTAGACCATGAAGTACGCGAACCGCTCGTCCGCCCACACGGTGGCGCCCCCGGTCCCGTCCGGATGGTCCAGCTCCACCCGGGCGCGTCCGTCGGAATCGCGGTGCAACCCGGTGTAGCCGGTGTCGAGCCGGGTCACCCCGATGAGGCGGCCCTGGAGGAAGTCGAACTCGGTGGCCTCCACCGGGGCCGTGGTGGTGGGCAGGCCGCGGTCGTCGGTGATGAGCCGTCGCTCGGCCGGCACGGTCAACCGCACCTGGTCCACGGAGTGGGTGCCGACCAGCAGGTAGGGGTGGAAGCCCAACCCGAAGGGGAGGTCCACCTCGCCGATGTTCTCGGCCTCGGTGACCACGATCAGCCCGTCTCGCCCCAACCGGTACTCCACGGTCAGCCGGAGGGCGAAGGGGTAGGCCGGTTGCGGGCGCAGCTCGCAGACCATGCTGATGCGGTTCTGGGCCCGGCCCGCCATCCGCCAGGGCATCCACCTGACCAGCCCGTGGATGGCGTTGCCCCGGGACGGCTCGTCCAGCGCGGCCTGGGCCTCCGTGCCCTGGAACGTGTAGCGGCCGTCCCCCAGCCGGTTGGGCCACGGGGCCAGCACCTGGCCCCTGCCGCCGTGGCTCCACTCGGTGGGCCCGAACCCGTCGATCACCGGCCGGTCCTCGACGGTGAAGGAGCGCAATGTGGCCCCCACCTCGGTGATCACGGCCCGCTGGTGCCCGTGGCCGATGACCCACTGGTCACCGGTGGCCGTGGTGGTCTCCGCCGGACGCTGGTCTTCGGCAGGTGGTCGTGGGGTCATAGTGGTGTCGGTGGTCCGCTGTGCCGGGAGGGCCGCCCGGGAGGGAGTGGGGCGGCGCCTACCGGTATGGGTCGACCGGTATGGTAGGCCATGAGGCCGCCCCGGCCCGACGGAGGGCCGTTCCGGGGGCCCGGGGGTCACGCCGGCCCCCTCCGGTACCCGAGGGGAACCCCCGCCCATGCGCATCCTCATCACCAACGACGACGGCGTCTTCGCGCCGGGCATCGCCGCCCTGGCCCGCGGCCTGTGGGCCGCGCTGGGCGACCGGCACGACCTGGTGGTGGTGGCCCCGATGGTGGACCACAGCGGAGCCGGGGCCGCCGTGGGACGGGTCTACGAGCGCGAGTCCATCCCCTACGAGGAGGTGGACCTCCCCGGCCTGGCCCACGTGCCCACCTTCGGCATCGACGGGCCCCCGGCGCTGGCCGTCATCGTGGCCTGCATCGAGGGCTTCGGCCCCCGCCCCGACCTGGTGGTGTCGGGCATCAACCACGGCGTCAACGCCGGCCGGTCGGCCCTCCACTCGGGAACGGTCGGGGCCACCCTGACCGGGGCCCAGTTCGGCATCCGGGGCCTGGCCGTCAGCATCGCCTGGGGTGAGGACCCGGTGCCCTGGGAGACGCCGGTGGGACTGGCCACCGCCATCGTGCCGACGCTGGCCGGGGCACCCCCGTCCACCGTGCTCAACCTCAACGTGCCCGCGGTGACCCCGGATCGGCTGCGCGGCATCCGCCACGGGACCCTGGGCCGGGTGGGACTGATCCGGGCCGTGCGGCCCGAGGCCACCCCCGAGCCGGTGGCCGGCGCCCCCCTCGACTTCACGTCGCCGTCCATCGTCCTCACCCTGCGGGGGATGGGCGTGGGGTCCGACCGCATCGCCGAGCAGGCCGAGCTGGAGCCGGAGTCCGACGCCGCCCTGCTGGCCGCGGGCTGGGCCACCCTGACCCCGCTGTCGGGGGTCCGGGAGGACGTCTCCGAAGGCGCTGCCACCGCCCTGGAGGCCGGCCTGGCCGCCGCCGCGGACGCCGCCGCCACCCCGGGCCGAGCCTCACCGGGCCGGGTGGATTGACGGGCCAGTCCCCGGACCGGCCCGACGACGTCCCTGGTCAGCCGGTTGCCGGGTGGGCCCGCCCTGGCAATTGCGTAGTGCCCGGGACGCTCACTACGCTGGTGTAACTCGATCAGCCAACGGCAGTCGGGGTCACGGGCCGGTCGGAGGCGACCGCCGGGTGCGGATCAGCACCTGAGGCCATGTGACCCACCTGCGCCGGAAACGGCCGCAGCGTGCACGACCCCTCGCCTACGCGTGGGAACGGACCGACCGCCCCCTGCTTCGACCACCTATGACCCACACCGTCACGACAGACCGCAGACCGGGAGGCGCCGGACGCTGACCTGACCAGGGTTCCCCGTCTGCACCTCGTACGGACTCGTCACCAGTCCAGAGCCCACTGCCCTTTCCGGCAACGCCTCGCGAGACGAATGCGCTCCACGACGGTCGCCCGCATTACGAAGCCAACCTCGAAGCCTTCCGGGCTTCCGCGACTTTGAGGAACCGCACGCTATGCGCACGCACCGCTCCACCCGTTCGACCCGCTCCATCCGCAACTCCCGGTTCACCGTCACCTCCATCCTCGCCGCCGGAACCGTCGTGGCCCTGGCCACGGGGGCCGTCCTGGCCGTGGGCACGCCACCGGCCGTCGCCGCCGGCTCGATCCGGGCGCACCCGGTCAATCTGACCGAGCCCGCCTTCCGCTCGGTCGTCGTGGGCGCCGCCGTGGTGTCCCTGGCCACCCTGGACCTGCCCGGTCCGGCCTCGGTGCCCACCGTCCCGACCACGGTTCCGACGACGGTCCCGACCACGGTCCCACCGGCGGTGTCGTCGCCGGCGACCACGCCGACGGCCACCACGCCGGCCTCGGGGCCACCGTCCTTCCCGCTGGGCGGTGTGTGGGCCGAGCTCCGTCAGTGCGAGTCGGGTGGCAACTACGCCATCGACACCGGCAACGGGTACTACGGGGCCTACCAGTTCTCGGCCGCCACCTGGCACGGGCTGGGCTTCACCGGGCTCCCCAACCAGGCCCCTCCTGCCGTCCAGGACGAGGCCGCCGTGGAGCTGCAGGCCCGCAGCGGCTGGGGCCAGTGGCCGGCCTGCTCGCGCCGCCTGGGCCTCTGAGGCCCGGGAGCCCTCCCCGACGGCCGGGCACCCGCCCACCCCGGATCCCCTTCCAACCGGCCACGCCGAGGGCGCGGATCAGCCGGTAGTTGACCTTCGTCAGGGAGGCCGTCCACACAGATGGCGCCGCGGACGGCGTCGGAGTCCTCGAAGGACCCGACGCTCTACCCTGGGGCATGCGCGTGGGAGCCATCCAGACGACGGCCGGCCCCGACCGCCAGGACAACCTGGACGCCGCCACCGTCCTGGTGGAGGAGGCGGTGGCGGCAGGGGCCGGCCTTGTGGTCCTGCCCGAGTACTTCTCGGTAGCCGGCAGCCCCTCGTTCCTGCGGCGCCACGCCGAGACACTGGACGGCCCCACGGTGACCTGGGCCTCGGCGCTGGCCCGGCGCCACGGCATCCTCGTCGTGGCCGGCAGCTTCCCCGAGCGCCCGGCGGCCCCGACGGGAGGGCCCGTCGGCGACGGCCGCCTGGCCAACACCAGCTGCCTGATCGGACCGGACGGGAGGACGCTCGCCGTCTACCGGAAGATCCACCTCTTCGACGTCGGCCTCGAGGGGACCGCGTTCTGTGAGTCCGCCACCATGGCGCCCGGCGCCGAGCTGGTGGTGGCCCCCCTGGACGAGGGCGGAAGCGGGGAGCTCCCGGGCGCGGTGCTGGGCCTCTCGATCTGCTACGACCTCCGCTTCCCCGAGCCCTACCGGATCATGGCCCTGCGGGGGGCCACGGTGATGGTGGTGCCGGCCGCCTTCACCGCGGCCACCGGACCGGCCCACTGGGAGCTCCTGCTCCGGGCCCGGGCCGTGGAGAACGAGGCCTTCGTGGTCGGGGCCGGACAGGTCGGGGACCTGCCGCCGGGGATGCCGGCCTGTCACGGGCACACCATGGTGGTGGACCCGTGGGGGACGGTGGTCGCCGAACGGACGGAGTCCAGCCCGGGGATCGTGCTCGCCGACCTGGACATGTCCCGGGTCGGGCGGGTCCGCGCCGAGCTGCCGGTGCTGGCACATCGCCGCCCCGAGGCGTACCGTTGGCCCGATGACGACGTCAGGGGCACCTTCGGCGGCACCGGGTAGCGACCCGTTCCCCGGAGCCGGCGCCGCCCGCGGGCGCCCCGCCCCCGCCGCCACTCCGCCCAGCACATCCTCCGGCACACCACCTTTTGAGGTGGGGATGTTCTCCAGCGCGGACGTCCAGCTCTACTACGAGATCCACGGGCACGGTCCCCGGGTCCTCGTGTTCATGCACGGGATCCTCATGGACTCCAACATGAACCGGCGCCTGGCCACCGACCTGGCCGCCCGCGGGTTCCGCGTCGTCCTCCTCGACCTGCCCGGCCACGGGCTCTCGGAGAAGCCGAAACGGGCGTCGTTCCACCGGATGGACACCTACGCCGAGCACGTGGTGCGCCTGATGGACCATCTGGGCCTGGCCACGGCGGCGGTGGGCGGCGTGTCCTTGGGCGGGAACGTGAGCCTGCTGGTGGCGGCCATGGCCCCCGAACGGGTGCAGGCCCTGGTCATCGAGATGCCCGTGCTGGAGTGGGCCGTCCCCGCCGCGGCGATCACCTTCGTCCCCCTGCTGCTGGCCGTCCACTTCGCCCGGCCGGTGGTGAGCCGCACGGCGGCGCTGTTCCAGCGGCTGCCGCGGACCGGCAACGGACCCGTGGACAGCGTCATGAACACGCTGTCCAACGACCCCACGGAGACGGCCGCGGTGCTGCACGGCATCCTGGCCGGGCCCATTGCGCCGACGGTGGGCCAGCGCGCCGCCATGGACGTCCCGGCCCTGGTCATCGGCCACCAGGTCGACCGCATCCACCCCTTCCACGACGCCGAGCAGCTGGCCCGCCGGCTTCCCCGGGGCCAGCTCATCCAGGCCAACTCGGTCCTCGAGCTCCGGGTCCGTCCCGAGCGGCTCACCGACCAGATCGCCGCGTTCCTCGACGAGGCCTGGGACGAGCCGGCCGACGCCGACCGCCGGGTGGGCTGACCGACCCGGGACTCACTCGTCCAGGTCGGGTCGCCGGTTGCGCTTCCGCTCGGAGACCTGGTGCTTGGCGGCCAGCCGACGCTCCTTGGCCCCACGCGAGGGACGGGTGGGGCGCCTGGCCTTCTCCACGTGCAGGGCATCGGCCATGCGCTGGCGGAACCGGTCCACGGCCAGCTGCCGGTTGCGGAGCTGTGACCGCTCGTCGTCCACCACCAGCCGCAGCTCCGGGCCGAGTCGCTCGAGGAGGCGGGCCCGCTGCCGGGGGCCCAGCGACGGCGACCCGCTGATGTCGAAGCGGAGCTCGACGCGGGTGTTGACCTTGTTGGCGTGCTGGCCCCCCGGGCCGCCGCTGGGGGTGAAGCGGAGGTGCAGCTCGCTGAGGGGGACGGCCAGCGACGGGGTCACCCGCACCTTGCCGTCGGCCTCGGGTGACGGGCTCACCCCCCACCGCTCCCGCCGTCGTGGGCCCCGGGCTCGTCGACCACCGGATTGGTCAGCCGACCCACCCCGCCGACCTCCACGGTCACGGTGTCCCCGGCCGACAGCCATCGGGGCGGGTCCCCGCCGGCGGCCACACCGGCGGGGGTGCCGGTGGTGATGACCATCCCCGGCTCGAGGGTGAAGGCATCGGAAAGGTGCTCGATCATCTGGGCACAGGTGAAGATCATGTCGGCCGTGGTGCCGTCCTGGCGGAGCTCGTCGTTGACCCAGGTCCGGACGGACAGGTCCTGGACGTCGCCGATCTCGTCGACAGTCATGATCCACGGGCCCGTGGGGCCGTGGGTGTCGAACCCCTTCCCCATCATCATGGTCGGCGACCGCCACTGCCAGTCCCGCACACTGACGTCGTTGACCACCGTCACCCCGGCCACCACCTCGAAGGCCCGGGCCGCGGGGACGTGTCGGCCACGGCGCCCGATCACCAGGCCCAGCTCCCCCTCGTAGTCCACCGAGGCGGAGACCCGCGGCACCTCGATGGCGGCACCCGGCCCGATCACACAGGTCGGCTGCTTGGAGAACCAGGTCTGGAACTCCGGGCGCTCGTGGCCCAGCTCGCGGATGTGGGCGTCGTAGTTGCGGGCGATGGCCAGGAACGACGGGGGCCGGGGTACCGGCGCCACCAGCCGGGCCTGCTCCAGGGGCACGCGTCGGGCCCCGGTGGACGGGGCCGAGGCCAGCGCGGCGTCGGCGTCGTCCCCGAGGGACAGCAGCGCCACCATCCCCGCGGGGAGCCCTATGGCCGGGTCGGTCAGGTCGACCACCTCGTCGCCCACCACCAGTCCCGTATGGATGGTCACGTCCCCGAAGCTCACCAGTCGCACAGAGAGAACGTAGGCCAGCCCGGTCCTACACTCGGCCCATGGTCGAGCCCAACCCCCGCCCGCCGTCCAGCCGCGCCGACGCCTTCGCCGGCCAGGTGGTGCTGGTCACCGGGTCGTCGTCGGGGATCGGGGCGGCCACGGCCCGCCTGTTCGCCTCGCTGGGGGCCACCGTGGTGATCAATTCGGCGACGTCGGTGGCCGCCGGGGAGGCGCTGGCCGCCGAGCTCCCCGGGGCCGGCTACGTCCAGGCCGACATCGCCCGGGAGGAGCAGGCCCGGCACCTCATCGACGAGGTGGTGCGGCAGCACGGAAGGCTCGATGTGCTGGTCAACAACGCCGGCACCACCGAGGTCATCCCCCACCACGACCTCGAGGCCGCCTCCCCCGAGGTCTGGCGCCGCATCTTCGACGTCAACGTCGTCGGCACCTGGCAGGTGACCGTGGCCGCGGTGGACCACCTGCGCTCCTCGGGCCGGGGCCAGGTGGTCAATGTCTCGTCCCTGGCCGGGGAGCGGCCCACCGGGAGCTCCATCCCCTACGCCTGCTCCAAGGCGGCGCTCAGCCACATGACCCGGCTGCTGGCCAACACCCTGGCCCCCGCCGTCCGCGTCAACGCCGTGGCCCCGGGACTGGTGGACACCCCGTGGACGTCCGAGTGGACCGATCTGCGGGAGCTGGTCAGCGCGCTCGCTCCCCTGCAACGGACGGCCACCCCCGAGGACGTGGCCGAGGTGATCCTGGGCCTGGCCCTCTCGACGTACGTCACCGGCGAGGTGATCCTGGTCGACGGGGGCCTGGCCCTCCGCTAGGTCCCGGGTGCCCGGGCCCGGTGGCCGGCGGGAATCAGAGGAGCGGCCCCGTCCCGTCGCGCCCCCGGCTGAGCGGGGACGCCGCCCACGTGGCCCGGTCGATCCTCCAGATCCCGTGGGGGGCGGCCGGGTAGCTGGACAGCACCCGCTCACGGACGAGGGCCAGACCCAGCCTCCGGGCCACGGCCTGGGACGGCAGGTTCTCGGGCAGGATCACGCTGAAGGCCTCAGCCACCCCCATGACGTCGAAGGCGTAGGCCAGTGAGGCCGCCCCGGCCTCGGTGGCGTAGCCGCGCCCCCACCAGTTCGGGTGCAGGGCCCAGCCCACCTCGAGGCCGGGCCAGTCGTCCTGCTCCGGCCGGTGCAGGCCGGCCCGGCCCACGAACCTCCCCGAGGCCCGCTCCTCCACGGCGAACTGGCCGGAGCCCCTCAGCTCCCACTGTCCCCGCCACTGGGCCATGCCCAGCCACGCCTCCCGCCGCGACGGTGGGCCGGCCAGGTGGAAGGCCCGGCGCAGCTCGGGAGTGCCCAGCATCTCGGTGTAGGCGTCGAGGTCCGACTCCTCCAGGGGCCGGAGGACCAGTCGTTCGGTGAGGAGGGTGGGACAGGCCGTCATGACCCGCAGTCGACCATCGCCGGTGCGCCGCCGGTCACGTCAGCGTGGTGTCGATGGTGATCGAGCCGAGGAGGCTGCGGGTCACCGGTGTGCGGTCGGCGATCTCGGCCAGGCGGTGCTTCTGCTCGACGGACAGGTCGCCCGACACGGTGATGGTGCGCTCGATGCGCTCCACCTTGGTGGCACCGTCCCCGGTGCGCAGCAGGCGGGCCCGGACCTTCACCTCACCGAGCGCCCATCCCTTGCGGTTGGCGTACATCCGGAGGGTGGCGGCCGTGCACTGGACGAGGCCGGCCAGCACCAGCTGGTAGGGATTGGGGCCCTCGTCGTCCCCGCCCACGTGGGGTCCCTCGTCGACCACGAAGTGATGGCGCCCGGCGCGGACCTCGCCGCGGTAGCCCGAGACGCTGGTCACCGAGACCATGGCGATGGGTTGCTCGCCCTCCACCGGGGCGGCCTTCGGCTTCGTGGTCACTCCGATGTCGTAGCACCGATACCCCCCTCGGCGTAACAGGAACGTGAAAATCGGGGGTCGAGGCGTAACAGGGGAGGAAACACGACCTTCCCGTTCCCGCCGATCCATGGGACAGTGGACCGGTGGGGACCGTCACCAGACCCGAGACCGCGTCGCCCGGGCCCTCGATCCGGTCGCGCCTGGCGGCCAGGCCGGACCCGTGGCTCCTCGCCGTGGCCGTGGTGGCGCCGGTCATCACCTCACTGGTCCTCATCCCCTGGCGGGGGCGGCTGGACACCGCCGACAGCGCGCTGTTCCTGGTCGTGGTCATCGTGGCCGTGGCCAGCACCGGGCGCCGGCTGGCCGC
>Ga0181534_10000747_pt1 | contig 22540 bp, 17 predicted proteins | sample PEATcosm2014_Bin_37_FD_119758 | JGI IMG/M metagenome (GOLD analysis project Ga0181534, IMG submission 119758) | Peatland microbial communities from MTU Mesocosm Facility, Houghton, MI, USA - PEATcosm2014_Bin17_10_metaG | ecosystem: Environmental > Terrestrial > Soil > Wetlands > Peat | place...
CGTTCCGCGCCGCCCTGTGGCGAAATGATCAGGATCCGGCTTAGGGCGCGCTCGAACGCGATATGCAGGCCGTCGGGCGACCAGCAGGCAAATTCGTCGCGCCCGGCGCCGAAGGTAAGCTGCCGGGCGGGGCCGCCGCCGGTTTGCTTGATGTACAGTTTGGAATCCAGGCCCTCGCGGTTCCACGAGAAGACCACTTGGCTGCCGTCCGGCGAGAAACTGCCCATGTACTCATCGTGGGCATAGCTGGTCAGTGGTTCGACTGTGAGTTCGGGGGCTGGACCCTGTCGCATGTGCACTAACAGCCCGACTCCTCCCGCAGCGAGGAGCACAGCCCCGATCGCCCCGCCCCACCACCAGCGCGCCGGGCTGGCGCGCCTGCCCTCCGGCTCCGGCAGCACGAACGGACCGGCGACCATCTCCGGTTCCGGAGCGGCCTCGGGTGCTGCCGCGGCGCCGCCTTGGCTAGCAGGCCGTAGCAGGGGCACCACGCGCAGAGGCGCGGGAGCGGATTCCCTTTCCGGCGGCGTTTCGGCGCGAACATACTTCACCTCGCCGATGAAGCGGTACCCGCGCTTCGGAATCGTCTCGATATAGGTGGGCAGGGCCGCCGAGTCGCCCAGAGCCTCGCGCAGCTTGCTCATGGCGACATTCAGGCCCTGCTCGAATTCCAACGAAGGTATCGCTCGACCAAAGCGCTTGCCCCAATTCCACGCGCGAGACCACTTGATTGGGATTTTGCAGGAGAAAAAACAGAATGCGCAGGGGTAATTCCTGCACTTTCATAGGGACGCCCCGTTTAAAAAGCGCAAAAGAAATTAAATCCGCTTCGAATGAGCCAAAACGAGCTGCCCTCCAGGAGCTTTCGGGCATTTCGTATTAGTATCGCACGGGCGCGTGGCGCAAGCCCGTTGCCCAATGCCGCATGGATTTCTCAATATCCACTGCAAAAATTGTGGGGCAGGCCCCCGGCCTGCAGCGGCCTCTTAGGCCGCCTGCTCCGATGCGGATTTTCGGGCGAAAGCGGGGCCACGGGCCCCGCGCAGGCCGAGAGCCTGCCCCACAATTTATGCAGGATCCCGCGTCTCGCGAAAAGTATGCGGCATTGGGCCCGTGGCTTGCCGCGACCGCACTCCTGCGGTCGCCTGGCGCTGGTTTCTGGCGCCAGAGAGGCGCCCTATTCACCGCGGCTCGGTTTGTCGATTCGCTCCTCCAACCGCACGCTCACTGTGTCGCCTGCCTCTTTCCCGATGGCTTGGCGAATATTGGTTTTAACTGGCAGCTTATGCGTGCCGTCGCCCATAGCCATAAACGAGCTTTGGAACGGATGGCCATCAATCTTGCCTCGGACCTTAACCAGACCCCGCGTTCCGAAGAACGCTGCGGATTGAGGCCATACCACGTAAGTCCAGCCACCTTTTGCCTTGCTTTTTTGCAGCGTAGCCGTGAACGCCTCATTCAGCGCTCCGGGGGCTTCAAGCCTTTTGTCATGCCCTGGCATGGAACTACCTCCTCCTCCCGCTGGAGAGCCCTCGGTACAGCGTAGCGCCAGCGGCGATCCTGCTCCTATGCATCACCACTCCTTGTAGATCGGGGTGAAGCTGCAAGTGTACCTTACGGAAAAATGTCGCGCAGCTTGGCGGAGTCCGCCACGCATGCCGCCAGGAACATCAGAAGTGCCGCTGGCAGACAGAACAATCCGATCGTGAAGCTGCCGATCACGGCAAATCCGGCAATCAGAATCGTCGCGGCAATCCGCGCCCATTGTTCATTGAGCAACAGGGCGACCAGTGCCGTCAAGACCGGAAACATGACCCCAATGAGGGCAGACGGCCCAATGACTTGCAGCAAAGTGCCACGGGTAGGCCGCGAGCCGTTGAACCCTGCGTAGGTAGGCCGCACGATCCGGAAGATGGCAGCCGCAAGTGCCAACGCAAACGATACGCCAGTCAGTCGCGTTTTCATCTCCCGGCAGTTCCAGTATAACTAAACATTGCCGCTAACGCTGTCACCGCCCTCTCAAAAATCATCTCCCATCCAATCAATCACTTGGCGCCTAAGTCCCCCCCTCCGCCGCCCGCCCCCGTGCTTCCCTGGAGTTGAGGAGGTTCGCATCATGGCCCATCGCAACACCGTCGCGAATTGGTTGCACTCCCCGCCTTTTCGCGACGTCTGGCCGAAATCGCGCGATCAGGTCCTCGCTTGGAGCGGACAAACCCGGTCCCCGCAGCAGCCCGAAATTCGAGCCTTGCTGGACATCGATTCGTTGATTCTAAATGATATATTGGCTTTGCTCGGTCAAAAAAGGCATAGGGACCCAAACCCGATCGCAACGCCATGCAACACAATGCAACGCACCCGAGCCGTCCAATACGGTGCTTCTTGTCCCCGTTTTACCGGCGTCCATCGGCGTCCATCGGCGGCCAGATATGCCTTTCCTCCGCCCCAGCTCTGTAATAAGCTCAAACCAATGCCCTCGGATCTGCTTGCCCAACTGGAACAATGGAAGACCCGCTTTGGCGCGCCGGATGTCCGCCCGCTCCACCAGTTGCTCGCCGAGGTCGCCGCCCACCCCTTCCCCGATTCGCCCTCGCTGATCCGCCTCCACGAATGCCTGCTCTTCCTGCGCGCTTATCCGGCCGACGCCGAAGTCCTCCGTCTGGCCGGCGCCGCCCTTTCCACCTTCGCGCAGCGCATCGCCGCCTCGGCCGACCGCACGCCATTCGAAGACGCCGCCGTCTCGGGCATCGCGGGCACATCGTTTTCGGCGGTCTTCAGCTATGCGGTCGCCCGCCAGCTTGCGGCCCGCTATCCGCGCGACATCGACATCGACTGGGCCAATTACGATCAAGCGGAAAAGCTCGGCCCCGTGCTTCGCCGCTTCCTGCCGCTCCTGAATGAGGATTGGCCGGTCGAGGCCCACGTGCCTTTCCGCGCCTGGGTGGATGCCGCGCGTCCTCCCCGCTCAACCGCTCTGGCATGGCTGCTCGGAAGCATCGCTTCGCTGCCCCTCGGCCCGCGCGACCAGGCGGATCTCTACGAATCGCTCGACCTGCTGCTCGTCTGGCGCATCGCCCCGCGCGCCAGCCGCACCCGCATGCGCCTGCCCGTGCGCCAGCCCTACTTCCACGCCGAACCGCTGCTGCGCCGCGCCGGCATCGATCTCGCGCTGGAACTCGCCGCCCCGAATCTGCCCATCACGCAGGTTTCGCCCCCGCAGGCCCGCCAGATGCTCGATCTCATCCTGGATACTTCCGCCATGCGCTACCGCGAGCTATACGGCTTCACCCACCCCGACCCGCGGCGCGTCTTCCGCGCGGATGCCGGCCGCGGCGTCAAGATCTTCTTCTTCGGCGTGCCGCCCGAGTGGCGTCTGCCCCTGCGCGCCTATCATGCCGGGATGTTCTTCAAAAACGGTGTGCCCGCCGGCTACGTGGAAGTGCTGTCCCTGTTCGAGCGCGCCGAGATCGGCTTCAACCTGTATTACACCTTCCGTGAAGGCGAATCGGCGTGGCTCTACGCGCGCTTGCTCCGCCTCTTCCGCCAGGTCCTGGGCGTCCGCTGCTTCTCCGTCGACCCGTATCAGATCGGTCTGCGGAATGACGAAGCCTTGGATTCCGGCGCGTTCTGGTTTTATCGCAAGCTGGGTTTCCGTCCGCTGGACCCGGCCGCCGCGCACCTCGTCGCGCGCGAAGAAGACCGCATGCGCCGCACGCCCGGCTATCGCAGCTCGCGGCGCACGCTGGAAAAGTTGGCCCACTCTTACATGCTCTACGAATGCGCGGATGCCGATCCCGGCGCGTGGGACCGCTTCACCATGCGAAATCTTATCGTGGGGCAGGCTCCCAGCCTGCGGCGGCCTCCCAGGCCGCCTAACGCATCCATCGCCGCCATCGTGCGCGCCAAATACGGCCCGGATGAAGCCCGCTACTTGCGCCTGATGCAGCGCGACGCCCAACTGCGAGCCGCCATAATCGAAATGGGGAGCAACCCAGCCCTATCGATTCCCCCATGATTCAGGCGGCGCTGGTCAGAACTTCGCGCAAGCGGCGCGCCACGATCATGTCTTCGCCCGGCTCGAGCATCCACACTCCCACCACGATGGTGTTCGTGTCCGTCGGCAGCCCGGCGCTGCCTTGGTTTGTGCCCGTGGCCGGATTCAGCTCGATACTCGGAGTCCCTCGGCGCAGTTGCTCGGCCACCGCGAGCGGCGAAATCTTCAGGCGCTGCTGATCGTAGCGGATCAGCAGGTGCAGCACCTGGTTGGCCACCGGCGGCACCACCACGCGCGACTCCAGCGTGGGAACCCCTTTCAGGTGCGCCACGATCCGATCGGCGCGCCGCTGAAATTCCGCCTGCATCGCATCGTCCGACTGGCTCAAAAACCAGTCCACCGCGGCCACCATCCCCACGATCTGCTCCTTGGCCACTTTCATGCCGCGCCCCACGCAGTCGTCGTTCGGATTGTTGTTTGCCGCCGCCGCGGCAATCAGGTCCTTCCGGCCCAACAACAAACCCGCGTTCTGCGGGCCGCGCATCCCTTTGCCGCCCGAGAAAGTCACCAGATCGAAACCCATCTGCGTATAGTTCCAAAGATTCGCGATCGGCGGCACATCGGCCGCCGCGTCGTTGAAGCATGGCACGCCGTGCTGGTGCGCCACGCGAATCCAATCCTCGCGGCCAATCCGGCCTTCCTCGGCCGCGTTGTAGAAATGCGCCATCACCGTGCGGCCGTTGAAGGCGGCCTCGTAATCCGCCATGGTTTCCACTTCCACGAAGCGAATGCCGCAGTTGCGCAAAGCGTGGTCGTAACCGTACCGGTGCGCCTTCTGCACGATCACTTCGTTCTTGAGACCGGCCATGTCGGTCGGCATATTGTGAGACGCGGCTTGGTTCGCTACCGTCATGCACGCGGCGGTGCCCAGCGTAAGGGCGGATGCGGCGCCGGCCGTAACCATGGCCGCCTCGCAACGCAGGCGTTTGGCGAGATACTCGCCGGCCTTGGTCTGCAAATCGATCAAGCGCACCGGATGCTTGGCGGCGCGCGCCACGGCTGCCTGCACCGAAGGCGGCATGGTCGAGGCGGTAAGAATCGTGTATGTACCGGCGGCGTTGATGAATTTGGTAACGCCGAGCTTGTCGTAATAGTCTTCGCCTTGGTCAACGGTGCCGCCTGGCGTGGGCGCCGCCATGAGCGGCACGGCGCTCGCCCAGCCGAAGAAATCCCGGCGCGTTCGGAATCGAATCACAAGCGTAGTTTATCTCAACTGCCGATCGATAGCGCGTACACCAGATACCCCGCATTCGCAAACACCGGCGCGCGGTCCGGCAGCCGGTCGCGCGGCGCGAGCACGATGTAATCGATACCGCGCGAGCGGTACCGCGCCAGATCGTGCGGGTCGAACGGCGCCGCCAGCGTCTGCCGCCAGCGCGTCCACCACTCCATGCCCAGATCGGCCAGATAGTTGACCTGCCCGCCGCCTTTCCAATCCACGTAAACCGCGCGCAGAGCCTCGCTGCGAAAGATGCCCGGTTGCGGTTGCCGGCCCGCATCGGCGAACAGAAACACCGCATCCCGCGGCGTGGATGCGCGCGCCCAGGCCGACAACTGCGCGATCTCCGGAGTGTGCAGGCGCGGATAGCTGCGCATGCCGCCGAGCGTGGGCAGCAGAAAGAATCCGGCGATCGCAGCCGCCGCCAGAGCCGCCGCGCTCCACCGGAATCGGCGCGCCTCGGCCCACGCGGCGAGTGTGGCGCCCGCGGCCAGCACGGCAGCCGTCAGTGCCATACTGTGGCTGGTATTCAAGGGCACCAGGTAAACCAACACGAACCAGGCGAAAGCTTCCCAGTAGCGCCGCGCCCGCGCCGCCACGATCCCCGCCGCGGTCCCGGAAAACTCCGCGATCACCGCGACGAACAATAGCGCGCGCATCGGCTGTATTTGCGGCACCAGCACCCACTTCATCCGCTCCAGCAGGATGTACGAAACCGGCACGCTCAAAATACCCACCAGCGGCAGGCCGATCAGAAAGAATCGCAGGTCGCGCGGCGCCCTGTCGCGCAATCTCGCATAGGCCAAAAGCGACGCGGCGTACAGGAGTAAGTAATGCGGCAGCCACTCCCGCCACCATTCGGAGATCCACGCGTAGGACGCGCGCAGGCGCTGCAGGCTCTCGAGCGCCGGAGCAATCCGCGAAAAGAAAAGCTGCGCTTCGCCCGCGCCCTCCTGAAAGCGCGCCGCGATAGCCAGCACCATGCCCGCCACCGCCAGCGGCGCGAAAGCCCGGAACCGGCGGCGCACCGAGGCCAGCGCCAGGTACACGCCCCAGAACGGAACCACCGTGGGCGGGTGCATCAGAAAAGCCGCCGATCCGGCGATCCCGGCCGCCAGGCCCCAACCGTGCGCCACCAGTCCGATTGCCAGGAATAGCAGCGGTACGGCGAAGCCGCGCGGGTCCGGTTCAAGCTCGAAGGACAGCACGGCCGGGCCGGCAATAGTCGCGCCGAGGGAGATGATGCCCGCTACCAGCAGCGACGCCGGCGCCGAGAGCCCCAGTGCCGCCGCCATCAGGTACAGGCCCCAGATCCCCAGCGCGCGCGTCGCGATCTGCTCGCCCTCCAGCACTTCGCGGAAGCCCCGGCCGGTCACGCGCGCCAGGGCCCGCGCCGTTTCGTCGTAAAGAGTGAACGAAACGTGCGGACGCGCCGCCAGCATGTCGCGCCGCAGCACCGCGGGGTCGCGCAAATGCTCCAGGATAGGAACATAAATCTGGGTATCCTGCTGCAGCCAGGTGTGGCCGGGAAACTCAAACCAAGTGAGCGCGGTGAGCGCCAGAATCCCCGCCGCCACAGCGAGGCTTTTCATTGCGCGGGAGTCTTCTCCAACTGCTGCTTGATCCACACGCGCGCCGGATCCAGGCGCACGGCCTTCTCAAACGCCTGGCGGGCCTCGGCGTTGTGGTGCTCCTTGCGCAGCGCCAGTCCCAGCCAAAGCTGCGCCTCGGCGGCCGACGGGTCCAGTTCCGCCGCCTTGCGAAAATCCGGGATGGCCAGCGCCGCGCCGCCGCCCAGCCCCTCCGGCAGATAATAGTTCCCCACACCCCGCGCCAGGTACGCCTGCGGCGATTTCGGATCGAGCTCCAGCGCCTTCGCGATGGCGTCGCGGGCGCGCTTGCCATACGAAAACGCGAACAGCACGTTCGCCGGAACCACCTGCCCGCAAAGCGTACCCAATACGCGATAGTATTCGCCGTTCTTCCCATTGATGGCGATGGCCCGTTCGGCGGCCTCGATGCCGGATTGCGCCGCATGCTCCGCCTGGCTCTTATCGTGCAATTCCAGCGCGATCTCCGCCAGGTACGAAGAGGCCAGCGCCACGCGGTATTGGGCATCCGCATCGTGCGGCGCTTTTTGGGCCGCCGCCGAGAGCTCCGAGATCTGTTTTTCGAGCGCCGCCCGGTCCTGCCGGTCGCGGGCATTCTCCAGCGGGCCGGGCGCAGCCAGCAGTGCAGCCATTAGTAGGATTCGAGGCATCTCCTCTATTACACCAGACCGCTCCCGTCGCGCGGACGGTCTATAATGGGATCAAAGGACATGCATATCCTGAATCTGCCAGTCCTGGCGCTGGCTCTGCTGGCCGTCTCCTGCAGCCACGCGCCGCCCTCAACCGCCCGGAAACCCTCCCCGGACCGCTTCTCCACCGCCGCTCCGGGCGACCGTTACGCCGACGACCTGGGCCGCTTCCTGGCTGGCCTGCCCGCGCGCGCCGGCGGCCCGTTCGCGGAGCTCGAAAAACAGCCCGCATGGGTCAAACACCGCGGCGAGCTGGACCGCGCCTGGAGCCGCTTCGAACGGGACCCCCTCCCGGCGATGAGCGCCTTCCAGCAGCGGGAACTGCGCGCCGCGCCCATCCCCACAGCGGCCGTCTTCTATCCTTTTAGCGGACCCGACGCGCTGATGGTTACCGTTCTCTTCCCCGAAAACCCGGTGTACGTGATGGTGGGTCTGGAGCCCGCCGGCACCTTGCCGCCGCCCACGCAGCTCGCGCGCCAGAACCTGGACGGATACCTCGCGCGCACCCGCGCCACCGTAGCGTCGGAGCTGCACCGCAGCTTCTTCGTCACCCGCCAGATGGATCGCCAGTTTCGCGGGCAAGTCAGCGACGGGCTTTTTCTGCCCATTCTGGAGCTGCTGGTGCGCTCCCATCACACCATTCTGGGGTTTCGCTATGTCCGCCTGGACGACGCCGGCCGGATCGTCGCGCGCCCGGCCGTCTACAAAGCGCCAGGCAAAATCGGCAACCAGGGCCTGGAGATCGATTTCCGCCGGGACGACGACCAGTCGGTCCACAAGTTGCTCTACTTCTCGGTGAACCTTTCCGACCATGGCTTGCGCGAGAACCCGTCGTTCCTGGCGTTCCTCGCCAGCCTGAAGGGGACCGCCACGCTCCTCAAGGCAACCTCATACATGGTCCACAAACCGGAGTTTTCGATCATCCGCGAGCGGGTGCTCTCCGGAAGCGTCGCCGTGCTGCAGGACGATTCGGGTATTCCGTACCGGTTCTTCGCCGCTGCGCCCTGGACCGTCCAGTTATACGGCGACTACCTGCGGCCGTACGGCAGCTTCCGCTGGCTGGAGCAGGCCGATTTGCGAAAAGCATATCTGTCGTCCGCGCCGAAGCCCCTCGGCTTCCGCATTGGCTACGGATACGGAAGGATTCCCTCCAACCTGCTGTTCGCCAAAAAGATGGTTTGACTGTAGTTGTGCTACAGTCGTTCGATTCCCATGGCGTCCCCAGGCACCGGCGGTTCCGCCGTGCGCACCTCGCTGGTTCCCGTGCTGGGACTGGTCTTCGGAATAGCAGTATCCGTTGGGGGCACGCTGGGCGTGGGGATTCTGCGCCAGCCGGGACCGGTGGCCTCCTACCTTCGCGTGCCCTGGCTGATCATGCTGATGTGGCTGGGCGGAGCGATTTACTCGGCGTGCGGCGTTTCGAACGTATCCGAGCTGGCCACCATGATTCCGCGGGCCGGAGGCTTCTATGTTTACGCCCGCGAAGCCCTGGGCGACTATGCCGGATTCGCCGTGGGCTGGTCCGATTTCCTGGCCAACGTGGCCCCTGCCGCTTATGGGGCGATGGCTGCGGTTGAGTTTCTCCAGCGCCTGGTTCCGGCCGTCGCGCCCATTGCCCAGTGGGTCGCTGTCGCCGCGATCCTGGCGTTTGCCGCCATGCAATGGTTCGGCATTCGTCTCAGCGCGCGGGTGCAGCAAACCGCTTCCGCCATCGCCGCCCTCGCGCTGGCCGGCTTGGTCGTGGGATGTTTCCTGTTGCATGCGCCAGCCGCCGCCGGACCCGCTGCGCCCGCGCCTGCCGGAAGTCTGCTCGCGGCCATGGTGCTGGCGATTCAGTCGATCGTCGTCACTTACGACGGCTGGTACGAGCCGATTTATTTCGCGGAGGAAACCCGGCACCCCGCGCGGCAACTCCCGCGCGCGATGTTTGGGGGACTGGCGCTGGTAGCCGGAATGTATTTGCTCCTCAACGCGGCCTTCCTGCGCGCGCTCGGACCGGCTGGCCTGGCTGCATCGAAATTTGCCGCCGCCGATGCCGCCCGGCTGATCTTCGGGCGCGCCAGCGAGATCGTCATCTCAGTCGTAGCCATCGTCATCTTACTGACCTTGCTGAACACGGTGCTGATGAGCGCCACCCGCATCCTGTTCGCCGTCAGCCGCGATGGCTTGTTCTCGAGGCGCACCGCCCTGGTCGCGGAGAACGGCACACCGCGTCCCGCGCTGGCGCTGGCCACACTCGTCGCCGTCGGACTGGTCCTCAGCGGCACCGTCGACCTGTTGATCGCCATGTCCGGGTTTTTCTATGTCGCCAACTACTGTTCGGCTTATATTTCACTGATGGTGTTGCGCCGCACCGCGCCGGCTGCCGCCCGGCCGTTCCGCGTCTTCGCCTACCCCGCGCTGACTATTCTGACCCTCGCAGGAAGCCTCGCGTTTCTGGTAGGCGCGGTGGTGAGCGACCGGCGCAACAGCCTCTATGCGCTCCTCCTGCTGATGGCCAGTTTCCCGGTGCGATCGCTGCTTCGTAACCGCCGCTAAGATAGTTTCATGCCGCTAACCGCCATCACCCGCGCCGTCAGCCCGTCCCTGGACCATTGCCAACTGGCGTTTGCGGAAAGGCAGCCCATCGATGTCGCCAAAGCCATTGCGCAGCATGGCCAGTACGAGGCCTGCCTGGCCTCTCTCGGGATCGCGGTTGTCTCGCTGCCGGCCGTCGCGGACCAGCCGGATGCGGTCTTCGTCGAGGATCCGGCCATCGTCCTCGATGAGGTCGCCATCGTGACCCGCATGGGAGCGGAGTCGCGACGCGGCGAATCGGCCAGCCTGGCCGAGGCAATCGCGCGCTTCCGTCCGCTGCGCTCAATCGCGGAGCCGGGAACGCTGGAGGGCGGCGACGTGGTGCGTATCGGCCGCACTTTATTTGTGGGGCGGTCGGCGCGCAGCAACGATGCGGGCATCGCCCAGTTGGGGCGCGAACTGGAGCCGTTCGGATATGCCGTGCGGGCCGTGGAAATGCGCGGCTGCCTGCACCTCAAGTCAGCCTGTACCTATCTGGGGCGGGAGACGCTGCTGGCGAATCGCGGCTGGGTTGACCTGGCGCCGTTCGGCGATGCGAATGTGATTGACGTTGCGCCGGATGAGCCGGCCGCTGCGGACGTATTGACGATCGGCGATACCGCGATCATTCCGGCATCCTTCCCGCAAACCGCGCGCAGACTGGACCGGGCCGGGTGGCGTGTGCTGCCGATCGACGTCTCCGAATTGCAGAAAGCGGAAGCCGGCGTTACCTGCATGAGCCTGATCTTCAACGCGCCCCCACCTTCGTGTTGAACCACACCGCGTTGGGGGCATCGCTTCGCGCCGCTGCAATGTCGGGCCATCCGTCGCCGTCCAGGTCTCCGATCGCGAGACCGTAGACCGCTCCTTTGCCATCACCCCAGGGGATCTCCAGATAGTTCGTTCCGGAATCTGAAGGTGGACTGGACAGAACCGCATCGGGATACGGTTAAGGCGGAGGTGCGCGCGGCGGTGCGGCGGGTCTTGCGGATGCGCGAGGTGCGGCGCGAGGACTTCGACTATGTCATTGAGCGGATCATGGAGCAGGCCGCGGCGTTATACGCCCATTGGCCGGTGGCGGCGTGAAGTGGTTCGAGCCGTCACGTCTTTTTCGGTTTGCGCTTTGCCTTGTCGGCGATCTGCTTGGCCTGCTTGATGGCTTCGTCGAAATGCAGATCCACTGGCCGGGGCTCTGCGTCCTCGATTGCCCGGAACTTGTCGAACTCGGACTGCGCTTTAGCAAGGGCGGCGTCGTGTGACATCGTTCCGGCGTGGGTCAGGAGTTCGCGGTCGCTCAGCGCCAGGAAACTGTCGAGCTTCGCGATCCACTCGCGCATCGTCATGGGCTTGCGGCTGCGCGCTTGTAGCTCGGCGAAGTCGAGGTAGGCGGAGACGATCAGGTTGAGCGTTTCAATTTCCTCGTGCGTCAGATAGTTCTTGGCGATACCGACGTCGGCGCGACGTGGCCGACCGCCGCTCCACGTGGTCAAGCCCATGTTGGGTTTGCTGGAATCGGCGCGCCGGACGATCACTTCGGCGGCGGTATGACCGTGGGCCGCCCAGTGCATCTTGTTCTGAATCACGGCAAAGAATCGTTGTGAGGCGTCAGCGCTTGGATCATAGTCCACGCTGGTCGCGTAGATGTCGAGGACCTTTTTCCAGAAGACGCGTTCCGAGGAACGGATATCGCGGATGCGGGCGAGCAGTTCCTCGAAGTAGTCGCCGCCACCGGCCTGCTTCAGGCGTTCGTCGTCGATGGCGAAGCCTTTGACCAGGTACTGCTCCAACTGGGCAGTCGCCCATTGGCGGAACTGTGTGCCACGGGGCGAGCGCACCCGATAGCCCACCGCTAGCACGAGCTTTAAGTTGTAGTGCTTCAGGCGGCGGGTCACCTGGCGGGCGCCTTCCTGGCGAACTTGTAAGTATTCCTTACAGGTTGAGTCTTCGCGGAGTTCTCTATCCCGGTAGATTGCCGCGACGTGTAAAGTGATGTTCTGCGGCGTCGTCTCAAAGAGGTCTGCGATGGCGGCCTGGGTCAGCCAAACGGACTCGTCCTCCAGACGGCACGAAATGCGTGTTCGCCCGTCCTCGGTGCGGTAGAGCACCAGTTGCCCCGTCGCTTCGGGTGGCATGGGTGATGGAGGGCTGTTGTCGTCGCTCACGTGGGCGCCTCCAGGGTAGCAGGATCGCTTGGGCTACGGAGCGAAGCGCGGCCTGGGCGCGGTCGCACTGGCTGTAGGCGTCGAGTCGATGGGCGCCAGGTATCCATTGAACATGGCGCTTGCAGGGTACGCGATCGATGCGCCGGACGAGTTGAACAGAACCGCCGGAATGGTGAAGTTGTCGATCGAGAAAGCGTCAGACCCGGTCACTTCGTACAATACATTTAGGCTTGCGCCCGTGACTGCCAAGGAAGTGCTGCCCGCGGCCTCGACCGGCTTGCCGTCCACGATCAGGTACGCCGTCAGTTGGCCAACCGCCGAGACGACCTGATTGGGCACGCTCACCGAGGCGGCCGCGGTCCCCAGGTTCGTCATCCGCGCGAGCAGCATGGTTCCGTTCGTGGCGAGCCCGATCCCCGCGGCCGGCGGCGTGGTGCAATCGCCGTAGGTGAAGCAGGGAGTGAGCTGGCTTTCCGTGTTGTAAAGCTCACCTGGTATATCCTGGCGCACTGCCGTAAACGGCCCAGTGCCGGGAAGGACTCGTTCGCGAAAGGCGCCTGCGAAATTCTCGGTGAAAGTCAGATTCGCAGTGCCCGGTTGCGGAAGGGTTGCGGCGAATGCGAGGCCCGGGTAGCCGAGGGCAACCAGAATCTGGCTGGGATTGCCAATGGGGATGACAGAGGTGAGGCTCGCCATGACCGGAGTGAGGCCGCCTGTAGAGGCCAGCATGGTTGCATTGGCGCGAATATCGGTCAGGCGAAGAGTGCGGCTGGCGGACGGTCCCGGCGCCACGAACGGCACGCCATACCAGGTGACCGAGGTCGCGGAGGTCTGGTCGGCCAGATAGACGTTGCCGGAACCCGGCGCGCCCGCTGCCACGTAGGGCGTCCCGAGCACCTCTCCGTTGTAGGAAAAGCCGTTGCTGAGATTGACGGCGTCCGGGGACGGATCGTCGATCAACAGCAGGGCTTCCGATTTGGCCGAGTCCGCACCGAGGGCCAGACCCGTGATGTTGGTGTTCAGCGTCAAGGTGATGTTAATTGCCGTGGATGCCGCCGGTGTCCCCCCGCTGCAAACCAGAAACACATCGCCGACGGGTTCCGCTTCTCCCTCGGATCGCGCCGTCGGAACCACCGCTGCATCCGCGGTGCACTCGAGCCCTTGGGCGTAGGCGGTAACGGCGACCACCGATAGCAGTAGCACGGTTTTGAAGATGGACATGCAGGAATGCTCCCGGAGCAGTATAAATGAATACACTGCTGCCCGCAAATCGGCCAGTTGCGCCGATTACCAATCGGCGCGGAGGCTACCAGCCAGGCTACCAGCCTGCCCCCCAGGCCGCAAATGTAAAATGTGCGGTGCGCGTACCAAAGATAGCCCCGGGATATGCTTGGTGGTATACTGACCGGAGTCTTGGTTCGAACCTGGGGAAGTCCGGTTGCACGCAGCCGGGCAAAAGCAATTTTTCAACGCCAGGACTAAAAAAAGGAGAAATGTGATTCGAAGAATAAGTGCACCTTTGCTAGCCATCGCCGCGCTTGTGCCGGTCGCTAATATGGTTTGCCAGGCGGCCCCGCCGCCGCCGGCGACGCGACACGTGCGCGATGTGGTCCTCACGGGGAAGGCGAAGTTGGTGGGACGCCTCCCTGCAACGAAAACAATGCGCCTTGTTATGGTATTGCAGCACCGCAACCAGACCGGGCTGGACAACTTCCTGAAGGACGTCTACGATCCTTCCAGCACGACTTTCCGCCATTTTCTAACGGTTGAGGAATTTACGAACAGGTTCGGCCCCAGCCAGGAGGATTATGACGCCGTGGTGAGCTTTGCGAAGACGCATGGCTTTGCCGTGGTTGGAACTTCGCCGAACCGCATGAACGTGGATATCACGGGGCAGGTCTCGAATATCGAGGCAGCCTTCCATGTGACCATGAGCCTCTACCAGCACCCCACCGAAGACCGCACCTTCTATTCTCCGGACCGCGAGCCGACGCCGGACTTGTCGGTGAAATTGTGGCACGTCTCGGGTCTGGACAACTATTCGATCCCGAAGCCCGCGCTGGTGCGCCAACCCGCCGGCGCGACACCCCTGGCCACGACCGGCTCCTGCCCGTCGGCCTCCTTCTGCGGCAGCGACATGCGCGCGGCATATTACGGTGGAGCTCTCACCGGGACCGGCCAGTATCTCGGATTGCTGGAGTATGCCGGCACCGATTTGGCCGACCTGAATACATACTTCAAGAACGCGAAGCAAACCAACAACGTCCCGATCACCCTGCTTTCCACGGATGGGACGCCTACGAGCTGCCTCGCATCGGAAGGCTGTGACGACACCGAGCAGACCCTGGATATGACGCAGTCGATCAGCATGGCCCCCGGCATGGCCGGCCTGGTGATGTATGTGGGATCTGTCGATTCCGCAATTTTCAACGCGATGGCTACGACCAAGCCGCTGAACGCGCAATTGAGCAGTTCCTGGTACTGGTCTCCAGCGGACCCCAGCACCCTCAATCCGTACTTCGACGAGTTCGCGGCGCAGGGCCAGACGATGTTCGATGCGGCCGGCGACAGCGGCGCGTGGACCACGTCTTCCTCGGTTTGGCCGGCGGATAGCGTCTACCTCACCTCGGTGGGCGGAACGGATCTGGAAACAGAGAGCGCGGGCGGCCCCTGGAAGTCGGAAACCGTTTGGGTGGACGGTGGCGGCGGCATTTCGCCGAACAAGTTCCCGATTCCTTCCTGGCAGGTAACGACAGCCGCGGGCTGCTCCAAATGTTCCAAAACCTATCGCAACGCGCCGGATGTTTCGGCAAACGCGAACTTCACCTTTTACGTCTGCGCCGACCAGACCACGTGCACGGCCAACGACTACGGCGGGACCAGTTTTGCCGCGCCCATGTGGGCCGGTTACCTGGCTCTGGCCAACGAACAGGAGGTGACCAGCTTCGGCACCACGCTGGGCTTCATCGATCCGGCCCTTTATACGATCGGCTTAAGCTCCAGCTATGACACCGCTTTCCACGATATCATCAGCGGCAGCGATGGCTACACGGCCACCGTGGGCTACGATCTGGCGAGCGGGTGGGGCAGCCCCAACGGCAGCGGCCTGATCGACGCATTGACGGGAACCTCGCCGGCTCCCGGCTTCAGCCTGTCCGCATCGCCGGGTTCGATTACGGTGAAGCAGGGCGCATCGGGAAGTTCCGTCATTACCAGCACGGTCTATGGCGGCTTCGATTCGGCGGTGACGTTAACCGCCAGCGGCCTGCCAACCGGTGTGACGGCGGGCTTCAGCCCGGCCTCGATCACGGGGACCGGCACTTCTACGCTGACGCTTTCCGTAGCGACCAGCACCGTCGCCGGCAATTATACGATTACGGTGACTGGGACTTCCGGCACAACCACCGAAACCACCTCGGTCTTGCTCATGGTAGTCTCGCCGACTCTCAATTTCACGATCACCGCGTCTCCCTCGTCGGTTAGCATTGTCCGGGGAGGCAGCAGTGTTGTCACGCTCACCACAACTGTGAGCGGCGGCTTCGACTCTGCGATTGCCCTGACTACAGCGGCGACCGGAGTAACGTTCAGTCCCGCGACCATTCCGGCGCCCGGCGCTGGAACGTCGAAAATGACCATCAAGATAGGTGGGTCCACGAAACTCGGAACCCACACCATCACTGTGGATGCCTCGGGAGGAGGATTCACCAACACCGTAACGGTTACTGTCGACGTTTTAGAGTAACGGCAGTAGCTTTAGCAGTAGCTTTAGCAGTAGCTTTAAAGGAGGCCGGGCTCTTGCAGTCCGGCCTCTTCACCTGATGTCACTTAGTCTGCTGCTCCCCTCGGCCGCGGGCGATTCGGCCCAATCGGCTAACACTCAAATCCCAAACCGCCGGGACCGCCGTCTGGCCGCCATCTCGCCGCGCTCGTTTGATCGCATATTGCTGCTCGAACCGAAAGGGGAAACCTCCGCGAGCGTCAGCATCGGCGATCTGAACGGCGACGGCTACCCCGATCTCGTTTTGGGAAAAGGACGCCACTGGCCGCTCCTATCCCGCGTGCTGCTGAACGACGGGAAAGGCCACTTCACGGCTCAGGATTTGGGAAATACGCCGAATCGCACCTACTCCGCCGCGCTGGCCGATGTCGATCGGGACGGCCACCTGGACGTGGTGATCAGCGACGACCAGCCGGATCGCAAGCTGGTTTATCTGAACGACGGCAAAGGCAATTTTCACGTGTCGGGAACATTCGGCGATCCCAAGTGGCCGACGCGCTACGTCGCGCTCGCCGATCTGACGGAGACGGATATCCCGACATCATCGTCGCCAATCGCGGCGATCCGCCGCGGCATCCGGAAGCGAGTTACGTCTGTTTCAACGATGGCAAAGGACACTTCCCGTCGTGCACGCCCTTGGCCGGGACGGAATCCGCGACGATCATTGTCGCGGCGGACTTCGATGGCGACGGCGCTATTGACTTGTTTGTGCCGCATCGCGACGGGGGCCAGAGTGTGATCTTCTGGAACGACGGCAAGGGACATTTTTCGCAAACGACGCCGGTCGGCCCTCCGAATTCGGCTGCCCGCGCCGCTGCGGCGGGCGACCTCAACGGCGACGGGCGTCCGGATCTGGTGGTGGGCGGCGAACGGCAGGGGCTTTTCGTTTACCTCAATCGTGGGAAGCGGGAGTTCAGCGATCCGATCATGCTGGTTGGCAAGCAGCGGGTGCCGTACTCGGTGGCCATCGCGGATCTGAATCGCGACGGCAAACCGGACATCGTGGTGGGAAATTTGGGAGCGCCGGGCTCGGTGTTTTTCAACGATGGGACCTGGGAGTCCATCCTGGCGAGGTCGGGCCGCATTAGTCCCATACGCCTGCCCAAGCAGCAGCGCAAGCCCGGGGGAATTAGTGCCACCTCCCCCAAGCGGGTTTCATAGGAGAACACGACATCGCCGGCTGCCGGCTCGACCCGTCGGGTCCACACTTTGAAGTCGCGCTCCGAAAGATGCTCGGCCGCCGTCAGGTCAAGGCGCCCGCGCGAAAGGCACGAGATTCCCAGGAAGACTGGGCCCTCTGAGACCTTGGCGGGCGTCGCGTGGGGTCCATCGAATACAGCGGCCACCTGCCCAATCGTAGCCTCAACCCATTCGTTCACAATCCGAACTCCGCCACCAACGCGCCGATCCGCTCATTCAATGTGGCAGAGACTCCGAACTGCCCTCTAAGTTCCGCCACCAACCGCGGCATCTTCTCCTCGAACGGCTCCTCTTCCCCGCCGCTCTCAGCCGACCCGACATACCGCCCGGGCGTGAGCGCGTATCCGTGCGTCCGCACCTCCTCCACATTCGCCACGCGGCAGAATCCAGGCACCGCCTCTGGTATCCCCGTCCGTCGAAATGCTCGGTACACCGCCGCCATACCCTCGACCTCTTTGCCCGCCAGCTCCTTCTGCTTGCGCGAGCCGGGAATCAGCAACCCCAGTTTGCGTCCGTCGAGAAACAGAATCTCACCTTCGCGCCGCCGGAAGCCACCCGTCCCGCCGCGGTTCTTCGACAGGAACCAAAGCGCGCACGGGATCTGCATGTTGGCGAATAGCTGTCCCGAAAGCTGCACAATGCAGTCCACGTAGTCTGCCTCCACCAGCGCCTGCCGCACCCCGCGCCGCGCCGTTTCCCCGTTGGAAAGTTCGCCCGTGGCCATCACGAACCCGGCCGTCCCCGTGCTCTTCAAGTGATACAGAAAGTGGAGAATCCACATCGTATTGGCGTTGCGCGGCGAAAGCGCCACCCGCCGGTCGCCCAGTTGCAGGCGCGGATCCTTGGCCGGAACCCGATCCGCGCCCCAGCCGTTCTCACCCTTGCTGCCATCGTTGAAGGGCGGATTGGCCAGCAGATAGTCCGCCTTCACGTTGGCCAGCAGGTCGTTGAAATAGGAATTGCCGAGCTCGATCTTGCCGTCCAGCCCGTGAATGAAGAGGTTCATGCGGCACAGCCGGTAGGTGAAGTCCTTGCTCTCCTGCCCGATGAAGCTGAGCTCGTGGTTGTGGCGGGTGAATTCGTCGGCCTGGACGAACATGCCGCCCGAGCCGCAGCAGGGGTCGAGTACCACGCCGCGCTCCGGCTCCAGCATCGCCACCAGCGTGCGGACAATCGACACCGGCGTGAAGTATTCGCCACCTCGCTTGCCCTCTGAGGACGCGAACTCGCCGATGAAGTATTCGTAAACGCGGCCGATCAAGTCCTCGCCGCCGTGGTCCTGCTCGAAAATGTCCTTCGAGAATAAATTGATGAGTGCGGTGACATTCTCGCGGTCCAGATTGGAACCCGCGTAGATCCGCGGAAGCAGGCCGCGAAGCTTGTCCGGATAAGTGCTCTCCAATTCGTCCAGTATGTCGTCCAGACGCACCTTGATCGTCCGCCTGCGCCTGCGCCCGAATCTGGGACCAGCGGGCGCTCTCGGGAACGATGAATGCCCCGGCGCGCCGGTACTCGTCCCCGTCCGCCAGGATCTCCGCCGCGACCCGCGGATTGATGGTGTGGTACTCGCTCGCCGGATCGGCGATCAGCCGCTCCAATTCCGCGCGGCGGCGTTCGTAGCGCAACGAAAGGAACCGCAGGAAGATAATCGGCAGAACATACCGCTTGTAGTCGGCGGGCTCGATGGATCCCCGCAAGTTGACTGCGGCCTGCCAGAGCTGGGCGGTCAGGGCGGCTATACCGTTCCCGTTCGATTGGGCAGCGGTCTTGGGCTTCTTCACCTTTGCAGTTTTCGGCATGGGCTACGCAGTTAACGTTGATTGTACAACGCGCCGCCCGTTGGTCCGGAGGCGGTTGTGCCTGAGAGTTGCGTTGAAGATTTTCGGCGGTGGGCTCGCGTCCCAGGGCTTCGCCTGAGGATACTGACAAGGCTCTGAAGCACGGCCTTATCGTAGCCCCGCAAGTACACCTCGAGCAGCGAAACCGGCGCAAGCCATTGCGGTGCGTTCCGAAAGAGTTGAAGCTACACTTCCAGCGCCTCGCAAGTCATTGAAATATAGGGTTGTACTTCGCTTTTGATATTTTCAATACTACAACGAGCATGCGCTGTTTGGCCAAGAAGAAAAGGGTGTCTTTCGTGACTGCGTTTGTTGCCTTTTCAATGCCTTGCGGCTACACTCAAAGCGGGGAGCCGTATGCTTAACGAATTCCAAACGAACCTGGTATGGGAGAACATGTTGGCAGCAGAAACGCGCTCGTTGTATTTTGGCGACCTTGCCACGCGGTACACGCGTCGGAAACAATGGATCACGGGCGGTTCCTTCTTCTTATCTTCCGGAGCCGCTGCTTCGGTAATCGTAAAATCACCGGAGATCGTCCCAATAGCCCTTGCTCTTGCTGTAGCTTTGGCTACCGCTTACGCAATGGCAGTAAACCTTGACGGTAAGATTGGAACTATGGCGAAACTCCACGCTTCATGGGATAGTATCGCCGTGGACTACAGCCGTCTCTGGAGTCACGCGTACACAGACAACGCCGAGAAAGACCTGGAAGATATCATAAAGCGGGCTAGGGAATCTTCGGAGTTGGCGACGACGGATGCCCCTAATGATCCAAAACTCATGGATAAATGGGAAAGTTATGTGTTCACCATGCACCATCTGACGAGCCAGAATGGTTAGAGGTGATGACTTTCCTCTTCAGAAAAGCTGGCCCCCAATGCCAAGGCCTGTACCGCCCCCGCCCGCGCCGCCCCCGCCTCCGCCCGCGCCTCCGCCCCCGCGTGAACCTAGCCGCTAATTCTGTTTTGCGCGCCTGCCCCCGGCACGGGCCCGCGGCGCGCGGCCAGCTTGCGGAAGTACTCAGGCCGAGCGTTGCGGCAAGCGAACTATCGGCCTTGCGTCCCGCTACGGCGGCGATATGCGCTGCAGTCCGATGAGATCGTCCACCACGGCGAACCCGGCGCGGAGATGCTCACGGGAACAGGCCGCGCGGTTCTGGGGACGGTCGGGGGTGGTTTGGAGAATCAGGTCCGTAATCGGCGATCAGGCTGCGAAGGCCGCGAGCGAATCGCGGTCGGATGGCATGCTTTCAGCGTAGAAGCGGCTTCCGGCCACATGCGAGCGTCCAATGTTTTAGCTTCAACGCAACATTCACGCACCATTGAGCCCGGCTGCCCCGTCGCATTATCCCCGCCCTGCGGTCCCAGGGTCACGCACTGGGAACCACCCATACCCCGTTGAAAGAACAGGATAACCAGCGCAAAGTGCACTGGGTTTCCGCCGCGGCCGTGGTAATGTCATGTCGGGTGGCCAAACAGGTGGACGCACAAACCGTGCAACGCAGTGCGACACAAAACGGCATTTCCAGCCTCCTGTTGCGGCTCCAAAAAGGGCCTTGCCCGTCACGAAATTGTAAGCTCGAAGCGGCAGATGAAACGCACCCGCAAACTTTTCTACGGCGCAACCCGATGCAACAAGGTGCAACACGAGCCATAGATTCCAAAATCCCGGCTACGGCATGCCCCCTTGCACGCAACGCGCGCCGCCAAGTGCGGCATAAACAAATGAAAGCAATAATCTTACGAGAAATTGGCATTGTTCGGCAGAAGGGCTTTATTTCCTTCCACCCATCGCCCACCCTCACCCGCTACAATGAACGTTTAGCGCAAACCCCCACCCCCAAAATGATCCAACTCACCGGGGCCGCCAAACGCTTCGGCCCCAAAACACTCTTCGAAAACCTCGACTGGCTGGTCACGCCCAACGAGCGCGCCGGCATCGTGGGCGCCAACGGCACCGGCAAATCCACGCTGCTCAAGATCCTGGCCGGTATGGACGGCCTGGATGCCGGCACCATCGTCACCATGAAAGGCGCCAGCGTCGGCTACCTGCCACAGGAAGGGCTCTCGCTTTCCGGCCGCACCGTTTTCGCCGAATGCATGACCGTTTTCGCCGGCGTGCTGGCGCTCGAACAGGAACAAGAAACCCTGGCCCACAAGCTCTCCGAGCTCGACCCCGCCAGCCCCGAATACGCGCAAGTGGCCAACCGTTTCCACCAGGCCGAAGGCGAATTCCGCGCGCGCGACGGCTTTGCCATCGAGGCGCAGGTGGGCATGGTGCTCTCCGGCCTCGGCTTTCCCCAGCGCCAGTGGACCAAGCGCACCGAAGAGTTCTCCGGCGGCTGGCAAATGCGCATCGCGCTGGCCAAGCTGCTGCTCGAAAAGCCGAACCTGCTGCTGCTCGACGAGCCGACCAATCACCTCGATCTGGAAGCCCGCAACTGGCTGGAAGGCTACCTGTCGTCCTATCCGCACGCCTTCGTGCTGGTCTCCCATGACCGCTATTTCCTGGATGTCACGGTGCGCAAGCTGCTGGAGCTGTGGAACAAGGGCGTCCACTTCTACACCGGCGGCTACTCCCGCTACGAGCAGCAGAAGGCCGAGCGCCTGGCGCAGCTCGAAGCCGCCTACGCCAACCAGCAGGACCGCATCACCCAGCTCGAAGCCTTCATCAGCCGCTTCCGGTATCAGGCCACCAAGGCCAAACAGGTGCAGAGCCGCATCAAGGAGTTGGAGCGCATCGAGCGCATCGAGATCCCGCCCGCGGAGAAGACCATCCATTTCCGTTTTCCGCAGCCCAAGCCGAGCGGCCGCATCGTGGCGGAGTTCAAGAACGTGGCGAAAAGCTACGGCGATCAGCCGGTCTTCGCGGGCGTGAACTTCGCCATCGAGCGCGGCGACCGGGTGGCGCTGGTGGGCGTGAACGGGGCGGGGAAGTCCACCCTGATCAAGATTCTGGCGGGCGCCGAGCCGCTCACTTCCGGCGAATACACCCTGGGCCACAACGCCCAGGCCGATTACTTCGCGCAGGACCAGTACAAGGGGCTGGACGTCAACGCGCGCCTGATCGACGACTTGGGCGAAGTCGCGCCGCGCGCCACCAATACCGAGCTGCGCTCCATTCTGGGCAGCTTCCTGTTCTCCGAGGACGATGTGTTCAAGACCATCGGCGTGCTCTCCGGCGGCGAGCGCAATCGCTACGCGCTGGCCCGCATGCTGATGATGCCTTCCAATTTCCTGCTTCTGGACGAGCCCACCAACCACCTGGACCTGCGCGCCAAGGACGTTTTGCTTAACGCGCTCCAGGAGTTCAGCGGCACGGTGCTGTTTGTCTCGCACGACCGCTACTTCATCGACAAGCTGGCCACCCGCGTCTTCGAAGTCGCCGAAGGAGCTGTGCAAGTCTACCCCGGAAACTACGAAGATTACCTC
>Ga0181534_10000748_pt1 | contig 22539 bp, 17 predicted proteins | sample PEATcosm2014_Bin_37_FD_119758 | JGI IMG/M metagenome (GOLD analysis project Ga0181534, IMG submission 119758) | Peatland microbial communities from MTU Mesocosm Facility, Houghton, MI, USA - PEATcosm2014_Bin17_10_metaG | ecosystem: Environmental > Terrestrial > Soil > Wetlands > Peat | place...
GTAGCCGAAGAAGCCATTCGTGTTCAGGGACTGTCCCATGACGGTGGGGGTCACCGTCCAGTTGTCGCCGAGATTGACCAGGCCGGCGGCGCGCCCGCCCTGAGTGACGACCGTGTTGTAGTTGCTCTTGACGTAGGCCGCATTGCTCACGGCGCCCGCGCCGATCGCGGCCGGCGTCGGGCAAGGAGCGATGACGCCGTTGGAGCCGGCACCCGTGGCCTGCCCGGCCCAAGTCGGGTACGTGATGGTCCCGTTGAAGATGCAGCCGTTCTTGTCGGTGCCGGCGACGTTGTCGATGTATCCGGCGTCGTGTTCATCCCATCCGACCAGGCGGATCGCCGCGATGGGCGAGAGCGGAATGTTGACGAAACCCTGCGCCTGCCAGCCGTTGCCGCCGTGATCCACGTGATTGCCGTCGAGGTCGTATCCCGCCTCGAACTTGGTGGGATCCGGTTTGTTGGTGATGATGCGCACCGTGCCCGCCTGCGAGCTCGCTCCGTACAGCGTTCCCTGCGGTCCTTCGAGAACCTCGATGCGCTGTATGTCGTACATATGGACGTCGAGGGTGCCGTCGATGGTGGTGACGGGCTGCTCGTCGAGGTAGGTGCCGACGCTCGGCTGCGATCCGGAGTGATTCTCGTTGCCGCCGCTGACGACGCCGCGCATGTAAATGTGCGAGGTGCCCGGCTGGCCATTGCCGCCCTGGCCCTCGGCTCGGCTATAGGCGACGCTCGGACTGTATTTTACGTAGTCGTCGAGGCCGGCGATGTTAAGTTGCTCTATTTTCGCGCTGTCGAGCACTTCGATGGAGATGGGCACGTCCTGTAGGTTCTCGGTGCGCTTCTGCGCGGTGACCACGACCTCTTCGAGGGTGGCGGTATCCGTGTCAGCGGCGGGCTCGGGTGCGGCGTGCGCCACCGGCAGGCCTCCGGCGAGGATCGCCGAGATCGCCGATGCGAGCGGCAGACGGTACTGCACGCGGCGAGTACGGCCGGCGGCATTCAGACTCTGATGCCTGGCGGTGTTCAAACGATTACGGCTCATTGTTCCCTTGCTCCCTGATTTTAGATCGCCAATCCCCAAAAACTGATTCACGCGGGTTCCCGATGGAAGACGGGCACCGAGGGGTACGATTCGAGCACCTCTCCGAGCGCGCCGCTGAGCGCGCCGAGCCAGGGCTCGTAGTTCCGCCAATGGTCCAAGCCTTCCCGGAAGATCGGCCGCCTCACCTGTTCGGAACTCGCGGTGCGCACGGCCCTGTCGTTCTCGAAAAAGCGCAGGCAGGCGTCCTCGAACGGCACTCCGCAGTACGCGAGGAGCCGGCGAACTTCCGCTTCGGTGTCCTCGATCATCGACTCGTAGAAGACCCGGTGCACGCGGCCCGGCAGTACGGCGTCGACATGCGCCATCAGGTCGACGTAATCGCGGTAGTAGCGCCCGATGTCCTTGAGGTCGTAGGCGAAGTTCTGGCCCCGCGCGAAATGCTGTTTGAATCCCGACAGGCAGCAGCCGAGGGGATGGCGGCGCGCGTCGATGATTTTCGCATGCGGCAGAATGAGATGAATGAGACCCACGTACAGGCAGTTGTTCGGCATCTTGTCGAGGAACAGAGGCGCGCCCGCCTTGCGGTGCACCCGCGTCGACTCCAGGTAACGCTCGCCAAGAGCCTGCCGCTCCCGCGCGGAGAGCGCAGCCACCGCATCGAAGAAAGGTGTCTCGCCGGCCCCGCCGCGGGCGGCCAGCTCACGGGCGATTTGCGGTACGTCCGGCAGCTCCATCGTGCCTTCGATCGCCGAATGGCTGGAGAGTATCTGCTCGATCAAGGTGGAGCCCGAGCGCGGCAACCCGACGATGAAGATGGGCGATCGGTCCTCGCATTGCACGCCGCCCGTGCGCGCCGCGAAGAATTCCGCCGTGAATAGCGCCTTCGATCGCCGAACGAAGCGCGTATTCTCCTCGGCGTTGTAGGGGTGAAGCTTGCCGCGGATGGCATTGCCCCTCGAGTAGTGGACGAACGACTCCGCGAAGCTTTCCCCGTCCTCCAGCGCCTTGCCGAGCGAGAACTCGAAATGCAGGCGGTCCTCATCGCTCAGATCGGCGCGTTCGAGCGCACGGCGAAGCGCGGCCACGTCGCTGTCGGAAAATCTGAATGTCTTGAGGTTCGCCAGGCTCCAGTACGCCTCGCCCAGCGTCGGCTGCATGGCGATCGCGCGGCGGTACGCCGCGACGCTGTCATCGTGACGGCGCGCCGTCTTGAGCGAGTGTCCGTAACTCATCCAGATCTTGGGCTGCCGCGGGAAATCCTTGAGCACGGCCTCGTAGACCTCGATGGATTCGCCGTACTCGCTCAAATTCACGAGCACCGCGGCCTTCAGATTCCTGTACCCCGGGTCGCGGGGTTGCTTCGCGAGCAAGGCGTCGACCTGAGGGAGGGCCGCCGCCGCCTTCCCCTGCCGGTTCAACACCACCGCATAGTTATGGCGGGCCGCATCGAAGCTCGGGGCGAGCTCGAGGCAGCGCTCGAGCAGAGTTTGCGCATCGGCATAGCGGCGCAGGCGTGCCGCGACTTCCGCGAGCATGCGCAGCGCGGCGACATCCGTGGGATGCCCGTTCAGGTGCGCGCGCAGCCGCGCCTCGGCCTGGGGCAGATCGTTCGCCACCAGCGCCGCGGCCGCCTCCATGAGCCGCGGATCGGACGTGGCCGCCTTGAGATAGCGCGCCCGAGCTTGGTCGGCCCCGGGCGAATCGCCCAGGACGTCGAGCTGGTCGGCGAGCAGCCGCCAGGCGTCGGCGGAGTGGGGGTTGAGCTGGGTCGCGCGGCGCAACGGCACGATCGCCTCGCCGGCGCGGCCGGCCGCGATGCGCGCCATGGCGAGCTCCAACTGAGCGGGCGCGGAGTTAGGATGTTCGCGCGCCAGAGACTCCAGCACTTCGAGCGCCGACTCGTTGCGGCCCGCCAGCCGATGCGCGGCTCCAAGAATCAGGCGCGCGCGCGGATGGCCCGGAACGGCCTTGAGAATCTCTCCCGCCTGTTCCGCGGCGAGCGCGGCATCCCTCTCGAGCAGTCGCGCAGCATGCCCCAGCGCAACATCCAATGTTCCAACGGGCTCCGAAGCGCTGTTCAATTGAACATCCAGATCGATCCCCGCAGATTGTTATGAGCTTATAAGAATCTCCCGCGCGCGCTTTGTCAAATCCGCAACAGCTGCCACGGAACCCTTGTGGCGCGTCGAGCGGCGCGCGAGCGCGCCGGCCACACATTAACGCCGGACCCGATAACGCCTATAAGTAATTGATAGATTTTAGCTTTATTTCTTTGGAATCGCCGGCGCCACAGCACCCTCGAGATTCTGAGCGCGGCCACCGCAGCAACTGTACCGCCGTCCAGATGTTTTTCTTGCCACACGCGGCGGACGCCGCCGCCGCGGCCGTTGCGGGCTATTGCCGCCCCGTCGCATACCCCGGACCGCGCAGCACCCGGCCTGGTCTCGCGCCCGTCATCTGTCCGTCGGCGATGACCGGCACACCGTTCACCAGCACCCAGCGCATGCCGACGGCCAGCTCGTTGGGAGAGCTGAAGGTGGAGCGATCGGCGATGGTCGCCGCATCGAAAACCACCACGTCCGCCCACAGGCCGCGCTTCAAGACACCTCGGTCGGTAAGCCGCATGCGCTGCGCCGGCAGCGCGGTGAACTTGCGGATCGCCTCCTCGAGGGTGAGGCGATGTTCCTCGCGCACGTACTTGCGCAGGATTCTGGGAAAGGTTCCGTAGGCGCGCGGATGCGGGTGCTCCTCGCCCAGGATGCCCTCCGGGGAAGCGCCCGAGCTGTCGTTGTTGATGGACATCCAGGGCTGCACCAGCGCCAGGGCCACATCGTCCTCCTGCATGCCAAACACCGCGCATCCCGTGAAGCCATTGTCCTCGACCAGGATGTCGAGCAGGGTGTCGATCGGGTCCGTGCCGCGCGACTTCGCGATGGCCGCGATGGTTTGTCCCTGCAGGGAACGCAGGACCGGATTCTTGACCACGCCGATGAGGATCGATTCGGGGCCCGACACCTCGTCCCATTCGTTGTCCCAGGCATCGCTCGGCGTTTGGATGTCCTTGGCGATCCGCGCCCGCGTGGCGGGATCCTTCAGGCGCTGCACCATCTTCTCGATGCCGCCCTCGTGCGCCCACGGAGGCACGAAGGCGGACATGTCGTTGAACCATGCCGTATAGGCATAAGTGTCCGCGGTGATGTCGAGGCCGCCGGCGCGCGCCGCCTCGATGCGCTTGATCACCTCGGACATGCGGCCCCAGTTCTTCTTGCCCGCGACCTTCAGGTGCCAGATCTCCGCCGGGATGTGCGCCTCGCGCGCGATGCGGAAGGTTTCGTCGAGCGCGGCCATCATGCCGTCCCCTTCCGAGCGCATGTGCGTAGCGTAGATGCCGCCGTACGGCGCGGCGGCGGAAGCCAGCGCGATCAGCTCCTCCGTGCCTGCGTAGGGCGCCGGGGCATATTCCAGCGACGTCGACAGGCCGACCGCGCCCTGCTCCATGGCCTCCCGGACGAGGCCTCGCATGCGCTCGAGTTCCGCCGGCGTGGGCGGGCGGTCCTCGACGCCGATCACCACCTCGCGCACCATGGTCGCCCCCACGTAGGAGGCCAGATTGATGCCGATGCCCTGCCGCTCGAGGCGAGCGAAGTACTCGCCAGGGATTGCCAGTCAGCCTTGAGGCCGTAGTGATCGAGAGTCTGGGCGGCTTCGAGCCTTGCATGTCCCATCATCGGTCCGGCCGAGGTACCCTCGCCCGTAATTTCAGTCGTGATGCCCTGATAGATCTTCGACGGCAGCCGCGGATCGACCAGGATGGTGAACTCCGACTGACCCAACATGTCGATGAAACCGGGCGCCACGATGTTGCCGCCGGCATCGATGCGCCGCGTCGCCGCGGCGCCAGCCAACTGCCCGATCGCCGCAATGCGCCCGCCGCGAATGCCGACGTCCGCCGCGTACCAGGGTGAACCCGTGCCGTCGATCACATGGCCATTGGCAATGATCAGATCGAAGGGCGCTTCGCCGGCGGGCGAAGCCGCCCCGGCGAGCAGGGGCGCGCCGAGCAGCCAGGCGCAGAGAGCGGCGGCACGAACCATTACTGCAGCCATGCGCATCTCGTTCATGTGGTTCAGCCCCATAACTTCGCCGACGGCAACTGCATCAGTCCCAACTCGTACTGGAGCCCGTGTTCGCGGTCCGCGCTGTGCAGCAGCGGACCGTCCAAGTCCACGAACTGCGCCAACTGCCCCACCACCATTCCGGGCGCCATGGCCAACGATGTTCCCGCCATGCATCCCACCATGACCTCGAGTCCCATGGCTCGGGCCTCCCGCGCCAGCGCCAGCGCTTCGGTGAGGCCGCCAGTCTTGTCGAGCTTGACGTTCACCACCTGGTATAGGTCCCCGACCGCCGCGAGCTGGGCGCGGCCGGCCACCGACTCATCCGCCGCCAGCCGTATCTCGCCTGAGTAAGCGCGCAGACTCTCATCGTCGCCGCGCGGCACCGGCTGCTCGATCAGCACGACGCCCAGGGATTTGAGTTCGGGCGCCAGGCGGTTGAGAAGCTCGCAGGTCCAGGCCTGATTCGGATCGACGATGAGCCCTGCCCCGGGGCACGCGGCGCGCACCAGGCGCAGCGCATCGAGATGGCGCTGCCCGTCGACCTTCACCTTGATCAGCGGCCACTGCGCAAAGCGGCGCGCGCCGGCCGCGACGGCGGCGTCCGTGTCGATCCCCAAGGTCACCGAGGTGATGAGCCGCCGGGGATTCGGCAGCCGGGCCAATTCCCACACGCGGCTGCGCCGCCGCTTGGCCGTCAAATCCCAGAGCGCGCAGTCCACGGCATTGCGCGCGCCGCCCGCCGGCAGCAGCGCCGCGAGCTCCGCGAAGCCGGCGCTCTCGCCGTCCGCCGCCGCGTCGCCGGGGCGGAAATCGATGCCGCGCTCGATGGCCGGTCGGGCCGCTTCGATCTGGGCGCACAGCAGCGGCACACTCTCCCCGTCATAGTCCACCCCCGCCGCCTCGCCTCGGCCGATGTTGCCGTGCGCATCGGTGAGCGTGACGACGATGACCTCGAGCGCGGCCTCGGCGCCGCGCGACACGCGAAACGGTACCTTGTACGCCCAGGATTCCGTGCCGACGGTCAACCGCATGCCGTGATGCTGCGCGCGGTCAGCCGCGCGCGGCGCTGCGCGCCGCCGCGAGGAACTCTTGGACCTGCGCAGGTGTCGTCGCGTACGAGGTCACCAGGCGAATGGCGACGCCCGCCGGGCAGGCGCACAGCGGCCATCGATAGAAGCCGAATCCCTGGGATTCCAACGAAACGACCACCGCTTCGGGCAATGCGACGAACAGCTCATTGGCGTCGACCGACTGCAGCAGGGACGCACCGGCAATCTCCCGCAGCCCTCTCGCCAGAGCCGACGCCATGGCGTTGGCGTGGCGGGCGTTGTCGAGCCACAGTCCATCCGCGAAATAGGCGAGAAGCTGCGCGCTCACGAACCGCAGCTTTGACCACAGATGTCCCGACTGCTTGCGGCGCCTCTCGAAATCCCGCGCCCGCTCCGGCTCGAAGAACACCACCGCTTCCGCGCACAGCGCTCCGTTCTTGGTGGCCCCGAGCGAGAGCACGTCGACGCCGCTCTGCCACGTGGCTTCGGCCGCCGTGCAGCCCAGATGGGCGAGCGCATTGGCGAACCGCGCGCCATCCATGTGCACCGGCAGCCCCCGTTTCCCGGCGGCGGCGGCGAGCGCGGACACCTCGTGCAAGGTGTATACCGTTCCCCACTCGGTGGCCTGGCTCAAGCTCACGGCAGCGGGCTTGACGTGGTGTACACCCATGTCCAGCGCAAACTCGACGGCGTCCGCCACCTGTGCGGGCGTGATTTTTCCGTCGGCCGCAGGAAGTCCGATCATCTTCGCGCCGCCGGTGAAGAATTCGGGCGCGCCGCACTCGTCGGTGACGATGTGCGCCGCCTCGTGGCAGTACACGGCGCCGTACGGCGGGACCAACTGCGAGAGGGCCAGCGCATTGGCGGCTGTCCCCGTCGTCACCGGAAAGACCGCGACCTCCCTGCCGAACACCTCACTCGCCACGCTCTGCAATTTCTGGGTGAGATCGTCCCCCCCGTACGCGGCGGCCGAGCCGGCATTGGCGGCAATGATGGCCGCCATGATGGGGTCGCTCACCGCGCTGACGTTGTCGCTCTTGAAATTTCGGCTCACTCAGATCCTCGTTCGCTGGCTGCATGATGCCAGGCGCTGGCGTCGAATTCGAACGTTTTTGCTTCGCACTGCCAGATGACCGTCTCCCGCCGCACCGTCAAGAGCCAGGTGTGCTGCTCCAGGGGCTTGCGCGGCGTGAAGCACGACGGCTCGAGCACGGCCGCTGCCGCGCCGCGCTGCGGATCGCGCACCGACTCATAGCGAATCGCATCGATCGCCGCGAGGCGCGCCACGCGCGCGAAACCTTGGGTCGCACCGTAGTCCTCGGGATGGGTCCATTCCGCGCGCGATTTCTTGAACGGAGAGCGCGTCAGATCGACCAGGCGTGCGTCGATGCCGGCTTGAAAGACCGTTTGCGGCGACGGCCCCAAGCTCTCGAGCGCCGCGCTGTCGCTCAGGAATCGCCAGCGCCAGAATCCTAGCTCAGCGCAGGCCGTGCGCTGCGCCTCAGCGCCGTACCAAATGCCCGCATCGGCGGGCGCGCGGAAACGCGAACCGACGGGCGAGGAATAGCGAAAGGGAGTCGATAGCAGGTAGTGCAGGCCGCTCGTCCGCGGCGCCGGCGGCGGCTTGCTCTGATCCAGCAGGCGCTCGAGCACATGCTGTTCGCCGACATTCGCCACCAGGCGCAGCGTCGAGGCGATGTGCTGCGCTTCCACCGCCCGCCACAGACGCCGCCGCCCGCGCAGCGCCTCAGATCCGACCGCGCGCGGAGTCCAGGTACTGGAGGACACGAACCAGGCCTTCGGTGCTGCGAATCAACTCGATGGGGCGGCCGGGCAGACCGCGATTCTCCCCGTTCAGCCAGAGGCGCGCCGCCGTATCGTTGGAGCCGATCAGCGCGTCGAGCGAGCGAAACAGGCGCACGAACAAGGCGGCGAGCTCCCATTCCTTCTTCTGCGTATCCAAGGTATAAGTCCCGTTCGCCATGCGCGACACCGTCGAGGGGCTGAGCCCGAGAATTTGCGCGAGGCCCGCTTGGGTGATGTCGAGCAGCGCGGATGCGCGCAGCACCGCGGCGGTCAGTATGCGGCGGGGCTCGGGCTGGCTGTCGGTCGAGGCGCGCGGCACGCAATCTCCATGGAAATATATAGGCTGTTTGCATTCTACTGAAATATGCCAAAGGCGGCAAACCGGGGCCCGTCGGCACCATGTTCCAGCCCGACGAGCATGACTGGGCGCTGTCCCGCGGCGTGCTGTTCGAAATCCAGGCCGGCCTCGAGGCGATGCACGGGACCCCACAGCGCAGCGCATACCGTGATTTCACGCTCCGGCCCGTGGCTCCCTAGAAACGGGAGATCTGCCGTCCATCGGCAGCGCGGCCCGGCAAAACTGCGTGAACTGCGTCGAAGTCTTGGAATTCCGCTATATCCAACCCCGGATTACGTCGCTTACATTTGATTCAGGTGAATCCGTTAAACGCAGTGGGCACCGTCGCGACCGTAGCGTTGAGGTGAGCAGTACCCTGGAGTAGACGATGTCGAGCGGGAAGAACCGGTTGATGCTGATGATGGCCCTGACGATGCCCGGGGCGGCGCATGCGCTTGGCCTGGGCGAAATACATGTCGATTCCGCCCTCAATGAGCGTCTCGCCGCCGAGATCGACATCGTCGGAGCCACCGCGCTCGAATTGACCGACCTGCGCGCCGCCGTGGCGAATCGCGAAACCTTTCTGCGATATGGCGCCGATCGCCCGGGGTTCCTGTCGTCCGCCACCTTCAAGGTGTCGCAGGACAGCCAGGGACGACCGGTGCTCACCGTTCGCTCCACCGAATCGTTCACCGAGCCGGTGGTGAACCTGCTGGTCGACCTGCGATGGAGCCACGGAGAGGTGGTGCGTGAGTACACCCTGCTGCTCGATCCGCCGGTTTTCGCCGGCGCACCCGCTGTCCCGGCCGCACCCGACGTCCCCGCCGCTGCGCCCGCGGCGACGCCGGTGGTCGAAACCAAGACTCAGACCATGGCGCGCCAAGCCGACCCGCCGGCGGATCAACCGGACCCGGCGCCGAGCGCCGAGCGATTGGCCCGCAAGACCACGCACGTCAAGGTCGGCGCGAAAGCCACCCTGCACGGCATCGCATGGCGCGTGGGTGAGCGGTCCGAATCTGACCTGCAACGAATGATGATCGCGATCTTCCGCGCGAACCCCAGCGCCTTCGACGGCAATATCAACCGGCTGCACCTGGGCGCCGTGCTCACCATTCCCGCGTACGAGGAGTTGGCGGCGATTTCCAAGGCCGACGCGAAGCGCGAATTCCACGCCCAGATGGCGGCCTGGCATTCTTCCGCGCGCTCGCTGGCTGCGGCCGGCGCAGCGCCCTCGAGGAGCGTGACGGCCGTGGCGACGGCCGCAGCAGCAACTGACTCGGCGTCAACGGCCGTGCCCGCGGCAAGCGCGGCCGCCGCAACCGCCCTCGGCGTGCTCCCCGGCGCCGCCGCACCGGGAGAGGCAAACGCGAAATCCTCCGGCGCGTCTGCCGCCGCGGTGGAACTCGGCCAACGGATTCAATCACTGGAACACGAACTTGGCGCGGTGAGGGGACAATTGGAAAGCGAGCACGACCAGATGCTCGAGCTGGAGCAGCGGGCGATGCGCGCCAACAAGGACGCCCTCTCCATCGCCGCGGCGCCGCAGGCGGCGGTGAAGACGCATCCCAAACCGGGATACGCCGCGCTGGCTCCGGTCGCCGTCGGCCTGGGTGTCTTGGCGGCTGGCTTGGCCGGCCTGTATTTCAGATTCCGCCGGCGCGCGCCGCAGGTGAAGGATGCGAGCGGCCGCGCCGATGCGCCGGCCCGCGAAACGGTCCACGACCTCGCGGCAACCGACGTGGTGGCCGTCGAGCACGAAGCGATCGCCCGTCAGGTGATTGCGCGCGAAGCGCCCAACAGCTCTCGGACTCTCGAGAGCATGGCGGACGCCATCCTCGAGCGCAGGCAGGAGCCGGTCAGCGGGTCGGCCCAGAACGGCGTGCAAACCCCTTCGAGGGATCCGACGCAGCCCATGCTGCCGGCCTTGCCGAGGATCGACGCGGACGGCCGCGGCGACACCGGGCCCCGCAGCTACCCGCGCTCCGCGCCGCAGGACCCGACCGTCAAAATGCAGGTCAACACGGCGGACATGCGCATGGATCCGACCCGGCTCGACTACAATTTGGTCGATCTGGACCTGACCGCGACACACGTGAACATGCCGAGCGCGCTCAACGAGCAGCCGGTATACAAAGAACGGCGCACGAATCTCGCGGACGTGCTGAAGCTCGCGCTGGAGCGCGAACCGGAGCGTCATGACCTGCGCATGAAACTCCTCGAGCTGTACTACTCGGCGGCGGCCACGAACCGCAACGGATTCCTGGAAGCCGTGCAGAAATTCGCCCATGAGCGGAACCTGCTGAAGCCCGAGGAGTGGGACAAGATCGCGTACATGGGCCGTCAAATCGCCTCGGAAAATGCCTTGTTCGCCGAGGCGCCGGCAGACGATGATCTGGCGGATTGCGCGTAAGACAGGTCTGGCGGGCTAGATTGCGGCCGCGACCGACCCCGCGCGCGTGCCGTTCAGCTTGATGTTCAGCCGCAGCTCATTCGCCGAATCGGCGTTGCGGATCGCTTCGTCGTACGAGATGTCGCCGCCGTTGTAGAGCTCGAACAGGGACCAATCGAAGGTGCGCGTGCGGCAGGCGCCTGCGTAGAGATCCGCCCTACACCCGGCTGCGGGAATTTCTTGAGCGCCCGACCGCATCGCGTATATTGCTGCGCGGGTGTTTCGGGGGGTGAGATATGTCGAGTCGTGCAATCGCGATTCTGACGCTGTGGACGGTGGTATCGGCGGCGGGCGCCGCCGTGCCGCCGTCGGCTCCCACGCACGGCGTGCGTCTCGAGAAGGCCTGGATACCCATGAAGGACGGCGTGCGCCTCGCCGTCACTCTCTACATGCCGACTGACCGCAAACCCGGTGAGCGCTTTCCGGCGCTGCTCGAATACCTGCCGTATCGAAAGGATGACGATGAAGCGGTGCGGGACTTCGGCACGCACGCCTATTTTGCGAGGCGCGGCTACGTCGGCGCCCGCGTCGACATTCGCGGTTTCGGCGCCAGCGAGGGAACCCCGCCCGATCGGGAATATTCAGCGCAGGAACAGCAGGATGGGGAGGAGGTGATCGCGTGGCTCGCCCGCCAGCCGTGGTCGAACGGCAATGTGGGCATGCTCGGCATCTCCTGGGGGGGCTTCAATTCGATCCAGATGGCGCTGCGCAAGCCGCCGGCGCTCAAGGCCATTCTCGCCGCGGCCGCGACCGAGGAGTTGTTCAAGGAAGACGTTCACTACATGGACGGCGTGTTTCACGTCGATGAGTTCGAGCTCACCATGGACTTGGATCAGGGGCGGCCGGGAGCACCGGATTTCAGCCTGGATGAGTCCGTGATCGGCCCGCGCATGAACTCACCCCCCTGGTCGCTCAATTATATGAGGCACCAGCGCGACGGCGCGTTCTGGCGCGCGCCGCTGCGGCCGATCGAGACGCTGCAAGTGCCGGCCTTTTTGATCGGCGGCCTGCAGGACGGCTACCGCGACAGCATTCCGCGCATGCTGGAGAAGGTCAAAGCGCCGCTCAAGGCCTGGATCGGCCCCTGGAACCATGGCTTCCCGAACGAGAGCGACTACGGACCCTCCTATGAATGGCGCGATCAGGCGGTGCGCTGGTTCGACTACTGGCTGAAGGGCCGCGACACCGGCGTGCTCGCGGATCCGCGCCTCGTGATCTATCAGCAGCACTGGCATCCGCCCGAACCGCAGCTCAAGGACGTGCCCGGAGAATGGCGCGCCGAGAGCTGGCCGCCCGCCGGCCTGACGCCCATGACCCTGTATTTACAGCCCGATCATCGTCTGTCGTCGGAGGAGCCGGGGAGCGGGCGCGACGAGCTGCGCTACGTTGCGTCCGTGGGCGTCGAGGCCGGATTCTGGTGGGGAGAGCTGCTCACCGACCAGCGGCCGGTGGACGCCTTCAGTCTCACCTATGACTCCCCGGCGCTCACCGAAGAGGTGGCTATACTAGGCCGGCCGCGCGTGAGCCTGCAGGCCGCGGCGGACGCGCGGCAAGCCGATTGGTTCGTGCGGCTGTCCGACGTAGCGCCCGACGGCCGCGTGACCATGGTCACCGGCGCCGGGATCAACGGGGCGCAGCGCGAGTCGATGGCCGCGCCGCAGGACCTGACGCCCGGCAAGGTCTATACCCTCGCGCTGGATTTACATCTTGCGTCCTGGGTGTTCCCCAAAGGCCACCGCATCCGCGTAGCCGTTTCCAACGCGCTCTGGCCCATGAACTGGCCAACGCCCTACCCCATGACCACGACGGTGACGTTGGGCGGCGATCCCGCGTCGCGGATCGTGCTGCCGCGAGTGCCCGTGCACGGACCGGGAGCCCCCGCCTTCGCGGCTCCCGAGCCCATCGAGCAGGTTCCCGCAATCCAAACCATAGGCTTAGGCGCATGGCCCGGCGAATGGACGGTGCTGCGCGACGAAGGCAGACAGCGCAGCACGGTGACCTGGCAGGGCGCGGCCGCGGCGTCCTATCCCTGGGGACGATTCGACCACTCGGAGAAGCTGACCTACGACATCGACGATGCGCACCCGGACACCGCGCGTGTGCAGGGCGACTCCGAATACATCCAGGCGGCGAAGGATCATGTGCTCATCTGGCGCGGACGCCTCGACGTGTCGAGCGACGCGCAGACCTTCCATTACAAGTACACGCGCACCTTGCTGCGCGACGGGGTGGTCATTCGCACCAGGACCTGGGAGGAGCCGATTCCGCGCGACCATCAGTGAGTGCGCGCGCGAACGCGCGTCCCTCAAAGTGTGACGGCGTACCGCCGCGGCGGTCATCCGGCCCATCGCGCGCGCGTTACTGTGGAGTACATGAATCACTTATCGCATGCGCAGTTCTGGCGGCTGTTGGTCCTGTTGACGGGACTCTGGGCCGCCGTCCCCGCGGGGGCCGACACGGTGGCCGCGGTACAATTGCTCCGCGAGGGCGGCTGCGGCGGCATCCTGCCGCCCGCTCGGCCGCTTCATCACGAGGCGCTCTTGGACCGGGCCGCGCAACAGTGGGCCGCCGGAAGCTCACCCACGGCGGCCACCCGGCGCAGCGGCTACGAGGCCGAGGCCACGGCGGCCGTCCATGTAAGCGGCCCGGAGTCGTCCGCGGTCGAACTGCTTCGCCGATCCGACTGCCGCGCCGTGACCGACGGAGCGCTGCGCGACATCGGCGTTTATCGCCATGGCCAGGACACCTGGCTGCTGCTCGCCTCTCGCTATGTGGTGCCGGCGCGCTCCCAGGGGCCCGTGCTCGCGGCGCGAGCGCTGCAGCTCGTCAACGAGGTGCGGGCCCGCGGGGCCCGCTGCGGCGAGCGCTCCTTTGCGCCGGCGCCGCCCGTGACGCTCTCCGGTACACTGGCCGGCGTCGCTTTGGGGCATGCCTCGGACATGGCCGAGCACAACTATTTCGAACACCAGGATCTGGCGGGGCGTTCCCCGGCGGACCGGGTCCGTGCGGTCGGATACCCAGAAAAACTGGTCGGCGAGAACATCGCCTACGGCCCCAAATCGGCCGAGGAAGTCGTCCAGGGCTGGCTCGCCAGCCCCGGCCACTGCGAAAACATCATGGATCCCCGCTTCGCCGAGATGGGCATCGCCTATGCGGCCGGGCACTCTTCCAAGCGCGGCCTGTACTGGGTTCAGTTGCTGGCCGCTCCGCGTCCGGCGGGAGGCCGCGACGGCTAGGGGCTGTCTGAATCAATCGTCGTCGTCGCGAGGGGTGCGCGAAGCAGGACTGCGCAGCGCAATGCCCGGCTCGAGCACCCTATCGAGCACACTACTGCTTCGCAATCCCTGCCCGCATCCCGCGCAGGACATACTTCTGTATCTTTCCCGTCGCCGTCTTGGGCAGCTCGCGCACGAACCGAACGGTCTTTGGGCACTTGAAATGAGCCATGCGCTCGCGGGTGAACTCCCGAAGCTCCGCATCCGAGGCCGAACATCCCGCTCGCAGCACCACGAATGCGTGCGGCGCCTCGCCCCATTTCTCATCCGGCATTCCGACGATGGCGGCCTCTTGCACCGCCGGGTGGCGCAGCAGCACCCCCTCGACTTCGATGCTCGAAATATTCTCACCGCCGCTGATGATGACGTCCTTCAGCCGGTCGCGGATCTCGATGTAGCCGTCGGGGTGCACCACGGCGGCGTCGCCGGAATGGAACCACCCGTCGCGAATAGCGCGCGCGGTCGCCTCCGGATCGTTGTAGTAGCCCTGCATCACGACATTTCCCCGAACCACGATTTCGCCGGTCGTCGACCCGTCGGCGGGCACCTCGTCACCGGATTCGTCGACGACGCGCAGTTCTCCCGAGGTGATCAGCTCGACTCCCTGCCGGGCCTTGATGGTGGCTCGCTCATGATCGGCGAGAGCCCGATGTTCCGGCCGCGGCTCGCACACGGAAATGAACGGGGCGGTCTCGGTGAGGCCGTAAGCCTGTGTCAATTCCCAGCCCAGCTCGGCTTCCAGCCGTTCGATCGTGGCCGCCGCCGGCGGCGCGCCGGCCGTGACCACGCGAACGCCGCGAGGCACCCCGTTGCGAAGATCCTCGCCCGCGTTGGCGATGCCGATCAGCACGGTCGGCGCCGCGCAGAGAAGCGTCCCCTGCTCGCATCGAATGATGTCGAAGATGCCCGGCGGGTCGACCCGCCGCAGGCACAGATGAGTTCCTCCGGCGGCCGTTACGGTCCATACGAAGGTCCATCCATTCGCATGGAACATGGGCAGAGTCCAGACATAGCGGTCCGCGCACGTCATGTGCAGATGCACCAGCGTGCCGATCGAATTCATGTACGCATTGCGATGCGTGATCATGACTCCCTTGGGTCTGGCGGTGGTGCCGCTGGTGTAATTGATGGTGAGCAGGTCGCCCTCCGCGATGTCGGGCCGGTCGAACGCGGGTGTCGCCTGAGAGAGGATGGACTCGTAATCCAGCCAACCCGGGCGGCCGGTTCCACCCTCGAGAGCGATGAAATGCCCGACCCCGCCCAGCCGGCTGCGGACGCCGTCCAGACCGTCCAGGTAATGCGAGTGGGCGCAGACGATACGCGCGCCGCTGTGGTTGATCATGTAAACGAAGTCATCCGGCGTGAGCCGGTAGTTGAGCGGCACGAGCACCGCGCCGATCTGAGGTACCGCGTAGTAGGCCTCCAGATGCGCATGGGTATTGGGCGCGATGTACACGACGCGCTCGCCCTGCCGGACGCCCATTGCCGCAAGCGCCGAGGACCAGCGGTCGCAGCGCTCGAAGAATTCCCGGTAGGTGAAGCGAAGATCGCCGTCGACCACCGCTTCGCGATCCGCGTATAAACGTCGCGCGCGGCGGGCGAACTCGAGCGGCGAGAGTGCGACGTCCATGATTCAGCGCGGCTGGGAGATGCCCTTCACGGGGGCGAGAACGCTATGCAACCCATTTGGCGGAATTGTAATACTCACCCCCCTCGCGGACAATGTTACATTATTGGCTTTCCCGCGCATCGCTTGCCTTTGGTTACGCCGGGCCGCGCGAGTTGATCGAGATTCAATGCCAAGTAAAATTTCCCCTGGCGAGACCCGCGGCTGGATCGTGCCGATCGGCGGCGCCGAGAACAAGGAGAACGACCGCCGCATCCTGGAGCGCTTCATACGCGTCTCGGGCGGCGCGGACGCCGATATCGTGGTGATCCCCACCGCGAGCCGCGTGCACGAGACGGGTCCGCGCTACGAGCAGCTGTTCAAGGATCTCGGTGCCGCGCAGGTCACGGTGATGGATTTCGACACGCGGCGGGACTGCCAGGAGGCCGGACGCCTGCGGCGGATCGGGGAAGCGAGCGGCATATTCTTCACGGGCGGCAACCAATTGCGGCTCACCACGCTGCTGGGCGGTACGCCGGTGGCGAAGCTCATTCGCGTGCGCAATGCCCAAGGGGTTACCGTCGGCGGCACCAGCGCCGGTGCCAGCATCCTGAGCGAGCACATGATCGCGTTCGGCGACGAGGGCTCCTCGGTGATCTCCGGGAGCGTGCGGCTCGCGCCCGGGCTCGGGCTCACCAATCGCTTCATCATTGATCAGCACTTCCGGCAGCGCGACCGCCTGGGCCGGCTGATCACCGCGCTGGCCTACAATCCCTTTGCCGTGGGTATCGGCCTCGATGAGGACACCGCGGCCTTCATCGGCCCGGACGAGACCATCGAGGTCGAGGGCAGCGGCGGCGTGACGGTCGTGGACGCGTCGGACGTGGGCTACTCGTCCATCGGCGAGGTCGGCGAGGGCCAGCCGGTCTGTGTGCTGGGTCTTCGGTTGCACATTCTGGTCGCCGGTGCGACATTCAACTTGCATACTCGAGTGGCCTCCGCCGGGGGGCTGGTTCAGCGAAAGGAATAGCGGTCCGCGCCAGCGCGGTGGAGCATCGGCCATGCGCATCATCGATCGTTCCGTCTATGTGGGTCCGTCCCTGTATGCGCGTTTTCCCGTCATTCGCCTCGAACTCGACTTGGGCGCTCTGGAGCAATGGCCCACCGGCCGCCTGGGAGCAGCCTTCGTCGATGCCCTGGCCGCGGCGCTGCCCGGTCTGGCCGAGCACGGCTGCTCCTATCGGGAGCCGGGCGGCTTTTTTCGGCGCATGCGCGAGGATGACGGCACCTGGCTCGGACATGTCCTCGAGCACGTAGCCATAGAACTTCAGAACATGGCGGGCGAGGAAGTCACTTTCGGCAAGACGCGCGGTGCCGGAGCGCCCGGGGTTTATACCGTCGTCTACGAGTACGCGCAGCGCGACGAGGGGATTGCCGCCGGCGAACTCGGGCTCAAGCTGCTGTGCTCGCTTGTGCCGGAGACAATCCGGCCGGAGGGCTCTATCCCTAAGGGTTGGAGCTGGCAGGATGCGCGCGATGAGTTCATCCGCTTCGCGCAGCGCCGCGCGCTGGGGCCGTCCACTTCCGCACTGGTGCGCGCGGCCGAACGGCAAGGCATCCCCTGGCTGCGGCTCAACGACCAGTCCCTGGTGCAGCTCGGCCACGGCAAGTTCCAGCAGCGCATCCAGGCGACGGTCACCGGCCGCACCTCGCACATCGCGGTCGAGCTGGCGAGCGACAAGGAAGAAACCAACAAGATATTGGGGACCCTGGGCTTGCCCGTACCGAAGCAGGAACTGGTACAAAGCGAGAAGCAGGCCGTGCGCGCCGCGCACCGCATCGGGTTTCCCGTCGTGACCAAGCCCTACAACGGCAATCACGGCCGCGGCATTTCCATCAGGCTCACCACGGACGAAGAAGTCGCGCAGGGCTTTGCCGTGGCGCGCGAGCATTCGCGCTCGGTCATCGTCGAGAGCTTCCTCGAGGGCGACGATCATCGGCTGCTGGTGGTCAACGGTGAATTGGTCGCCGCGACACGCCGCACGCCCGGCCACGTCGTCGGCGACGGCCGGCACTCCGTCGTGCAGTTGATCGAGATCGTGAATCAGGATCCCCGGCGCGGCGTGGGCCACGAGAAGGTGCTGACCCGTCTGGAGCTCGACGCACAGGCACAGAAAATGCTCGAGCACGCGGCCCTCAATGCAGAGTCGATTCCCGATCCCGGTCAAATCGTGTACCTGCGATCCACGGCGAATCTTTCCACGGGCGGCACGGCCACCGACGTCACCGACATCATCCACCCCGATAACCGGGAGATGGCCGAGCGCGCGGTGCGGGCCGTCGGCTTGGACGTGGGCGGGGTCGATTTTCTTTCGAAGGACATTACGGAGAGCTACCGCACGATCGGCGGCGGCATCTGTGAGGTTAACGCAGCACCCGGCTTTCGCATGCACGTGGCGCCAAGCGAAGGCAAGGGCCGCGACGTGGCCGCGCCCGTCGTCAACATGCTGTTCCCCGCCGGCGCCTCCTCTCGAGTGCCGATTGCCGCGATCACCGGCACCAACGGCAAGACTACGACGGCGCGCATGCTGGCGCACCTCAGCAAAATGGGCGGCTACACGCCGGGCCTGACAACCACGGACGGCGTCTACATCGACGGCCAGCGAACCGTACAGGGCGACATGACGGGTCCGATGTCCGCGCGCATGGTGCTCGCCGACCCGCAGATCGACATCGCCATTCTGGAAACGGCGCGCGGCGGATTGCTGCGCGCCGGCATGGGCGTTCGAGAAGTCAATGTGGGCGGCGTGTTGAACGTGCAGTCCGACCATCTCGGGCTCAAGGGCATCGACACGCTCGAACAGCTGGCGGAATTGAAACGCATCGTGGTCGAAGTCGCAACCGACTGCGCGGTGCTGAACGCCGACGATCCTCTGGTGCTCAAGATGTCGGGGTACACGGAGGCGAAGCACATCTGCTACGTGACCATGAACCCGCAGCACACGCTGGTGCGCGAACACATCCGCGCCGGCGGACGGGCCTGCGCCCTGGAGGCCGGCGTCAACGGGCAGATGATCACTCTGTACGACCGCGGCGGCCACATTCCGCTGCTCTGGACGCACCTGATTCCCGCGACTCTGGAAGGCCGCGCAACCCACAATGTGCAGAACGCCATGTTCGCCGCGGCCATGGCGTTTTCGCTCGGGTTCAAACTCGACGCCATCCGCCAGGGGCTGCGCACCTTCGACTCCACTTTCTTCCAGGCGCCCGGACGCATGAACGTGTTCAACGAGCACCCCTTCAAGGTGCTGTTCGACTACGGGCACAATGCCCACGCCGTGGCGACGATGGCCGATCTCGCGAGCCGCCTCGACGTCACCGGCCGGCGCATCGTCGTGCTTGCCGGCCCGGGTGACCGCCGCGACGAGGATCTGGTGGCGATCGCCAATGCCGTGGCGGGCCGCTTCGATCACTACATCTGCCGCCGCGACGACGGACTGCGCGATCGTGCGCCGGACGAGGTACCGCGTATTCAGGCGCAGGCGCTGCGCGCCGCGGGAGTCCCCGAAGGCGCGATATCGATCATTCCAGACGAGCAGGCGGCCGTCGAGGCCGCCTTGCGTATGGGCGAAGCCGGAGACTTGCTGCTGATATTTGCCGACGCGCTGGTCCGCTCCTGGAAGCAGATCACCAAGTTCAAGTCCAGCGGCGGCGCGGCGAGCGCGCCCCCGCCCTCGCTTTTCCCTTCGCTCTCCCCTTCGCCTTCGCCTTCGCCTTCGCCTTCGCCCTCGCTTTCGCCGCCGCCGTCGCGCCCGACCGGGACTGCGCCTTCGAAGACTGCCGAATCAAAAGGTAACGGCGCCGGCGGGGCCGCGCACGCCGCTCGCGGCGTTCCTGCGCCCGCGGCCTCCGCGGCGTTCAGCCTCGAAGGACTCATTCGGGACGAGCGCGGCATTCGCATGGCGCCGGAGAGCGACGACTGAACGTTCCGCATCCGCTGCCGTTCGAGGATTCGCGGCGACTAACCGGCGCCAATCTGTTCTTTGCATCGACGGGAGCTGTGCTCGACGTCGACGTCGCTGAAGCCGTCGATGACGCGCTGATCGCCGCCTGGCGCGCCAGGGTCGATCGGGCCGGCTCCCATTTGGGATGGGTCAACCGACAGGCGGTCGCCCGCAGGCACGCGCGCGGCGTCTCGCTCGCCATCGCCGCGCCATACGATGAGCTGTTCCTCGCAACGGAAGTGAACGAGTGGGCGCTGTGCGCGGCGCTGGTCGAGCGCGATGCGCTTCGATGGACCTGCTTGGAAGGATCGCTGGTCGCGGAGGCGACACAGGCCGCGCAGTCGGCGCAGTCGGCGCAGTCGGCGCAGTCGGCCGAGAGCGGCGCACATCCGGCGGCGGATATTCTGCCCGCGATCGAAGAATCCGCTGCACTCGCGCGCTTCAAGCACCTGCAATCGCTCGAGTCAGATCCGAAACTGCGGGCACTGCTCGAGGCGGCCGCGGCACGAGAGTTGCCGCACGTTCTCGATGAGTCGGAATTGACCTTGGGCTCGGGCGTGGGCGGGCGCGATTTTTCCCTGAGCGACTTGCCGGAGGTCGCCGCCGTCCCATGGCAGGAACTGCGCGGCGTTCCGACCGCGATCGTCACGGGTTCCAACGGCAAGACCACGACGGTACGCCTTATCGCCGCCTGCGCACGCGCGCACGGCTGGCACGCGGCGTACAACTGCACGGACGGCGTATTTCTCGATGACGAGGCGCTGGCGGCAGGTGATTACTCCGGACCCGCGGGTGCGCGGATGGTGATGCGCGAGCGGCGCGCGCAGGCGGCCATCCTCGAGACGGCGCGCGGCGGTATCCTGCGCCGCGGAATCGCGGTATCGCGGGCCGATGCCGCGGTTGTGACCAATGTGAGCTCGGATCATTTCGGCGAATACGGCATCGATGATCTCACCGGACTCGCGCAAGTGAAGCTGACGGTGGCGTCAGCCGTCGGCCCGAACGGCCTGCTGGTGTTGAATGCCGACGATTCGACGCTGCGCGCGCAGGCCGATGGACTGCCGCGCCGTTTCGGCCGCAGAGCGCCGCTCGGATGGTTTGCCGCGGGGCCCGATCATCGGGTGCTGCTCGAGTACCGCTTGCGCGGGGACTCAACCTGCGGCGTGCATGAAGGACGCCTTTACCTGAACCGCCGCGGGGCCGAACATGATCTCGGACTGATTTCCGCCATGCCCCTGTCGATGGGGGGCGTCGCCGCCTACAACATCGCGAACATGGCCGGCGCGGCGCTGGCGGCGGCCGCCCTCGGCATCGCACCGGCCAGCATCGCCGAGGTGCTCGCTCGGTTCGGCTCCACTCTCGCGGACAACCCCGGCCGCCTGATGCGCTTCGAGGCGGGCGGAGTGACGGTGCTCATCGACTACGCTCACAATCCCGACGGTCTGCGTGGTTTTCTCAAGGTGGCCGATCATTTGCGCGGCGGCGCACGCCGGCTTGGACAGCCTCGCGTCGGCGCAGGCCGCCTTGGATTGCTGCTCGGCCACGCCGGCAACCGGCGGGACGCCGATATCGAGGAACTGGCCCGGACAGCCGCTGAGTTTCGTCCCGACCTCGTGGTCGTGAAGGAAAACGATTCCCAACTGCGCGGCCGCGCGCCGGGAGAGATTCCCCGCATCATCCGTGCCGAACTGGAAAGGCTGGGATTGCCCGGCTCTGCCCTGCCCGTCGCGAACAGCGAGGTCGACGCGGCGCGCATCGCGCTCGGTTGGGCGCGTCCCGGGGATGTGCTTGCGCTGCCCCTGCACTCGCCGGCCGCGCGCGCGGCGGTGGTCAAGATGATCGAGAAGAGGTGAGGCGGCACCTCCTTCTTGCGGTGACCCGCTCATTCCTCCGTATCATCGCCTGTCGAATGGCTTCGATCCTCGCCGGCACCGCGTCCAGCAACTCGACCGGGATCGCCGCCTTTGACGCCATGGATCTGTTGCTGACGGAAGCGCAGCCAGTTTTCACGCGCCTGACGCCGCTCCTCCTCCAAGGAGAACGGCTTGACTTCAACTCTTCCAGTTTCCGGCTCTTCCTTTGACACACTCAGTTCTGAAACCTTGTCGTCATGATCCGGTTCGTGATTGTCCGGTCCTCCCGCTTGATATGACTCCTCGAGACCAAACACTTGCTCGACGGTTTGCACGAAAGTTTCCGCTTGCGCGACCGCATCGGCGGCAGATTCCGCACCTATTTCGGTATCAGTGTAGTCCGCCAGCACTCTCATCCCTTCTGCCCGGCTCAACGCGCTGGCTAGCCCTACGTCTATCTTTCCCGATTCAATCGCGTGCTGCCTAAACGCCGCGATGACACCGTTGTGAGTACGAGGCATCTTATTCTCGGGCACACCTGAATTCAGCAACGCGGCTCTCGCGAGGTCAAACATCGCGTAATACGACCTGTTTACTGCGTTGTCGAAATCTCCGATCTGCAGCCCTACCTTCGCGCTGAGCATAGCCCGCTTACTCTTCCGGACGAGAGTTCGGCTGAACGACGGCTTCGTCACAGGGTAATACCCTCCCGGGCGACAGTGCGTAGGAACCCTGGCCGCATGAATTCCTCTGGATGAAGCCAGTTTTCGAGCGTAATCACAACCGGTTGAATCAAGATGTCCGTGTTCATGTACACCTCGAACGCCAACCCTCCGAGAAACCAAGTTAGCTGCCAAACGTCATCTCGATCGGCGACGATCAGTGCGAGATCCGCGTCGCTGTCCGGCCTGTGTTCGCCGCGCGCGCGCGAGCCAAACAATATCGCCCGGTCGAGACGTATGTCCGCAGGTATCCGCGCGAGGAAATCGCGTATGGCA
>Ga0181534_10000749_pt1 | contig 22528 bp, 25 predicted proteins | sample PEATcosm2014_Bin_37_FD_119758 | JGI IMG/M metagenome (GOLD analysis project Ga0181534, IMG submission 119758) | Peatland microbial communities from MTU Mesocosm Facility, Houghton, MI, USA - PEATcosm2014_Bin17_10_metaG | ecosystem: Environmental > Terrestrial > Soil > Wetlands > Peat | place...
AAATTCCCTCTCGGTGATCCAAAACCTGCGCCAGCAGGAGGCAACCGAAAAAGCGGCTCTCCAGGAGGCGGAAGCGAAGTTCGGCTCATCCTACCCCAAACTGAGTGAGATGCGAGAGAATGTCGCCAGCCTCGACCGCTCGATTCATGAAGAAGTGGACCGCATCAAGCAGCGGGCACAAAGCGACTACGATGTCGCGGTACGAGCAGAGGCGGACACCCGCCAACGGTATAACACCGCGAAAGGCGAGGCCGACAAGCTGAATGACAAGGCAATTGAGTACGCTATTACCCACGAGGAGGCCGATGAAAGCCGCAGCCTCTACGAAGACCTGTTGAAGCGGCTCAAGGAAGCCGGTGTTCTGGAAGGGCTGAAATCCTCCAATATAACCGTCGTTGACCCCGGCCGCGCTCCCGCAAGTCCCAAGAAGCCTAACATTCCGGTTTACTTGGCCATTGCCCTGGCCGCGGGATTCTTTGTGGGCTGCATCGCCGCGCAGATCGTTAACAGTCTGGACAACAAAATTGGCGGCATTGCTGAAATCGAGCAGATAACCGGCCAGAGCTTGCTTGGCGCTACTCCTCTCTATCAGCCAGTTACACAGGGAGAGTCCCCAATCGGAACGACTCATCTGGCCAGCCTGGACGAGCCGCAATCAACCTACGCCGAGGCTATCCGTTCAATCCGCACCGCGGTCCTGCTTACCGGCGGCGGCGACCGCAGCCGCGTTATATTGGTAACCAGCTCCATCCCGGGCGAGGGCAAAACAACTTTTGCCGCGAATCTGGCTGCCATCATGGCGCAGTCCCACCGGAAAGTCCTGCTGGTCGATATGGATTTACGCCGCGGCACATTGCGTCATCGGATGAACTTATCCGCGGGGCCGGGGCTGAGCGAATTGCTGGCCGGGCAGTTGCAGAAACCGGATTTCCGGACCATCGAAGCAACGCCGCGGCTGGATATTCTGGTCGCGGGAACGCCGCCGCCGAATCCTTCCGAGCTGCTGGATTCAAAGATTGGCGAACTGATCACACAATGGCGGGGGCAATACGATTATGTGATTCTCGATGGAGCGCCCTTGCTGCCCGTGACCGATTCGCTCATCGTAAGTCCATTGGCGGATGTGACCTTGCTGCTGGCGCGGACCGGACTGACCGAGAGGCCGCAGTTACTACGCAGCTTCCGCATGGTATCGCAGAACTCCAAACACTTCGTCGGGATGATTCTTAACGGATTGCGTCCCGATGATGAAAACTATTATGGGTATTACGGGTACCGCAAGTACTCCTACAACTACGGCGAGGATGGCAATGCGAAAAAAAGATAGTTGGATTTTGAGCTTACTGTTGCTGCTGCTCACTCCAGCACTTCGGTCGCAGACGGTCGAGACTCTGCTGATCGGGCCGGGAGATGCCCTGCATTTACAGGTGTTTGATACGCCCGAGATGGAGCAGCACGTGCGCGTGACCGATGCCGGAGAAATTCCGCTGATTCTTGGTGGCAACGTCAAGGTCGCCGGGTTGACTCCCGAGCTTGCCGGACGCGTCATTGAAAAAGCGCTCATCGATGGCAAGTTTTTCAGCCACCCCCATGTCACTGTCGAAGTGGAAGAATTTGCTGCGCAGAAAGTTTTCGTGATGGGCGAAGTGAATCAACCCGGCGCCTTCGATACCCATGCCCCGCGCACTGTTTACGAAGTCCTGGCGCTGGCCGGGGGTCTGACGTTGCTGGCTGACCGCAAAGTGCTGATCCAGCGCAAAGGCTCGCAGGAGAAGGTTCCTTACTTCTTCTCCAACAACGCGGATGCGGCACTGGACAGCTCGGTAAAAGTGAATCCCGGCGATACGGTCTTTGTTCCAAGAGCCGGCATCGTGTACGCGCTGGGCGATGTTCGCCAGCCGGGCGGGTACACAATGACCAACAACGAGGCGCAACTGAGCCTGCTGCAACTGGTGGCCCGCGCCGGCGGAATGAATAACTCCGCGGTGCCGACCCATGCCCGCTTGATTCGCAAGAGCGCAAACGGGACAGTCGAAATCGCACTCAACATCAGTGCCATGCAAAAGGGCAAGACAACGGACATTCCGCTTCAAGCCAATGACATTGTCTATATTCCCTTCAGCTATCTGAGAAACTCGGTTGTCAATGTACAGGGCCTTGCTACGTCGCTTGGTACCGCTGCCTTGTACAAATTCTGACCTGGAAACGCATTCAAACCATCGATACGGAGTCTTCCTGTGCACAGCGCCGAGGCGAATATGAAGTTTGAAACTGTAAAGTTTCTCGACATCTCGGTAAATCCCATCACGCGAGCGGAGCTGCTGGAGTTTTTTCGGCGCTCCATCGAGGGCAACTCCACGGCCGTAGTCGGTGCGCATAATGTTCATAGCCTGTCTCTGGCGCAAAATAATAAATCCATGCAAGAGTTTTACAGGCGCTGCAACCTTGCCTATGTCGATGGGATGCCCCTGGTTTGGCTGGCCAGGGCGCTGGGACTATCGCTGGGCAAGGTACACCGGGTTCCTTTCCTTGACTGGTATGACGAGTTCTTCCGGCAGGCCTGCAAAAACGGCTGGAAACTGTTTTACCTCGGAGGGTCGCCTGAATCCTCAGAGGGCTTCGACCTGATTCTGAAGCAGAGATACCCCGGCATCCAGGCCCGCATCCATCATGGTTACGTAAGCGGAGTCAGCGTCGCGTCACTCTGCGAGCTGATCAACGAGTTTGAACCCAATGCGCTCCTTGTGGGCATGGGGATGCCGCTGCAGGAAGCTTGGATTGTCGAGGCTCTGCCTTACCTGAAAACCAATCTGGTCTTTGCCGGCGGAGCCATGCTCGAATACCTCACCGGTGAGCAGAAGGCCGCCCCGCGCTGGCTCGGCCCCATCGGGATGGAGTGGCTTTACAGGCTGGCGTGCCGTCCCAAGAGCCTCTACTACCGCTATCTGATCGAGCCCTTTACGCTGTTGCCCCTGATCATTCGCAAACTGCGCGAGGGGAGGAATTATGCCCGCGAATGACGGTGCCAGCCTGCCCCTGGTGAGTGCGGTTATCCCCACAAGAAATCGTCCCGATCTTGTTGTGCGCGCCGTGCGTTGCGCGCTTGCCCAGACGTATGTAAATCTCGAAGTGATCGTGGTCGTGGACGGCCCGGATTCCGCAACAGAGGCTGTCCTAAGTGCGTTGAATGTTCCAAGGGTCAGGGTTTTCCCACTCGCGGAGAACGTTGGCGGAAGCGAGGCCAGGAACACAGGCGTGCGCGCTGCTCGCGGAGAATGGGTGGCCTTACTCGATGACGATGATGAATGGTTGCCGGAAAAGATCGAGAAGCAAATGCGCCTGGCGCTGGCTTCGGAGGCAAAGCTGCAACTGATCAGCTCAATGCTGATCGTCCGCTCCTCAGAGGAAGACACGCTTTGGCCGATCACCTTTCCGCATCCCTCTCTTCCCGTCTCTGAATATCTTTTTTGCAAGCGCGGCCTTGGCTTTGGAGGCGGCTGCTTGCAGACTTCCACGATTCTGGCATCGAAGGAACTGCTGCTCAAGATTCCCTTTCAGATCGGCCTGAAGATTCATCAGGACTGGGATTGGGTTCTGCGTGTCGGCCAGTTGACAGATGTGAGAGTCGATCTCGTGCGAGAGAGCTTAGCCGTATGGAATGTGGAAGGAAACCGGCAGAGCATTGGCCGTTACGGCGACTGGGAGTTTTCCTTGCAGTGGGCGCGGAGCCGCCGCGCCCTGTTCACGCCGCGTGCTTACTCCTATTTCCTCGCAACGGAGTGCGCCCGCAGCGCATCAAAGCGGCACGCACCGGTCTCGGTGATGATCGGCATATTGCGCGAGTGCCTGAGCGGCGCGCCGGATCTGAATTGCCTGCTCTTCTTTGCAAAAGTGTGGCTGATACCTCAAAACCTCCGCCGCTTTCTTCGTATGCGGCTTGGACTCGGCAAGCCAAGGCAGGAGAACTTGCCTGCGGATGCAAAACTCCACACCGACGGTGGACTATGACCCCCCCGGCTCTTGTCAGCGTCGTGATTCCAACACTCAAACGGCCAGCGCTTCTACGGCGCGCCATATCGAACGCCTTGGGGCAGACGTATAAGCAACTGGAAGTCGTTGTCGTTGTCGACGGACCGGATGCGGCCACTCTCGAAGAACTGTCTAAATGGAACGAGCCGCGCCTGCGCATCGTCGCGCTGCCTGCAAATGTGGGCTTGGCTGAAGCGCGTAACTCCGGCATTCGGGAAGCAGCCGGGGATTGGGTTGCCTTTCTGGATGACGACGATGAGTGGCATGAAAATAAAATCGAGATTCAGGTCGCTGCTCTTGAACGCGAGGATCAGGAGAACAATTTTGTCGCCTGCCGGTACGAAGAGAGAAACACGTATACAGTCCGGCAAATGCCGAGACGCTTCCCTCATAGCGCTGAAAATTGGAGCGAATATATCTATGTACAGGGCGGCGTTTTGCTCCCATCTACTTATCTCGTAAAACGATCGCTCATGCTTGCCGTGCCGTTCGCCAAGGGACTGCGCTACAACGAAGATGCGGACTGGCTGCTGCGGACGTTCTCTACCGGAGTAATCCGCCCTGCCTGGGTAGAGGAAGTGCTTGCCATCTACCACAACGAAAACGAAGAAGAGAGGCTGAGCACCACCACGCCCTGGGAAGCGCGGTATCAGTGGCTAAGCGAGAACCGGTCATTGCTGACGCGCACAGCCCTGCCATATTTCGTCGCAAGATTATGCCTCCCGTATGCCCGGCGTTCCCGCTCACGCTTCTCTGCCTGCGCTTTTTTGCTTTGGGATGCGATGAAGCACGGCAGGATGTCAATCCGGTCCATTTGCTACCTCGGCGCAGCTCTGTTCACCGAACCGGAATGGCGGAGACGGATGAGAGGCGGGATAGACTTTAATGGACGATAACAGAGCGACGCAGCACATCGGCCCGCCACTCCTGCTACAGGTCAGCACCTGGGTGACCATTGTGCCTCTTGTTCTTTTGTGCATGGGCTGTGACCTGCCGTTCATGTCTGACTCCGCGGGCGGAGGAAGGACCATTGTTCTAGTTATATGTTGGATGCTGGTCATCTTTTGCATTGCGCAAAGGACGGCATTCTTATTCGAGCAATGTTGGCGGGCAAAATACTGCTTCGTAATTCCAGCCATTGCGACTTTGTCCACGCTCTGGTCGCAGGATCCCTCTCGCACGCTTCTCAAGGGGCTGTGCTTGTTCCTCGTTGCAGTCTTTGCGGTGTATCTGGTTAATCGCTATGATAATGAAGAAATTATCCATCTCTTCTATCTTTTGAGCAATATCATCCTCGTTCTAAGCTTCATGTATAGCCTCGTATTTCACGGAACGGGCATCACGCCGGATGGAGCCTGGCGGGGAGTTTTTCATACCAAAAATGACGCGGCGCGAGTAGTGGTATTCCTGTTGCCCAGCGCCCTCTACTACAGGCCGCGCGTCGCATCTGCTGAAACTTTCAGGCAAGCGTCCATCTGCGCCACCTTCGTATTTGCTCTTCTCACTCGGTCTGTTACGGGATTGGCCAGCGCGGCCCTTCTCATCCTTCTGTTTGCATTATGGACGCTGATCCGCCGTGTGGCTGCAACAGAAAAAGGGATCATTGTCACTCTGGCGGTCTTTGCCGCGGTCACGCTTTCGTTTCTCGTCTTTTACTATGCAAAGGATGTTCTGCCGCTGTTCGGGAAAGATATCACGCTGACGGGAAGAACAAAAATATGGTCCAGCGTTCTTCTTTCCATCGCGAAACGCCCTTGGCTCGGCTATGGCCACGGCGCGTTCTGGATTGGACAAGGCGAGGCAACCAACACTTATTTGGCCGCTAATTGGACTGTTTCATATGCTCACAATGGATTTCTGGATGTGCTGTTGCAATTAGGGTTTGTTGGCCTGGCGGCTGTCTGTTTCGTTTTCGCCAAGGCTGTTATAGATACGGCTGCCGTGATCTCCAGGGTAACTTCCCGCTATTCTTTCTGGTGCGTTTCCATCCTGGCGTTAACGCTCACGTTCAATTTAGACGAGGGCACATTCATCTCCGAGGAGAGAATCTACTGGCTTCTGTTTCTGGTAGTGGCGCTGGGCGTGCATGGGCCAAATCGCCGCCATGCGCAAGAGGCTGGGCAGTTCGCCGAGGAAGCTCTCTATCAAATAGAAACGATTCGGTAGGCAGCGTTGAAGCTCACTGCTGCGCTAATTCGAGCGACGTTGATTTTTTGCCAATGTGGAATTGAACGTGAGACTGTACGGCCCCCGAGGAGAGCCGCGTCTGCCTGGCCGAGTACAGAAATGAGATCCCTTTGAAAGTCGCCATTGTTCATTATTGGATGCTTACGCCCGGGGGTGCTGAGCGCGCTGTGGAAGTACTCGCCTCCACTTATCCGGACGCCGGTATTTATGGGCTTTTTAAGAGCAGCGATCCTGCGCGGGCATTACGGAGTGCATGAAGTGTACTTTTGTAAATCGGATACCGCTGATTGACATCATTTATAAATCATTGTTGCCGCTCTACCCTTTGGCTGTTGAATCGCTCGATCTGAGAGGATACGATCTGGTGATTTCCAGCGACACAAATGTAATGAAGGGGGTGCTGGTTGATCAGGAAGCGGTTCACATCTGCTATTGCCATACACCCATGCGCTATGTATGGGATCCGTATCGCGACTTTATGAGACGTAAGCCCATGCTCTTTCGCCCCATCTTCGCAATCGCTTAACACTACCTTCGCCTGTGGGACTTCAGCGCTGCACAAAGGGTGAATTACTTTGCCGCTGACTCCAAATATATTCAAGATCGCATCTAAAAAATTTAGCGCCGCGAATCCACTGTAATTTATCCTCCGGTAGATACGGCCAGGGGATATATCTCTGAGCGGCATGAAGATTACTACCTCTCCGTCGGCCGGCTTTCAGCCACAAAGAAATTAGACCTGCTGATCCATGCCTGCAATCGCATGGGGAGAAAGTTGGTTATTGCCGGCACTGGGGTTGAAGAAAAGCGTTTGAAGTCAATCGCCGGACCGACGATCAAGTTTCTCGGCCGCGTTTCTGATACGGAACTTCCTCGGCTGTATGCTGAGTGTCGCGCCTTCTTATTCGCGGCCGATGAAGATTTTGGGATCGTCCCAGTCAAAGCGCAATCCTATGGCCGCCCTGTAATTGCCTACAGCCACGGCGGTGTTCTGGAAACGGTCAAGGTCAATTGCACTAACGGGCATTCGGATACAGGGATATTCTTTACCGAGCAGACCGTTGACTCCGTCGTGGACTGCATTGAAAGATTCGAGGCGAGGGAGTATTCATTTAGTCCAGCCGAAATCCAGAGCCATGCGCGGCAATTTGATGTTTCGGTCTTCATCAAGACCATCGAGCAATACATAAATGGCGTAATGGCGCGTCGATCATAGCCTGCGCATCTGCTGAACGGACGCCACGGCAGCAATGGCCTGTTTCGCTCGAATTTGCTTAAATCGCTGAATTAAAAACGATTGCAACCAAGCCTGTCCGTTGCGCCCCGCCCCTCGAAGTTTTTTGTTCCCTTCCCGCCCCGTCTCTGCCATACTTGATTGTGCCCCCCTCGTACGGCCAATCCAAACTTTCATCTCAAGAGGTTGCATCCATGTCGGCAAAGTATGTCTTTGTGACGGGCGGAGTCGTGTCCAGTTTAGGAAAAGGCCTGGCAGCGGCCTCCATCGGTTGTTTGCTTGAGTGCCGCGGCCTCCGCGTCAACATAATGAAGTTCGACCCTTACCTGAATGTCGATCCCGGCACTATGTCGCCCTTTCAGCACGGCGAGGTTTTTGTCACCGACGACGGCGCGGAGACCGACCTCGACCTGGGCCACTACGAGCGCTTCACTCACGCGCCGCTCTCGCGCGACAACAACCTCACCACCGGACGCATTTACGAGCAGATCATCCTGAAAGAGCGCCGCGGCGACTACCTGGGCAAAACCGTCCAGGTGATCCCGCACGTCACCAACGAGATCAAGAATGCAATGCGCAAAGTCTCGTCGAATGGCGCCGATGTGACAATCGTCGAGATCGGCGGCACCGTCGGCGACATCGAGTCACTCCCCTTTCTCGAGGCCATCCGCCAGATGCGCCAGGAACTGGGCCGCGAAAATACCGTTTTTGTTCACCTCACGCTGGTGCCGTGGATCGCCGCCGCGCAGGAACTGAAGACCAAGCCGACCCAGCACTCGGTCAAGGAACTGCTCGGCATCGGCATTCAGGCAGACGTGCTGCTCTGCCGCTCGGACCGAAACCTGAGCCGCGAGATCAAGCAGAAGATTGCCGCATTCTGCAACGTCGAAGAGCGAGCGGTCGTGGGAGCGACCACTGTGCCGTCCATCTACGAGGTGCCGCTACGCTTTGCCGAGGAGGGACTGGACGCGCTAATCCTGAAATATCTCCACAAGGATGCGCCCGAGGCCGATCTTAGCAAGTGGAAGAATCTGGTGGAACGCTGCTACCACCCCAGAGACGAGGTGCATATCGCCATCGTCGGCAAGTATGTGGAGTACGAGGATAGTTATAAGTCGCTGAAAGAAGCTCTGACGCACGGAGCGATAGCTCAGAACCTGAAGCTTAAAGTTACCTGGATCGAGGCCGAGGGATTGGAATCAAAGACACTCGAAGACCGGAGTTATGAGGACCAGTTAGCTGGATTTGATGGCATTCTGGTTCCCGGCGGCTTCGGCAAGCGCGGAATTGAAGGCATGTTAAACGCCATTCGCTACGCCCGCGAAAAGCAAGTGCCATATTTTGGAATCTGCCTCGGCATGCAAACCGCGTGCATCGAGTTTGCGCGCAATGTTTGCGGATTGAAGGATGCAAATTCAAGCGAGTTCGACCCCGCCAGCCAGCACCGCATTATCTACAAACTACGCGAGCTGCTCGGCGTTGAAGAGATGGGCGGAACAATGCGGCTGGGCGCGTGGACCTGCGTACTGCAAGCGGATTCGCTGGCGGCCAAAGCCTACGGTGGCGCAACCGAGATCAGCGAACGCCATCGCCACCGCTATGAATTCAACCGCGAGTACGAGGCCCTGCTCACCGGCGGCGGCCTGCGCCTCAGCGGCACCACTCCCGACGCGACTTATGTGGAGATTGTCGAGCTTCCCGGCCACCCGTACTTTCTTGGCTGCCAGTTCCACCCCGAGTTCAAGTCCAAGCCACTCGAGCCGCATCCGTTGTTCCACGAATTTGTGAAGGCGAGTTATAAGAACAGGCAGAAGCCGACACAACCATCCCAGTCGATTGAGTCGGACTCCCTGACCAAGGCCTTCACTTCCTGAATTCGAACTGAATCCCTGCCCCAATGCCCCGCGCCCGGTTCTCCCGGCACGGGGCATCGGTCGTTTCGCCATTTTGCCGAGAATGGTAGAATGATAGAAGCAAATGGTAGAAAGGTGGACTTCGGTGTCACTCAACATCAAGAACGAAGAAACCCACCGGCTGGCGCGTGAACTTGCAAAGCGCAATGGGGAGACAGTGACCACGGCCGTGACAATCGCACTCAAAGAGCGCCTGGAGCGGCTCGACGAGACTCCAAAACGAAAGAATCGCTTCGATGCTCTGATGAAATATTCGGAGATGGCAGCGCCGTTCTTCAAGGATGCTCCCAGCGGCAATTAACTGATCAATGACCTCTATGACGAAGAAACAGGACTGGCGAAATCTAGCCCAGCGCTGAACGGGGAAAAAATGAGCCTCAACATCAAGAACGAAGAAACTGCGCGTCTGGTTCGCGAACTGGCTACTCTCAAAGGAGTCAGCTTGGTTGTTGCAGTCACCGAAGCCGTACAGGAAAAGCTGGAGCGGGAGCGAGAAAAGTCTGACAGCCCTGAAACCCGCCTACAGCGCATCCAGAAGATCGTTGAACGGACTGCTCCACTTTGGAACGATGAGCGATCTTCCAAAGAACTCTTTGACGAGCTTTACGACGAAACAGGTTTACCCAGATGATTGTTGACTCGTCAGTGATTGTCGCCATTCTGAAAAATGAATCAGATGGACTCGCCTTCTCGAAGAAGCTCGTTTCCGGAGTTCCGGTTCGCCTGTCCGCCGCATCGTATTTTGAGAGTTCAATCGTCTTGGACAAGAACCGCGACCCTGTTCTCAGCGCTGGTCTCGACGATCTCATCGAAGATGCAGAAATCATCATCGAACCCGTCACCCCCGAGCAAGCCCGCATCGCCCGCCAGGCCTATCGCGACTACGGCCGGGGCAGCGGCCACCTCGCCAACCTCAACTTTGGCGACTGCTTCAGCTACGCCCTGGCCCGCGCCAAGCGCGAACCCATCCTCTACAAAGGCAACAATTTTCTGCACACCGATTTGCGCAGCGCTGCGGCTACCGAATAGCTCTGCATTGATTGTCTAACTGATCGTTTGAAGGATAGCGGGGGTCGCACCCTAAATTTCTGAAATCCAGACCAGCCCAACACCGTGGATGCCCCATCCTTGGCTTTTTTCTAGCCTAGGGTGGGCCGCAACGCCGCTGGTTCTCCAAGCTGAAGACAGTTCGCCGTCGTGCAGGCGCTCAGCTCCAAACGCGATCCATCTTGAGTAGGAAACCAGCAACCGGGCCGGAGCCCTCCAAGGCGGCAGGGCGACTTAGCACGACGGGCGGGTTTTCAGCGGAGTAAATTGCAACGCTTCCGCCGAAGGGGTCGATGCGCCAGGCCAGACGAACGCCATTCGCGATCCACTGCTCCATCTTCGCGTCCAACTCAGCGAGCGAATCCGACGGGGAGAGAATTTCGATCAGAAAATCAGGCGCAAAAGGCAGAAAGCGCTCTCGCGCGTGTGCGGTCAGCTGAGCCAGCCGGGCAGACTCGACCCAACCCGCATCCGGGCTAAGCGTCGAGCCATCCGGCAGGTTGAATCCGGCGTTAGAGCTGAAGGCCTCGCCCCGCCCGTCTGCATCGGCCCAGGCAAATAGCACCGCCACCACATACGCCTCGCGGCGATTGTTCTCAAAACCGCTCGGAGTCATCACCTGAATCTCTCCCGACGCCAGCCGCTCCACCTTGCAAGGCTTGTTCGCCTCGGAAAAGGCGATCAGCTCGTCATCCGACCACGGAACCGGAGGGCGAAACCGTGTGGGCAACTCGACATTTTGAAGCGTTCCCTGCATTGTCTCCTCCTTGGTGGATTGGTTTGCCGCCGTACGAATAGACGCTGTTAAAGATAGTGTAGACCGGAATCTGTGCTGATACCATCTGTACGTTTTGATGTACGATGTATGCGAGTCCTTCACTCCATCATGATTTTTGCAAAGGTGGCTATTTCCGATGAGCCAAAAACCGATTATAGCGCTCGACACAAGCGTGTTGAACCGACTAGTAAAAGATACTGATCCGGAACCGTTCATTGCTGCTATTTTGACCGGCTATGCAATCCGAATTCCGGAAATGAGCTACGGGGAAATTGCCGCCACGCGCAACCCTGAGGTGAGAAAGAAACTGCATGATGTTTGCCGCCGACTCCTAAATGTAGGAATGTGCATCATGCCTGCCCATTGGATTATTGACCTCCATATCAAGCAATTTCATCATAATCCAGGCCACTACAATTGGCTTAACGTCAGTGCGCGGGCCACAATCATTGAGGAAGAGATCCAGCGGGGCGACTTTGTGAATGATGAGTTTCTAGTCGAAAAGCAGGCGACAGCGTTGCGTTGTCTGCAAGACGAGTTTGAAGGTGCTTTTCCGAGATCTTCAAGAGAGACGGGTATTCCATGCACCTTTAATGAGTGGCTCGTCGAGAGTCAAGCAGGGGGTGGTTCGTTCTGGAACACGGCGAGCGGTCTTTATAAGGCGGCTTTCGGATCGAACTCCGCAATAGACACAAGCGTCGTCTTGGACTCCGCTCCAGATGATGCAACAGTCAAGCTGCTTCTTAATGCTTGTCCACCATTCAGGGCCATGGTGTATGCCTTCGAGCTAACTCATTATGACCGCAGCTTGCGTCCGATAAATCGAGGACCTGCTTATAAAGCGAAACGAAACGATCAAATGATGGCGGTTTTCTTGCCATACTGTGACCAGTTCTTGACTAATGACGGCGACCAATTGAAATGCCTGCGCGAGGTGGCCTCCTGTGCTCATATCCCGGTAAATGTTCGATCATACGACGATTTTTGTTCAAGCCTAATTGTAGGAAGCTAAGTATCGAGGACCATCCTTCACACTCGCCGTGTCACTCTGGCCACGATGATCGCCTGCTCGCTGTATTCTGTTAGCGACAGAGGAGCACCCCATGACCGTCATCCGGCAAGAAGATTTTGTTGCAAGCGTAGCAGGCGCGTTGCAGTACATCAGCTACTACCACCCGGTGGATTTCATCACTTCGCTGGCCGCGGCCTACGAGCGCGAGCAGTCTCCTGCCGCCAAGGACGCGATTGCGCAGATTCTGATCAACAGCCGCATGTGTGCCGAGGGCCACCGGCCCATCTGCCAGGACACCGGCATCGTGACCGCCTTCCTCAAAATCGGCCTCGACGCGCAGTTCGTTGCTGAGCCCGGCGAGGAGCGCAAAGACATTCAGCAGTTGGTCGATGAAGGCGTTCGCCGCGCCTATCTCGACCCGGACAACAAGCTGCGGCTCTCGATACTGGCTGACCCGGCAGGCAAGCGCACCAACACCAAAGACAACACCCCGGCCTGCATCAATGTAGAACTGGTCAAGGGCGATAAAGTCGATGTCACCGTCGCGGCCAAAGGCGGAGGCTCCGAGGCGAAGTCGAAGTTCGTCATGCTCGACCCGTCAGACTCCGTCGTCGAGTGGGTGCTGAAAACCGTGCCGACGATGGGCGCGGGCTGGTGCCCGCCGGGGATGCTGGGCATCGGCATTGGCGGCACTGCTGAAAAAGCCATGCTGATGGCGAAAGAGTCCTTGATGGACCCCATCAATATTCAAGAGCTGATTGCGCGCGGACCCTCGAACCGCGCTGAGGAGTTACGCCTCGAACTCTACGAGAAGGTGAACCGCCTCGGCATCGGCGCGCAGGGCCTCGGCGGCCTCACCACCGTTCTTGACGTGAAGGTGCGCGATTATCCCACCCACGCAGTCAATTTGCCGGTAGCCATGATTCCCAACTGCGCCGCGACACGCCATGCGCACTTTGTGCTGGATGGTTCAGGTCCGGTATACCTCGACCCACCGAGTCTTGAATACTGGCCGAAGCTGACCCGCGATGTGAGCGGTGCGCGACGTGTGAATCTGGATACAACGACCCACTCTGAAGTCGCCACATGGAAGCCCGGAGAAGTCCTGCTGCTCACCGGCAAGCTGCTCACCGGGCGCGACGCCGCGCACAAACGCATTACCGATATGCTGAACCGCGGCGAAAAGCTGCCCGTTGATTTCAAGGACCGCTTCATCTATTACGTTGGCCCAGTGGCCCCGGTGCGCGAAGAGGTTGTTGGCCCCGCCGGTCCCACCACGTCCACGCGCATGGATAAGTTCACTCACCAGATGCTGGCCGAAACCGGCTTGCTCGGCATGGTCGGCAAAGCCGAGCGCGGCCCGCTGGCAATTGACGCAATCCGCGAGTTCGGCGCAGTCTATCTGATGGCCGTGGGAGGCGCGGCGTATCTCGTGGCCAAGGCTATCGTCGGTTCACGGGTTCTGGCATTTGAGGATCTCGGCATGGAAGCGATTTACGAGTTTGACGTGCGTGATATGCCCGTCACCGTCGCGGTCGATTCCAAAGGCACGAGCGTCCACCAAACTGGGCCGGCAGAGTGGCAGCAGCGGATTGCTGGGATTCCAATCTTGCAGTGAAAATACCAGGCTGGGCGATTGCGGCCAAAATCTGGATACGTGCTGAAACAGTCCGGCAAGCAAGGATTTAGGACGGACCATAGACGGATGTCCGGGCGCTTCCCTATCCGGAGCAGGAGAGCGTCCGCATCGCAAGGCCTGTCCAAATTTAGCAAAAGTTCCTGCTGGGTTCTCAAGTTACTCGTTTTCTTATCCGATAAAGTTACAGGCCAAAGCTGCGGTCTTAGGATAAGGAAAGTCCAATGAATTTTTCACTGAAGCAGAAACTTCTCGCTGGATTTGCTGTGAACTGTCTGCTGACAGTAGCCAGCTCAGTGTGCATCATCGTGCAAGTACAGCACATGCGCGCCGTAGAAAAACAGATCAACACGGTACGCATTCCCTCTGCCCTGGCTTCGGTGCGGTTGAGCCGTTACATCTCCGATGCAGCTTCCGCTTTCCGCAACTATTTGCTGTACGGCGATGACCCGGCGCTGGCAACAAAGTACGAGAATTCCCGTGAAGCCGCATGGAAAAACGTATTTACCCAGTTGGAGATACTCAAGCAACTCGGGTCGGTGGAGGATCAGGCGCTACTGACCCAGCTTGAGAGCGATATACGTGATCGCTCGGTAAAAGTGCAAGTATTGGCGCTGGCCGATATGGCTGGAAATGGTGAAGAGGGCAAGAAAAAGGCATTGGAGCGCATGAAGAGCGGCAGTGCCTTCGCTGCACAAGTCCAGTCCGACAGCGTTGAGGTAACCCAACGGGCAGAGAATGACCTCGCGCACGACAATGCCGCCCTTACCAGCGCCCAAACCACTACTTGGTTTATGGCGCTTGTTGCCGGGCTGCTCACCGCTGTCTCAGGGGTTTTTATTGGCGTGACGCTGGGCAGGCAGATTCTCTCCGGTATTAGCAAAATCTCCAATCGGATCGGCGAGGTGGCCGAAGGCAACCTGAGCGGCGATCCCCTCGAACATGGCACCCACGACGAGATTGGAGCGGCGGTGGAGAATATCAACCGCATGTGCGCTAACCTTCGCGGCATGATCCAATCTGTCCGCGCCGGGTCGGAACAAGTGGCGAGCGCGGCAACGCAGCTCTCCGTTTCCTCAGAACAACTTTTACAGAATGCCAACCAGCAGAAGGGGCAGAGCGACCACATCGTGACCGCGATGCACCAGATGGCGGCGGCCATCAGCGAGGTCAGCAACAATGCCGCGAGAGCTGCGGAAAGCGCGGTCGATGCTCGCCAGGAGGCTCACGCGGGCGGAGAGGTGGTCTCGCAGACCGTCTCCGCAATGCAGAACCTCACAGACACCAGCCGCGCCACCAGCAACCAGATCGAGGGACTAGCGCGCAGTTCCGATGAGATCGGCAAAGTCATCTCGGTCATCGGAGAGATCGCCGGGCAAACGAATCTATTGGCTTTGAACGCGGCCATTGAGGCGGCGCGCGCAGGTGAGCAGGGCCGAGGATTTGCCGTAGTGGCCGGCGAGGTACGGCGGCTGGCGGAACGGACCGGGCAGGCCACACGCGAGATAGACGGCATGATCACCAACATCCAGGGAGAAGCCCAAAAAGCCGTGGACTCAATCAAGACCGAAATTATGCACGTGAATGAAAGCGCGGAAAGCGCTGGCCGTGCAGGTACATCCATCACCGGCATCATCAAAGCCTCGGACAACGTCAAAGAGATGATCAGCCAGATCGCAGCCGCCTCCCATCAGCAGTCCGCGGCCACTGATGAAGTCAACCGGACACTGAATGAGATCTCCCACATCATCGATCTCTCCACATCCGGCACACAAGATTCGGCCAAGGCCTGCGCCGCGCTCTCGCAACTGGCCTCCGACCTCCTCGGAAGCGTATCGCAGTTCCAGTTAGAGCGCGGTACGCCGCAACATGCCTTCGGAAGAGCACGCTAATCGACCTGCGGCGCGGGCACTGAAGGCGGCAAAGTCTCTTCGTTCACCGCGAAAGCGTGAGCCTACCGGGATCGAGCGCGACTTCGTAGTATCCCGCATCGTTCCAAGGAAGCACTTTCCCATCCTGCTTGAGTATGCCGCCTGTTACGGTAACACGCACGTACTTCCCGGGCGGGAAATGAGGCGGCAAGGTCCATGTGAGCACAGTATCTTTGCCGGTTTTCTTGCTGACTGCATTGGTAACTGCTTTTTGACCCGCCCAGTAAGCGCCGACGTTGACCATGCTGTCGATCCACACGCTATCCAGTGACTTGGCGTGGTTGATGCTTGCAATCACGTCCGCGATATTGACTGGCGCATAGCCGTTATCGCCGCCCAGCGAGTGGAACAAAAATATCTGCCATTTACCGGCCTTCTGCGCCGAGTCAATATACGAGTTGAACGTGGTCGCAGTGTCGCCGGCGCGTGCGCTCTGAATCAGCAAGTTATATGGATCGGTAGTATCGTTCGCGGCGATCTGCCCATCCCAGACACCGCGATTCAGAAAGAAGCGCGTCTTGGCGACGGTGTCGAACCCTGTGTCGCCAAACGGAGAAGCTGTGGTCCACACGGCGCCCACTCCATAATTCTGTTCGATGAACGCCGTGCACTGGTCGTATTCCGCTTCGATGCTGCCCGCCCACGCCGCGCCGCAGGCGGCGCCGTCAGCATGGCAGTGGTGAGCCGTGTGATTGCCAAGCTCGTTGCCGTCTTTCGCAATCTGGGTCCATGCCGGGTGATATCCGCCGCCTGAATTTAGAAAAAATGTCATCCGAATGCCGGTAGCATGAAGCTGCGGATAGTTGGCAATCTGCGAAGGAAGCGCGTCATCGAAAGTGTATGTCAGCGCGGAGGTAAAGCCTGCCCAATTTAGGACTTTCAGATTTCCCACCGAGCCTGCGGGTTTGGGGACTCCGCTGTGTGCTAGTGTCGGCAATCCGCTCACCGATACGGGCTGCGCGGTTTGAGCAGGGCAAGTTATACCGCTCAATGCAGCGAAAAGAGATGCCGCGATGCTCAAGTGTGCGAATCGACAAGGATTCATGCGGACTTCCTTTAAGTTAGTGCCAAAAATTACTATAAATGCAGCACCGAAGCAGCGAAAATGCTTGCAGTCACAATCTTCGTCCCGCCCAGTGAATTCAGTTGCAAAATGCCCGCCCGCTTGTCGCCGGTAATGGCATAATCCGGCTCGGCCGCATCAATCAAATCGAGTAGATAGTTGTCCGCCGGGTCAGCAGCCTGATGCTTGCGCGGTATCGGTGCAGGCCACACAGTTGCTCTATATAGATTGTTCAGCATTTCCCCAACCAGATGGGGTTGAAGCCTGCCGCGAAACTTCGGGTTTCGGCAGGCAACGCGAATTTCATCAATCTGCACCTGGCAAGTGACAATGCGGAAGCGCTTCTGCAGCCATGCCTCATAGATTGTCGCAGGCGCGCCAAAGGGCGCAAGCAGCGCGCTGATGAAAATATTGCTATCCAACAGGACCAGCATCAGCGCCGCTGCACCCGCGCCCAGGCCAGGGACTCTTCAATCATCGCGTCCAGCTCGGCGGGGTCTAAATCCTCGTTGTGCTTCTTCGCGGCTCTGGCAGCCGATTCAAAAATGTATTTACTGACGGCCTCTTCAACAAAGCGCGAGAGTTCACCTTTTTTACTTCGCCCCTCATTGGCAAGGTACTGGCGCAATGACTGGTCGAGTTCCGTAGGAACGACCAGGTTCCAGCGGGTGGTTTCGGTTGTAGGCATAGACGGCTCCTGAATACAGTGTACACCTAAACAGATAAACACCTATGCGCTTATGCGGGAAGAATCAGGCAGCGGGCTGGCGGGTGGACTCGGATTCTGCCTCGGGACGAACGTACTTCGGCTCAGAGAGCAGCGATTGCAACTCGGCGGGCAGCGCGGAGAATGGAACGAATTGCGTGAAATCTTCTTCGGTCAGTTCGCGGACTTCGCCGTCTTCATTCGTCAATGGTTTTGAGTTTGACATGTATGTTTTCCCTCTTTAGCGATACGCCTCCGAGCGGTGACGAACGGTGTGGATGTGGAGAGTATTTCGCGGTTCATCGGTAAATCTGACCCGGTAGTCACCAACACGAAGACGCAGCTCACCGGAATCACCCTGTAGCTTCTTGACATCGCCTTCGCCGGTCTTGGCAAGGCGATGCAGCGCTGTGAGAATTCGCATTGCTTCTTCCCGGTCAATGCGGCGAATGTCGGCGCGCGCGACGGGAGTGAAGAGGATCTGTTTCACAGCGATTTCAATCAGCGAAGGTCTTCGGCGCTGAGGCCGAACTCAGCAAGAATCTCTTCGTGGGGGATGCCCTGGTTTTCGGCGATCCAGGCCTTCGAGGCGGCAACGGCCTTGCGCTCTTCATCGCTCTCCGGCTCATCGTCGATGGGCGCGTTGGCAATGGCGCGGGAGACAGGATCAAGCATGGTTTCAAGCAGGCCGACAACCGCATTGATCTGGCTGGGAGCCATGCGGTCAATCAACTCATGCGCCTGTTGCCTCGAATTGGTTGCGGCGGTCGCCATCGTGAAATCCAAGTATTAGCGTATACCGTCCCGCAGTGGACGGCAAACCACCTGCGAAAGTTTGAGCTTTTTGCTTCCCCACTCAGTTCCTTGTTGGGTCAAAGTGATGCGCCTTGAGATTAGATGCCTAATGTTGGCCAGGTATCATCAGTTAAATTCATTCCTGCAGTTCGCAGAGCATCATCAAATCGCGATATCTTCCCAAATGCATCAAGCAACCCAGAAAATTGAGCCTGCGCCCGAGGAATTTTCAAACTCCCATCAGCAGGTGGCCACGGCAAATCGTGTCCGTCGACGTGGACGTAAGCTGTACGGAAAACGAGCGCACCATTGTAAAACACATCCGCAAAATGGGCGGTTGTCTTAGGGGCAGGGAAATTATTTATCCATGGCTCCTTGAAGTCATCCATCCACTCTAATCCATAAGCAAGGGTGACAGAAACGTCAGGAATGTACGAAGCCGTGTTCGGATGACTCTTCACATGGAGAACGTTGCGTTGTCCATAGTACAACCCGTGGAAAGACAATTCGTCCCGGTATGACGGACCGCTATTCGTGCCCCAACATGGGATGTGATTCCAGTCTGTCGGCTGAGACGAAACAATAGTTCCAATCAGCTGCGCAAGATTCATATAAGCCTCCCGCACCATGATATGCGCCAGCTGCACGCCGTGCAACGGATCATCTCTGGAAATAGAAGAATCTCCCCCTCGTGCAACAACTCAATGAACGAGTGCAAGGACCATCACAGTGTGCCCCTGGTCCAGCTTCTGAAGCCAGAGGCACGCTTTGGAAGCGTCTGACTTGAATCCTTTCATACTTTGCACCCCAGGCGGATTGGCCGCACCGCAGGTGCCTACTTGTCCGTCAATGCTTCGACACCGGGGAGCTTCTTGCCTTCGAGGAATTCCAGCGAAGCGCCGCCGCCGGTGCTGATGTGGGTGATCTGGTCGGCGACGCCGGCCTGGTTGATGGCTGAGACTGAATCACCGCCGCCGATGATGGAAATGGCGGTGCGGTTGGCCGCGACTGCATGGGCGATGGCGTTGGTGCCGACGGCGAAGCGTGGGAATTCAAAGACGCCCGCGGGGCCATTCCACACAATGGTCTTCGCCGTCGCAACCACCTGCTCAATCGCAGCGATAGACTTGGGACCGATGTCTAGTCCCTGCCAGTCGGCGGGGAAATTGACGCTCGTATCCCATGGCTGGGTTTTGGCGTCAGGAGCGAAGTTATCGGCTAGGATGTTATCTTCGGGCAGCAGTAGGCGTACGCCTTTGGCCTTGGCTTTTTCAAGCGCGGACTTGGCTAAGTCGATCTTATCTTCTTCAACCAGCGACTTACCCGTAGTTACACCCAGCGCGCGCTGGAAGGTATAAGCCATGCCGCCGACGATAACCAATGTATCGACCTTATCGAGCAGGTTATCGATGACATCGATTTTTCCGGAGATCTTCGATCCGCCGATGATGGCGACAAATGGCTTCTCGGGTGCTTCGAGAGCTTTGCCGAGATAAGTAATTTCTTTTTCCATCAGCAGGCCAGCAACGGCGGGCTTGAGGAAGTGAGTTATCCCTTCGGTGGAAGCATGAGCGCGATGCGCTGAACCGAAGGCGTCGTTGACATAGACGTCGGCCAGCGCGGCCAATGCCTTCGAGAAGCCTGGATCGTTAGCCTCTTCTTCGGCGTGGTAGCGGAGATTCTCAAGCAGCAGCACCTGGCCAGACTCGAGCTGGCGCGATAGCTCCGAGGCAACCTCGCCAATGCAGTCGGGCGCGAAGGCCACGTTGATGCTTTCGCCGAGTTCCTTATCGAGCAGCGCGCGCAGGCGGTCAACCACCGGGCGCAGCGAGTACTTGGGGTTCGGCTTGCCCTTGGGACGGCCCAGATGCGAGGCGAGAATGACCTTGGCCTTGCGCTGGAGGGCGTACTTGATGGTGGGCAGCGTGGCCACGATGCGCGTGTCGTCGGTAATTGTCGAGCCGTCTTCAGTGAGCGGCACGTTGAAGTCAACGCGGATGAAGACGCGCTTGTTAGCCAGGTCGATGTCGCGAATGGAGAGCTTGGGCATGGGACGAAAAACCTTTCTGAGGGACTAAGGGACTAGGGACTAGGGACTGGAATCACCGCTTCCATTTCCATTTCAATGCGCCATGCGGGGTCGAGGAGCTTGACGACGACCATGGTGGCGGCGGGGCGAATGGAGCCGAAGTACTCGCCATGCACGCGGCCCACGGCCTCCCAGTCTTCGGCATGAGCAAGAAAGATGCGGGTGCGGACGACATCTTCAAAGGTGGCTCCGGCCTCGGCCAGAGCTTTCTCGGCGATCTCGAAGACGCGGCGGGTCTGCCCGGCTGCGTCCTGGTCGTTTGCGCCGACTGGCCCAGTGCCGGAGAGATGAACGACGTTCCCGATGCGCACTGCGCGCGAGAAGCCGATGATGGGTTCGTAAGGGGAAGTACCGCTGATATTTTTGCGCATAATCTTTCAGTGAACAGTGAACAGCGAACAGTTGACAGAGATCCGTGACCGATCACTGTCCACTGTTCGCTGTCGGTTACAGGCCCTTCTTGACCAGGAAGCCGATCAGATCGACGACGCGGTTGGAGTAGCCCCACTCGTTGTCGTACCAGCTGAGCACCTTGACGCTGTTGCCGACGACCTTGGTCAACGGCGCGTCAACAATGGAGCTGCGCTTGTCGCCCTTGAAGTCGGAGCTGACCAGCTCGCCGGACTCGTAGCCGAGAATGCCCTTCAGCTCGCCATCAGCAGCGGCCTTGAGCGCGGCGTTCACGGCCTTGGCGTCGGTGGCCTTCTCGGCGATGTAAGTGAGGTCAACGATAGAGACGTTGGGGGTTGGAACGCGGATTGCAAAGCCGTCGAGCTTGCCTGAGGTCTCAGGGATGACCAGCTTGAGGGCCTTGGCGGCGCCGGTCGAGCTGGGAATCATATTGATGGCGGCAGCGCGGGCACGGCGCAAGTCCTTGTGCGGGAAGTCGAGGATGACCTGGTCGTTGGTGTAGCTGTGGATGGTGGTCATAATGCCGGAAACGATGCCGGTTTCCTTGAGCAGAACCTTGACGACCGGCGCGAGGCAGTTGGTGGTGCAGCTCGCGTTCGAGATCACGTTGTGCTTGGCCGGATCGTACTTGTCCTGATTGACGCCGAGGACCAGGGTGATGTCTTCGTTGGTGGCCGGAGCGGAGATAATGACCTTCTTCACGGTCGCGCCCAGGTGAGCCTTGGCCTTGGTGGCATCGGTAAAGTGGCCGGTGGACTCAACAACGATCTGCGCGCCGACTGAAGCCCAGTCCAGCTTGGCGGGGTCGCGCTCGGCCCATACCTTGATCTTATGGCCGTCAACGGAGATGAAGTCATCGCCGGCGGTGATCTCATTCTTCAGATTGCCCAGAATCGAATCGTACTTGAGCAAGTGGGCCAGTGTAGCCGGACTGGTGAGGTCGTTGACCGCGACGAATTCGATTTCGGGGTTGCCAAGCGAGGCGCGCAAAACGTTGCGGCCGATGCGGCCGAAGCCGTTGATGCCTACCTTTACTGCCATGTTTCTCTCTCCTTGATAGTGGTGGGGCCTGGGTTGAATAAAGCCGTTGAATCTCAATTTTCCTGACCCTGCCGTGCTGCCCAGGGTCGATTTCAGTCCAGCCGCATGGCTTTCCTGGCAACGTCAGCAAAGCGCGGAAAGCCTGTGCGGACCTGATGCGGGTTTGGGGAGGACGGTGGCTGAAAAGCAGCTCTAAAGGCGATTCCACCAAACCCTTCATGCTAACACCGCTGTCAACGGCGCTGAGATGAAAACTCGCAAAAGCGCGACTTTTCCCGGAAATCCGCTCACCCAGAGTATGGCATTCCCAGTACAGGCCGGACTGTGATGCAGTGCACAACCATTGCAGCACAGGGCGGTAGTGTGTTATCCCGGTATCACAGCATGGATACCATCCACGCGGACCGAGCGAGAGGCCGGTCTTGAAGGCGGCATGAGAAGACGTTCCAGACGCGCTCCCAACACATCGGCATCCACAGGCAAAATCGGCCAGGAAGTCCCGACAAATCAACCCCGTCCGCTGGTTCCGCTGTATACGGACGATGCTCCGGTGAGCAGGCCCGCGGCTGCTCCGGCGCAGCCCAAAGCAGCCCAGCCTGCTGAACCACAGCGCAGCACTGCCCCAACACAGAGGCGCGCACCCGCCCCGGCATGGT
>Ga0181534_10000750_pt1 | contig 22520 bp, 25 predicted proteins | sample PEATcosm2014_Bin_37_FD_119758 | JGI IMG/M metagenome (GOLD analysis project Ga0181534, IMG submission 119758) | Peatland microbial communities from MTU Mesocosm Facility, Houghton, MI, USA - PEATcosm2014_Bin17_10_metaG | ecosystem: Environmental > Terrestrial > Soil > Wetlands > Peat | place...
CTCGGCCGCGTACCCTTCGACCTCTACGAGGGCGGCCTCAAGGTCGTCGCCTACGCGCACGACGAATCCCCGCGAGTCAGGTCCGTGCTCCATCTGCGCGGCAATCTCTTGAGCAATGATCGACTCGTCGACCCCCTCGTCGGCCACGACGACAATCTCACTCGGCCCGGCCGGCAGGTCGATGGCCACGTCGCGACTGACGATGAGTTTGGCACTGTTGACGGCGCCACTTCCTGGTCCGAAGATCTTGTCGACGGGCGCGATGGACTGCGTGCCATAGGCCATGGCCGCGATGGCCTGCGCGCCACCGATCGCCCACACCTCGTCGATGCCCAACAGCGCCGCGGTGGCCGCGACCGCGGCGGAACCGTTCGGCGGCGTGCAGACCACAATTCTCTCCACCCCCGCCACCTGGGCCGGCACCGCGCTCATAATGAGCGACGAGACCAGACCGCGCGGGACGTAGATGCCGACCGAACGCAACGGGGTCCAGCGGCGCTCCAGGGTGACTCCGGGTGATACCTCCATCATGAGATCGACGGGACGCTGGGCGGCGTGCCACGTCCGCACCGCGTCGGCGGCGGCGAGCACCGCCGCGGTCGGGATGTCGCCGTACGCGACGGCTCGTTCGGGCTTCTCGGACGTCGTCGCGTCGAAGAGTTTCGACCACTCGACCAGCGCCTCGTCCCCGCGTTCACGAACGTCAGCGACAATCTCCTCGATCGTGATCGCGCGATCGGTCTTCACCGGGGTGCTCACGGAACCATCCTCTCGATGGGCAGCGTCAAGATTGAACTCGCTCCCGCTGCTTCGAGTTTGGGTAGCAGCGCCCAGATGTCCGCGGCCGGGACGAGGGCGTGCACGGCCACGACACCGGGCGTCGCCAGATCCATGACCGTCGGCGATCCGGCCGTTGGCAGGACGGCCGTGACCTCATCCAAGCGATCTTTCGGAACGTTGCAGAGGAGGTAGCGATTCGCCCGGGCGTTGATGACTGATCCGAGCACGGTGGTCAGGGTACGACGCGCCTCGGAGTCTTGCGCGTTGACCTGACCGATTAACACGGCCTCGGACTCAAAGAGCACCCCGAGAGAACGCAGACCGTTGGTGCGCAGGGTGCTCCCGGTAGAGACCAGGTCAACGATGGCGTCAGCCAGGCCGAGACGCGGGGAGATCTCGACTGATCCGGCCACCGCGACAATCTCGGCACTGACGCCTCTCTCGGCCAGCGCCTTGGCCGCGATGCGCGGGTGAGAGGTGGCGATACGACGTCCCTCCAGGTCCGCGATGTGCGTGGCGGCGTCCTCGTTCGAGACGGCCGCCTGAAGTGAACAGGTGCCAAAACCGAGCCGCAGCAGCACGTCGACACTGCACTCGCGCTCGTTAATGAGGTCGAGGCCGGTGATGCCACAGTCCACCACGCCGTCTTGGACGTACTCGGGGACGTCGTCCGCGCGCACGAACAGCAGATCAATGTCCGCGTTGCGGCAGTGGGCTTGGAGCATTCGTTCCCCCGGCTCTTGGGGTGAGACTCCGCTCGCCTCGAGCAGCGTCCACGACGGTTCTCGTAGTCGCCCCTTGGACGGCAGAGCCATGGTTAAACGGCGGGTCATCGTCGTCCTTTCTTTAGGACGGCGCGATAGCCGCCCTGGCCGTGGTGGAGCCACTGCGCCACGCGGGTCACGGTGGCCGTCGAGGCGCCGGTGCGCCGAGAGATCTCTTGGTACGACAGGCCCTCGTCGACCAGTCGAGCGACCTGGAGCCGCTGACCCATGGCGTCCAGCTCGGTGGCGGTGCAGAGATCGCGAAGGAAGGCCGCGACGACCTCGGGGTCGCGCAGGCGCGCCACCGCGTCCACCAGCTCATCGAAACGCGACGCGGTCTGGGGACGCGCCTCGGCCGGGATCACTTTTCCACTGGTCATGCTTACATGCTAATATGCTAATTCGCTACTATGCAAATCATCCCCGCCCTCGACATCCTCGGCGACGACGCCGTGCGCCTCGAACAGGGCGATTTCGACCGGGTTCTCTTCCGCCAGCCCCTGGAGGAGTTCATGGGGCGAATCGCGGCGACTCAGCCGGCCCTGATCCACGTCGTGGATCTTCAGGGCGCCCGCGACGGGTCCCTGCGCCCCCGGGTGATCGAGCGGTGCCGGCTCGCCGCGAACGGCATCCCCCTTCAGGTCTCGGGCGGAATTCGTTCGATCGAGGCCGCGCGCACGGCTCTGGACGCCGGGGCGGCCCGGGTGATCGTGGGCACGGCCATCTGGAGTGAAGAAGGGGCGTTGAGCTCCTTCGTGGAGGCGCTCGGCGATCAACTCGTCGTCGCGCTCGACGTCCGCGAGGGGCAGATCGCGGTGCGAGGCTGGCTCTTCGAAGCGCCCCTGACGTTCCACGAGGCCCTCTCGCGCTGTCGCGAGCAGGGCGTCACCCGCGTTCACGTCACCGCGATCGAGCGCGACGGAACGATGCGCGGGCCCGATCTCGCCCTCTACGAAGAGGCCTGTCGCAGCGAGCTACTCGTGGTGGCCGCCGGGGGCGTTCGCGACGACGCAGACGTCGACGCGCTGGCGCGCATTGGCTGTGAGGGTGCCGTCATGGGGGTCGGCTACGTGGCCCGACTCGGCCGGTAGCTCCTCGTCGTCGCGCCCGACGGGCGAGCCGTCGAGCCATCGGAGCAATGAAGCCCTTTGTACACTTGCCGCGTGGCCACCACGACGTCGAGTCTCCACATCAAGGCGAACCGTGAAGCCGTCTGGATCGTCCTCACTGATCCGACCTACGTCCGCCAGTGGCAGTACGGCAGCGTCCTCGAGACCGACTGGACCGTCGGTTCTCCCATCCGCTTTACCACCGAGGTAGAAGGAAAGATCTTCGAGCAGTGGGGAACGGTCCTCGCGGTGGACGCACTCCGTGAAGCGCGCTACACGTTGTTCGCTCCTCGGCCGGGTCTTGCGGACAGCCCGGAAAACTATTTCACGATGACCTACGGCCTCGCGTCAGATAGTGACGGAACTCTCGTGACGATCACGCGGGAGGACCCCCGCCCGGGAGCTCCCGAGACGGACGGTGACGGAGATGACGAGAGTCCGGTGCTGACGGCGCTCAGAGATTTGGCCGAGTCGATATAAGTTCCGCTCGCCGGCGGGTGTCACGGGGCGGCTGACCAATCAAGTGACGTGAGGCACTACACCTCGCCCGACGCCACCATCCCGTGGGTCGGCGTCAGCGAGCCCCCGGCCGGTTCGACGGTAACCCCGATCAACGTCGGCGCGGGGGACGTGGCGAGAGTGAAGGCCACCGCGTGCGGCGACGATCCCATCACGCCAATCGACACGGGCGAACCGTTGACGACTCCCCACAGTTGGTACGTCTCGGAGGAGGGAAGCGCCGGCATGTTGGACTTCACCAAATAACCGCGCCCGTCAGGCAGGAGTACAAACGACGCGAATACTCGGTGATCAGTGCTGCTGAGGGTAACGACCTTGTGTCCCGGCGTGGCGAGGGCGCTGGTCACTCCGTTGTGCCCGTTACTCGCCAGGGCGTTTTCCAAGTTCGCCACGCGATGATTGACGCTCGACAGCGTCAGCCCGAGGACGATGATTGCCGCGGCGGCGGCCAACGAGACGGTCAGGAGAAGTCCACGGGCGCGACGGGCGCGCGGACGATCGCCCGGCCGCGAGGGATCGAAGTCGCCCAGGAACACGGGCAGCGACGGCGTCTCGGCCGGATCGGTCTCGTACAGTCGCGACGCGATGTGCGACCAAAGACCCTCGGGCGGCGCCTCGTAGGTATTACCGAGCGCCGAGGCCACTTCACGCAGTGAGTCCAGTTCTCGCTGGCACTCGGGACAGGTGAGGATGTGTTCCTCGACGCGGGCGTGACTGTCCGTGTCGAGTGCGTCCAGGGCCATGGCGGCGAGAAGTTCGGCTGATTCGTCGTGCGTCATCACCGGTCGGCTCCTTGAATCCCCTGGCGTGAGAGGTCGCCACGCATGCGACGCATGCCGTTTCGAATACGACCCTTGATCGTCCCTTCCGGCACGTCGAGGATCTGCGCCACCTGAACGTACGTGTGGCCTTCGAAGTACGCGAGCTCAATGGCTCGGCGCTCGTCCTCGGGTAGTCCGCGCAGGGCGCGCACGACCTCTTCAGAGACCATCACATCCCACGCTTCACGATGTACGTCGTACCCGCTTCCCGCCGTGCTCGCCGCGTCGGTAATTTCGCGTCGACGCGCCGAGGTGAGCGATCGAATCGTATCAACGGCGCGTGCGTGCGACTGCGTGAGAAGAAACGATCGAAGGTTGCCGCGAGAGGGGTCGAATCGTTCCGGTTGGTTCCAGAGCCGCAGAAACACTTCCTGGGCGACGTCTTCGGCCTCGGCTTGATTGTTCAGCACTTTTCGAGCCAGTCCGTAGACGGCCCCACCGTGACGCCGGTAGACCTCGGCGAGGGCCACCTCGCTGAAACGCGCGATGAGCGTCACGAGTTGAGCGTCACTGGCCTCGCTGAGATCGGTCATATGGTCTATATTCGGCGCCGGCGCCCGCAGAGATGTCGTTTTCTTCGTGTTCTTGACGATAGCGGGATCATTTTGTCCCTCCCCGGCGCCCCGGGGACCCAGAAACCGACATCCGTCGGGGTCGTGGCTCCGAACTGGTGGTCACTGGTGACGGGAGAACCTTGAAGTGTGGCGGCGAGTGTACCTAGAGTCAGAGTGTGAGGGTCGCCGACCTGGAGAACCGAGTTCGGGCCATCTGCCTGGCGTTCCCCGAGACCACCGAAAAACTCAGCCACGGCTCCCCGGGGTTTTTCGCCGGCCGCCAGTTCACGATGCTCTGGATGGAGGGGCACCACGAACAGGACTTCGCTCACCTGTGGTGCGCCGCGCCCGCGGGGGTCCAGAGTGCCCTGGTCGCGAGTGACCCTCAGAGATTCTTCCGCCCCCCCTACGTCGGGTCTCGCGGATGGGTCGGCGTTCGCCTCGACGGCGACCTCGACGTGGAGGAACTCGAGACGCTTCTCGAAGACGCGTATCGATGCGTCGCCACCAAGCGCCAACTGGCGCAGCTTGACGCGCAGCGCCGCTGAAACGTTAGGGCGTCGCGACCGCGTCCGCGCACGCCGCGCAGCGCCCGAGCACCGCGAAATGGCGCGGGTCGATCACGAAGCCGTACTCGCGCATCGCGGCGGCGGTGAGAGCGCGAAAGAATCCCTCGGGCGCCTCCACCTCTCCCCCGCACGTCTCACAGACCAGGTGACCGTGCGTCTCGGAGGCGAGGTGGTACGTCGCGGGACCGTGTCCCAAGTGCGCGTGGACGATCACGCCCAGGCGCTCGAGCTCATCGAGATTGCGGTAGATCGTCGACAGATGGACGTCCGGCGCGACACTCTGAACCTCTTCGGCGAGCTCCTCCGCGGTCCGGTGAGGACCCTGCTCGAAGAGACAGCGCAGCAGGATCCTTCTCGAGGTGGTGGCGCGACCGCCGCTTTCGCGCAACAGATCCAGGACCTCTTCGACCCGATCAGCGTCGGGAGTGGCGTCGTTGTCGGCGTTCTTGGCGGGTGACCGCATGGTGTCAGATTATCCGGCAAATAGGGCGAGATCGTTCTTGCGTCCAGTTCTTATTTATGCCAAGATTTCGCGAAGGAACGGGGCTCACCGTGACACCACGACGTAATCAGGTAGTTCGGCCAGCTGTGCGGCGGCGAGGATAGATGACGACACTTCAGAACCCCACCACCCGGCGCGCCCAACTGCGCAGCGCCCTGAGCCCCGAAGAGTGGCGCCGAGTGAACTGGATGTTCGCTTCGATCGCCGCCCTACACGTCATCGGTTTCGGAGTGTTTATCATCTTCGTCGTGCCCGGCCACTACAAGGGCCTCGGCATCGGTATCTGCATCCTCGCCTACACCTTGGGTTCGCGCCACGCGTTCGATGCGGACCACATCGCCGCCATCGATAACACCACGCGCAAACTCATGAACGATCGCCAAGGCGTCGAAGGATCACATCGTCCTCTCAGCGTTGGGTACTTCTTCTCGCTGGGTCACTCGACCATCGTCGTGGCGATCGGCTTTGGGTTCGTCCTGGCCGAAAAGGCGGTCTACGGAGCGGTCTCCAATCAACATTCCGGACTGGAACAGTTCGGTGGCCTCTTTGGCACCATCGTGTCGGCCTCGTTCTTGTACCTCATCGCCCTCTTAAATGTCGTGATCTTGTTGGGCATCGTGCGCGTATTTCGCTCGATGCGCAACGGTTCCTTCGACGAAGCCGAACTCGAGCGACAACTGAATAACCGAGGTCTGATGTTTCGGTTCTTCGGCCGTTGGATGCGCACGATCGACAAGGAGTGGAAGATGTACCCGGTTGGGGTGGTGTTCGGCCTCGGCTTTGACACCGCGACCGAGGTGCTTCTGCTCGCAACGACGGCGTTCTTCGCGGCGAAGGGTTTGCCGTGGTACTCGATCATGTGCCTACCGATTCTCTTCACCGCCGGCATGTCGCTGCTCGACACCCTGGACGGCTGCTTCATGAACCTCGCCTACGGATGGGCCTTCTTCAACCCCGTGCGACGCATCTACTACAACCTGGCCATTACCGGGCTGTCCATCGCCATCTGCTTTTTCATTGGCACGATCGAGGTCCTGGGTCTGCTGCCGACCGAACTTCACTTCAAGGGAGCCTTCTGGCGGTTCATGGCGAACTTCAACATCAACGCCGCCGGCTACATCATCGTGGGCATGTTTATCGTCACGTTCCTTGGCGCCATGGCCTTTTGGCGCTACGGACACGTGGAAGAAAAGTGGTCATCGCGATTGAAGCCGGCGGGAGACTTCGCGGACTAGCTAGTCGGACCCGGCCTCGCCCACCGCCGGAAACGTCAGAACGATCGTCAACCCACCGCCGGGGGTGTCCTCGGCGCGAATCTTCCCGCCAAGAAGCTCCATGAATCCCAACGCGACGCTCAGCCCGAGGGACGTCCCAGAGTCGACGCTGTGCAGTTGGTCCGAGTCGAGAAACGTTGAACGCTTCGAGGGGGTCAAACCAGAACCGCGATCGATGACCAGGATCTCCAGGGCGTCGTCGGCCACGCCGGCGGTCACTCGCACCGGGGTTCCCCGCGGTGAAAATCGGCACGCGTTGCCGATAAATATCTCGAGAGCGCGCTGGGCGAGAACGGGGTCGACCACGAGGCGTGGGAGATCGCTCGTGACGTCAATGTCGAGCGGGTGATCGGTCGTGTCGACCGCGGAGAGGGCGTGGGTAACGATCGAGCCCACCGTCACCGAGGACGGTCGCGCCACCACGCTGTCCGTTTCGAGACGTCCCAGGTCGACCAGGTTGTTAACGACTCGCGAGAGGCGCTGCACCTCAGTCTCTATGGCCAGGAGCCGTTCGCGCTGCACCCGAACGGGCGCGGTCACACCCCCGTCCAAAAGTGAGGTCACCTTGAACTGGATGGCCTCCAGCGAACCGCTCAGGTCCGTGGAGACCGCCCGCATGAGACCAGACCTCGTCGCCTCCGCCCGAGCGAGATCACTCAACTGCGCCGCGTCCTTCACGCTGCGCATCACCCGAAGTCCGTTGGCGACGCGCCCCGCGAAGGCGCTCACCAACTGACGATCCTCGCCGTCCAGCGCCGCGCCTTCGAGGGCGAGGACGTAGTGATCCTCAATGGGAAACTGCGTGGCCGAGCCGATGTCACTGAGTGGTTCGCCACTCACGACGTCAGAACGCCACTCGCCGTCGAGATCGGTGATGATGGCGACGCTCGTCGCGTCCAAGACGGCGCGCAGCGACTCGAGGAGGGGCAAGAGGTCCTCGTGCGACGTGCCCGCCGTCGCGACGGCACTGGCCAGGATCTGGGCCTCGGCGCGGGCGCGGTCGGCCTCGTAGGAGCGGCGAGCAAAACGGCTCACCAGGACGCTCGCCGACACGGCAAACACCAGAAAGGCGACGAGGGAGACCACGTCGTCGGGACGGCCCACGGTGAACGAGTGGATCGGAGTGGTGAAGTAATAGTTCTCCAGCAAGAAGGCCGCGACGGCGGCGGCTATCCCGACCACGACCCCGCCCAACGTCGCCACGGCGAGCACCACGACCAGGTAGGCGAGAATGTCCGTCGAGAGCGACAGGCTAGAGCGAAACTCGCTCAGGATCCACGTACTCAGCGGGAGCGCGACCACCGCGCAGGCCAGCGCGTACAGGCGTCGTTCCCAGGGAACGGCGCTCTTTTGACGACGTCGATGCTCGTGCTTGGGCCCGTTTCCTTCCAACGAGATGACGTGAACGTCGAGGTCGGGGGTGTGGCGCAGTAGTTTCTGAATAACCCCGCCGAAGGGCCGGTACCAGGTGCGCGAGTGACTGGAACCAACGATGATTTGCGTGCCTCGCTCGGCCCGGGCAAAGGCCACGAGCGCCGTGGCGACATCGTCGTCCACGATCTCTTGGTACTTACCTTCGAACTCCGCGATCAGCTCCTTGGCGAGCGACGTATCGACCGAGGAACGATGCACGCTGTCGGCGGGCACAACGTGAACGGCAATGATCTCGGCGCCGGTTCGCGACGCGATGCGAGCGGCGCGACGGAGCAGGACCTCGTCTGACTCAATGCCGCGAACTCCGACAATCAGTCGCTCGCGCGTCTCCCAGGTCGCTTGGATCTCGTGCTCATCCTGGTATTTCTGCAGGGCGTCTTCCACTCGGTCGGCGAGCCACAAGAGCGCCAGCTCGCGCAGCGCGCTGAGGTTCCCCACTCGAAAGTAGTTGGAGAGTGACGCGTCAATCTTGTCGGCGGTGTAGATGTTGCCGTGAGCCATACGTCGTCGCAGGGCCTCGGGGGTGACGTCCACCAGTTCAATCTGCTGCGCCCGGCGGACCACGGCGTCGGGAACCGTTTCTTGTTGCGTGATGCCGGTGATCTTCTCGACCACGTCATTGACCGACTCCAAATGTTGGATGTTCACCGTGGTAATGACGTCGATGCCCGCCTCGAGCAGCGCCTCGACGTCCTGCCAGCGTTTGTCGTTTCTCGACCCCGGAGCGTTGCTATGAGCGAGTTCATCGACCAGCGCGACCTCGGGTTTGCGCGCGAGAATCGCCTCCAGATCCATCTCTTCGAAGGTGGCCCCGCGGTAGTCGTAGGTCACGCGCGGTACGACTTCCAGGTCGCGCACCTGGGCATCGGTCTTCGGTCGATGGTGCGTCTCCACGTAGCCGATCACGACGTCCGTGCCACGATCGCGACGGCGCCATCCCTCGTCGAGCATCCGGTAGGTCTTCCCGACCCCGGGTGCCGATCCCAAATACACCCGGAGCTGCCCGCGCACTAGATCTTCTCGTTCTCGCTGGCGAGGCCCGCCGCAACGACCGTCGCGAGCAGGGCCGCCACGGCGCGCCGTTCCTGGGAAACCGGCTCTCCGGGAGTGGGCACGATGACGAAACGACCGAGGGCCCGACCCCGCCACTGCGCCGCAATCTCCGCCTCGGGTCCCGGGATACCCATCTCGCTGACCGGCCAGTGCAGCCCCACGTGAACGACCTCACCGTTCGATAGGACCCGAGCCATCGGGGGATTGGACGGGCGGGGGTCGAAGTGACACTCGCGCAGACCGAGCAGTTCGGTCAACATTGTTTCAGCCCGTTCGAGCAGGCTGTTCGCCGAGAGTTGGGCGAGATCGGTAAGTTCGCGCACCATGGCAACGTACTGCCCTTCCTCGCTGGCCACGCGCAAATGGTGACGTCGGCGCGCGGCCAGATCTGAGACCATGAGCCCCACGACCAGAAGGCAGATGGTTGTTTCAACGTCCGGGCGAGAGCTAATGGTCAGCTCGTCGTAGGGGCGCGTCAGAAAGAAGTCGAACCACAGGGCCGAGAACGCGCTGGACACGAATCCCGTGAATCGAGTGCCACCGAGCGAGAGCGCCACGATGACCGCGACGAGGATCAGGGCCGCTCCCGCGTTGGTGAAGTTCGCACGAAACGGCACCAGCAGCGCCGATACGGCGAGGGGGACGCTGACGGCCAGTACGAACATCAGTCGCTGGCGATACTGTCGATACACCTCCACGACGGCCCCTCTCTCTCGACCACGCCTACTTCAGCGCAGCGAGTCCTTCATTCAGTTCCAAGACGTCGATGTACTGAGCACCCAGGAAACCCCACTGGGCGGGGTGAGTCTCGCGCACGATCAGCGCACGCAGCTTCGCCCTCGACACTCCCGTCGCCTTCGAGACCATCGGGATCTGCACCAGAGCGTCCTGTTGGGAGATGTCGGGGTCATAACCCGAGCCCGAGGTCGTCACCAGGTCCGGGGTCGGGTCGACGCCGCGGGCGTGCCAGTAGGCCACCAGCTCTTTCGTGAACGTCACCAACTTGGCCGATCGCGGACCGAGGTTGGTCGCGCCGGAACTTCCCGGCACGCCATTTAACGCCAACGGATCGTCGCCGGGGTGCTCCGCGGGGCTCAGGGTGGCGCTGGAGTAAGGACCGAGGTCGTCGGGCCGTCCCTGGAACACGCAGCTTCCCTCCAGGTGACCGGGGCACTTGGTCAAGTTCCACGGCTGGCCGATCAGGGTCGAGCCGTCGGCGGTGAGTGATCCGTTGGCCTCGCTCTTGAAGAGCAACTGCGAGACGCCGGTGCCGGCGAGGGCGTAAATGAAGCCGAAGAAGACCAGACAGATGACTGCCATGATCAGCGAGCGGCGAAGGTGTACCAACATGTCAGTTCCTTTTAGTAAGCGTGGAGAGCAACGAGGAGGAGGTCAATGAGCTTGATGAAGATGAACGGAACGATGATCCCGCCCACGCCATAGATCAAGACATTGCGGCGAAGAATCACCGACGACTTGGACGCGCGGAACTTCACGCCACGTAGCGCGAGAGGAATGAGCGCGATGATCACCAACGCGTTGAAGATCACCGCGGACAGCACGGCGCTCTCGGGGCTGTGAAGTTTCATGACGTTGAGCGCGCCCAGGGGCTTGTTCGTGAGGCCGTACGCGAAGACGAAGAGCGCCGGAATGATGGCGAAGTACTTCGCCACGTCATTCGCGATCGAGAACGTGGTGAGCGACCCTCGCGTGATGAGGAGCTGCTTGCCAATCTCCACGATGTCGATCAGCTTGGTCGGGTTGGAGTCCAGATCGACCATGTTCCCGGCCTCTTTGGCGGCGGTGGTCCCGGTGTTCATCGCTACGCCCACGTCGGCCTGAGCCAGCGCCGGCGCGTCGTTCGTCCCGTCGCCGGTCATCGCGACGAGCTTGCCGCCCTCTTGTTCCTGCTTAATGAGCGCCATCTTCGCTTCGGGGGTGGCTTCGGCCAGGAAGTCATCCACGCCCGCTTCCTGAGCGATCGCGGCGGCCGTCAGGGGGTTGTCCCCAGTGATCATCACGGTACGGATACCCATCTGGCGCATCTCGTCAAACTTCTCGCGGATGCCCTGCTTCACGACGTCCTTCAGCTCGATCACCCCGACCACGTCGGGACCGTCGGCGACCACCAGTGGCGTGGAGCCGGCGCGCGAGACCCGCTCAACGATCGCGTCGAGGTCCGCCGGCACGGTGCCGCCCTGCTCGGTAATCCAGCGCTTCACTGAGTCGCCGGCACCCTTTCTGATTTGGCGGCCGCCGATGTCGAGGCCCGACATGCGAGTCGTCGCGGTAAAGGGGATAAAGGCGTGGTCACCTTCGAGTTGGCGTTCGCGGATGTCAAAGAGCTCCTTGGCCAACACGACAATCGATCGCCCCTCAGGCGTCTCGTCCGCGAGGGACGCGAGCTGGGCGACGTCGGCGACCTCGTGCTCGCTGTGACCGCCCACCGGAAAGAAACTCGAGGCCATGCGGTTTCCGAGGGTGATGGTGCCGGTCTTGTCCAACAGCAACGTCTGCACGTCACCGGCCGCCTCGACGGCGCGGCCGCTCATGGCGAGAACGTTGCGCTGCACCAATCGGTCCATTCCGGCGATACCGATCGCGGAGAGCAGGGCGCCGATGGTCGTGGGAATGAGGCACACGAGCAGAGCGACGAGCACCACCACCGAGACCGACGCGCCGCCAAAGTTGGCGAACGGCACGAGGGTCACCACCACCGGGATGAAGATGATGGTGAGAACGGCGAGCAGGATCGTGAGGGCGATCTCGTTGGGGGTCTTTTGACGGTTCGCGCCCTCCACCAACGTGATCATGCGATCGATAAAGGTCTGGCCCCGCTCGGCGGTGATGCGTACGACGATGCGGTCAGAGAGCACCTTGGTGCCGCCGGTGACCGCCGAACGGTCACCACCGGACTCTCGAATCACCGGCGCCGACTCACCGGTAATGGCTGACTCGTCAACCGAGGCGATACCCTCAATAATCTCGCCGTCGGAGGGAATGACGTCGCCGGCTTCACACACGACGAGGTCGCCCTTGGTCAGGGTCGCCGCGGCGACGAGTTCCTCCGTGCCGTCCGCCTTGAGGCGACGGGCTTCCGTCTCGGAGCGCATCTTTCGCAGCGTGTCAGCCTGTGCTTTCCCACGGCCCTCGGCCATGGCCTCCGCAAAGTTCGCGAACAGCACCGTCAACACCAGCCAGACGGTGATCGACCACGCGAACTTGCCCGGGTGAGCACACGCCTCAATGAAGGTAATGATCGATCCCACGAGCACCACGAACATGACGGGGTTCTTCACTTGGTTGCGCGGATTCAACTTCAAGAAGGCGCCGCGCAAGGCTTGACGAAGAATGGGCCCATCGAAGAGACCCACCGCCTGGGCGACGCCGTGTGACTCCGCCGGTCCACTGGTGGGCTGATTAAGAACGGTCGTCATTAGAAGAACCTCGCGTGAACTAGTTGCTCAACGATGGGGCCGAGAGCGATTGCTGGGAAGAAGGTCAGGCCACCGATGATCAAAATGACTCCGATAGTGAGGCCGACGAACATGCCGTTGTCCGTGCGGAAGGTTCCGAGAGACTCGGGGACCACGTCCTTCTCCGCGAGAACTCCGCCGAGTGCCAGCGCCGGGATGATGATGCCGAAGCGTCCGATCAGCATGGCGAGGGCGCCCATGATGTTGTAGAAGGGCGTATTGCCGCTGAGGCCACCGAAGGCCGAACCGTTGTTGTTGCCTTGGGACGTAAAGGCGTACAGAATCTCGCTAAATCCATGAGGCCCGCCATTAAGAGGGCCGGCTCGGCCGGCGACGGTGGACACCGCGATGCCGGTGAAGATGAGGACGGTCAGGGGCATCACCAGGGATCCCAGTCCCGCGAGTTTCACCTCTTTGGCTTGGATCTTTTTGCCCAGGTACTCGGGGGTTCGTCCGATCATCAGTCCACCAATGAACACGGCGATGATGGCGTAAATGAGGATCGTATAGAGACCACTGCCCGTGCCACCCGGCGTGACCTCACCGATCATCATGCCCGCGAGAAGTCCGAGTCCGCCATCGGGGGTAAAGGAGTCATACGAGGCATCCGCCGATCCCGTCGACGTTTGAGTGGAGGCGGTCGCAAAGAGCGCGGTGGAGGTATCTCCGAAGCGGGTCTCCTTGCCCTCGGTGTTACCCACCGTCGAGTGAATGCCGGCCGCCGCGACGGCGGGATTCTGCCCGTGTTCGGCGTTGATCGTGAAGGCGGCAAAGGTCGCGAATATCAGGAGCATCGCCGCCAGCAGGGCCGCCCCTTGCTTGATGCTGCCCACCATTTTGCCAAACGTGTACGTGAGGGCAAAAGGAATGGAGAGCAGTAAATAGATCGACAGGAAGTTCGTGAGACCGGTCGGATTCTCGAAGGGGGTGGCGGAGTTCTGATCCAAGAACCCGCCACCGTTCGTGCCGAGCTGTTTGATCGCCTCCATGAAGCCAATGGGACCGCGCGCGAGCGTCTGGGTCGCCCCGTTCAAGACGTCGGTGAAACTGGCCGTCCCTGAGAGGGTCTGCACGGCACCCTCGCCCACGAAGATGATGCCGAAGATGAAGGCAATCGGCAGCAGGATATAGAACATGCAACGAGTGATGTCGACCCAAAAGTTGCCGATCGTCGGGGACTTTCGCCGAGCAAAGCCCCGCACCATGGCGATGGCGACCGCGATACCCACGGCCGGAGAGACGAACTGTTGAACGGTGAGGGCACCGATCTGAGAAAAGTACGACATCGTCGTCTCTCCGCCGTAGTTCTGCCAGTTGGTGTTGGTCAGAAACGACACCGACGTGTTGAAACTCAGCGCCGGTCCGACGGCCGGTAGGCGCTGAGGGTTGAGCGGCAGGGAACCTTGGATACGCAGAATCACGTAGGTGAAGACGAGTGAGACAAAGGAAAAGACGATCATCGCGCCGGCGTAGCGCTTCCAGGTCTGTTCTTGTTCTGGGCTGGTGCCCAGCATTCGGTAGATCGGTCGCTCTATCCAGCCCAGCCAGTGAACGCGGCCGTTGAAGACCGCCTCCATGTACGAACCCAGATAGCGCCACGTGAGGCCGAGGGTGACCACGAGCGCGATGAGGGTGAAGAAGAGACCCATCAGAACTTCTCCGGCTTAAACATGGCGTACCCGATGTACACGAACATGACGACGGAGATGATCAAGAGAATGATTTCGGAGAAACTCACACCTTGTCCAGGACTTTCACGAGCCCGAGCATCGCCAGCGTTGCCGCTACGAAACCCACTATTGAGAGGAAATCTGCCATGAACTCCATACAACTTGGGAAGTTCTGAACAGTTTCTTTAATTCCTCTTAGGGTTCTTTATTTTCTCTTCATTCTTGACGTCGTGGCCGTGCAGAGGTTTCGGTGATACTTACTACGTGCGGCGGCGTCTCGTAGGTTCTCTCGTGGGTGTGGCCAGCGCCTTTGCCCTCGGGGGCATACTCGTTCCTTTTCGAAGCGACATCGGTTCTTCGACGGCGGCGCTGGTCCTGGTCATACCGGTGGTGGTCGGCGCGGTCATTGGCGGCTTCCCCGCGGGCGCGTCAAGCGTCGTCGCTGGATTCTTGATCTACGACTACGGGTTCGTGCCGCCGTACAACACCTTGAGCGTCGGCACGACTCAAAACTGGACGGCTCTCGTCGTCTACGTCGTGGTGATGTTGCTCGTGGCGCGCGTCGTCGACATACTCGACACCACTCGCGTGGCGGCCAGGCGCGCCGAAGAAGTCATGCGTCGCGTGTCAGAAATGTCGGAGCTGTTGGTCGGGGACCAGCCCGTTGACGAGCTGCTGAGGAACATCGTCTCAACGGCCCAAACCGTCTTTGGCGTGCCGGGCGTATCACTGCTTGAACTCGAAGGCGGACGGCTCGTGGTTGTGGCTTCCGCAGGAGAACCATTGACTCCGGAGGAGCTGCACCAACTCGATCCGCATTCCGGCCTACCCATTCGCGTCGGGACATCTCCGGGCGCGACGACCGAGCTTCGCACGATCGCCCTCTCCCCCTCTGGTCGGCCGGTGGGGATCTTGGCGATGCGCGGCATCCCCATTCTCGAGACCGATCGGACGGTGCTCAGCACGTTCGCCAACGATGCCGCGGTCGCGCTTGAGCGGGCGCAGCTACGCGAACAGGCCGTTCGTTCGAAGTTGCTTGAAGAAGCGGACCGTTTTCGACGGGGGTTGCTCGGCGCGGTGTCCCACGACCTGCGTACGCCGCTCGCCACGATCAAAGTTGCCTCCTCGACGTTGTCCGCGCGGGGTGAACTCATCACGGTGACCGATCGACAACTGTTGCACCAACTGATTGAGATCGAATCTGATCGGCTCACTCGCCTCGTCACAAACTTGCTCGACATGACGCGCATCGAGGCTGGCGTCTTGACGCTGCACCGCTCCACCGTGTCGGTCACGGATCTCGTTACTGAATCGATAGCGGCACTGGGCTCCACGCTTTCGGAAAACTCCATCAGCGTGACGGTGCCCGACGATTTGCCCGACGTCGACATTGATCGCGTGCTGATGGGTCAAGTCCTCATCAACCTGTTGGACAACGCCGCCCGTCACGCCCCGCCCCATAGTGTGATCACCGTGATCGGTGAACGGCGAGAGTCCCAGGTCGTTCTCTCCGTCGCCGACCAGGGTCCGGGCGTGCCCGTTGGCGATCGCGAGACGATCTTTGATCGATTCACCCAGATCAGTACGGGCGGAAGAGCGGGGCTGGGCCTCACGATCGCGAAAACCTTTGTCGAAGCGCACGGCGAGCGCGTGTGGTACGAAGAGGCGCCCGGTGGCGGGGCCCAGTTCGTCGCCTCGCTCCCGGTGTCTCGCTCGCCGGGCCGGGCCTAGACGTGGCCCACGTCCTCGTCATCGACGACGATCTCTCGTTGCTGCGCGCCCTGCGCCTGGGACTCGAGTCGGAGGGTCACGACGTGTCCACCGCCGTGAACGGTGAGCGCGGTATCTCGCAAACCGCGCTGCTGTCCCCCGACATCGTGGTGCTCGACATCGGACTTCCCGACATGGACGGTCTCGTAGTGTCTCAGCGCATTCGACAGTGGAGCGACGTTCCGATCATCATTCTTTCCGCGACCGGTGACGAGCATCGAAAAATTGACGCCCTCAATGGCGGCGCGGACGACTACGTCACGAAACCATTCAGTATGGGCGAACTCGAGGCCCGCATACGAGCCGTCCTGCGAAACAGAGGTGGTGAACTGACCGAGGCGGGCGAAGCCACCCTCCATCTCGGTTCGCTCACCGTCGATCTCGTTCATCACGAGGTCTACCACAACGGCGAAAAGGTCGACCTGACGTCGAAAGAGTTCGGCGTCCTCGCCTACTTGGCCCGCTACGCGGGCAAGACCTGCACCTATCAGATGATTTTGGGCGCGGTGTGGGGAACGGGATACGGCGATGAAGCGGCCTACGTGCACGCGTACGTGCATCGCCTTCGCCAAAAGCTGAACGACGAGGACGGCACCCTCATTCAGACGACGCCCGGGGTCGGGTACAGCTTGGCGCCCGTTCCCGCGGGAAGCTAACGCGCGGTCGGTTCCAGCAGCGCGGCGCGCGCGATGTCTTCAAACTCGTGGGCGTCGATGACGACGTCGAGTTCTTCGTCAAAACTGGGTTGCGGACTGAGAAGAATGACTCGCGAGGCGTCGGCCACGGCGACTTGACCGTCGATCGCGCCCGCGGCCGCGGCGAGGTCCGTGGCGTCGAGGCGAGGGTCGAGATCCAGGTCGTCGTCAGCGACGAGGGGCAGCTCGGCGACGAAGGCGGTGAGCCCCGAACCAGCCACGTCGGTCGCCACGAAGCTCAGACAACCACGGACGTTCAGGTACGAACCCGGCGCGGTCAGGGAAAATGACGTGGCGGCTAACTGATCCTGACCGATGGGACCGGTCGTGACCGTGCCCGACGAGTCGAGCGCGTCAGCGAGGCTGGCACAGAGTTGGGCCAGGTTGGTGGTCGGGCGAAAACTCAGCACGTTGTCGGCCTGTCGGGGCGCCCCCCAGAGTCCGAAGGTCGGTTTGCCCTCGAACACCAGGGTCTCGACGAATCCGGTGCCGTAGTTCGTGGTGACCTCCACCAGATGGCATTGGGACAGTTCACTCACCCGGTCCATGGCCTCCACGGCTACGTGACAACGCTGCGCGGCGTCGGGATGCAGATCGATGAACCGGCGTTCCATACTCTCCAGATCACCGCCGAGCCCGCGCGATACGTAAAGGGCGCCCTTCACCCACGAGTCCCACGGCACGTCGTTAATGGCGGGGACGAGCGCCAAAGCATCCAGCGCCTCGTAGATCGGTCCGAGAGATGACGCGCGACGGGCCTGCAGAGTGCGTCGCATGGCGAACAGCCGGAGTGTGTCAACTTCGTCGGTGTCGAGGCCGCGTCGAAACGCGTCACAACCGGCCTCACCTTCGGCGACGACGGAACGAACCACTCCGGCCACCGCGTCGTCGCTGACCTCGGCGCGGTAACGAATGAACTCTCCCGCCCTGGGCTCGTACACGACTCCGGCGAGTTGATCTCGTAGCGCCCGTACTCGTTCGCTCGCACTCATCTGATCGTTCGCCGTCGAGCTACAGACATCTCTACACGGTACTCAGGCACCTTTGCCACGGTCCCCACCACTAGTCGTAGGAGAGTTCTTCGGGTCGAATGTTCCTAAAGTCGGGTGGCGGCTGTTCGAGAAACTGAACACCAGAGACGGTGGGCCGCCCCTCCAGGAGACATCGGGCCACGCGGTGCATGCCATCCATCAGCTCGCCATCGCACCCCAAGATGACGGGATAGACGAGGTCGACGTCGTTCACGAGTTCCATATGGCGCACCAGAGTGCGCACGTCGCGGGTGAACCATCGGCGCCGAACCAATAGACGGCGTCCAGCTCGCGGATGGAACCGAGGGGAATCTCCTTCACCGCAAGACCCGCCGAAAGTTCGATCAAGTGCGCTATGTCCCAGGCGTCAAAGCCCTCGTCGCTGCGTCGAAAGTAGTACTTCTTGCGTACCATCAATTGCCCTTCAATGGGCCGTCAACTCGTCTTTCGAGTCGCGAGGAAGACGGGAATCTGGCGATCGGTCTTGGTCTTGTAGTCGGCGTAAGGCGGGAAAACCGCCACCGCCCTCTCCCACCATTGCTCGTACTCGTCTCCACTGAGTTGGCGAACCTCGACCTCAAAGGGCTCCGGCCCGTCTTGGAGCACCACGTCGTCGGGGTAGGCCACCAGGTTGTGATACCACTGGGGGTTTTCGGGCGCGCCGCCCTTGGAGGCCACGAGAGCGTAGGCGCCGTCGTGCTCGACGCGCATCACGGGAGTCTTTCGAAGTTTTCCGCTGCGCGGTCCACGAGTGGTGAAAATCACGATGGGGATACCCGTATCGCGAAGAGTGTTGGCCCGCGTTCCAGCGGAACTCTCGTACTCCTCGACCTGGTCTCGCACCCACTGCGAGGGACTCGGCGCGTACTCACCTTCTAGCGACATGGCAGTTGCCCTTTCACTCGTTGTTCGTGGCCGACCCTATCGGCTGGGTGCCGCGGGCGTGGCCCTAGGCCGCGTGACTCGGTCCGCCCTGGGCGACGAAGTCCTTCGGACGAATGAACACGAAGGCGCAGGCCGCGCCCGCCAACGCGATGGAGCCACTCACGATCAGCAGGTCGTTGAGCGAGCTTGCGAAGCTGCTACGAAGGCCGCCGAAGACGAGGCCGTGAGCAGACGGCGGCACCGCCTTCAGTATTCGATTGATGTACCCCTCTTTGACGTTGGTCACCAAGAGATTCATATTGGTGCGGGAGAGGTGCAGCGGCGCGAGTGACGAGTGGAGTCCACTGGTGAGAGTCGAGGTGAAGATGGTTCCGTAGGTCGCGATGCCGACGGCGATGCCAATCTGACGAAAGGTCGTGTTAACCCCCGAAGCCATCCCCGACCGCTCGGGTCGCACCACCCCGACCGCGGTCGAGGCCAGGGGCGGATTCACCATGCCCGAGCCCACGCCAGCGATGACGAATCCCACCACCAGGTGCGTCCAGGTAGTGGTGCCCGTCAGCCCACTCATGAGAAATAGTCCGATACCCACCATCAGTAGACCCGGACCAATGAGCCAGCGCGCGGGAACACGACTGCTCAGCCGTCCAGCGATCGTGGCCGAAATCAACGTCCCCCCACTCAACACGAGCAGTCGGGCTCCCGTGCCCAGGGCCGAGTACCCCAACGCGTACTGCAGATACAAAACGAGATAGACCAGCATCGCGAAGAGCGATCCATTCATCGCGAACGCGACGACCAAACCGCCCGAGAACGTCGGAATGCGAAAGAGCGAGAGATCAAACATCGGATTCTTGACACGGTGCTCGACCACAATGAATGCCACGAGCAAGACCACCGCGATGGCCAGGCACGTCCAGACACCGACGTCACCCCACCCCTGTTCGCTGGCCCGTATCAGCCCGTACACGAAAGTGACCAGTCCGAGAGTCAGCAAAACGAAGCCCGCCCAGTCGGGGCGCGAGGCGTCAGGAGTCTTGGACTCATCTACTTGCCACAGCGTGATGGCGATGGCGACGATACCAATGGGAATGTTCACCAGAAAGATGCCGCGCCAGTTAATGGCGCTGGTGATAACGCCACCCAAGATAGGGCCCAACGCGACGGCGACGCCGGTGATCGCGCCCCACACCCCAAAGGCCACGCCGCGATCCTTGCCCCGAAAGCTGTGCGCCAAAAGAGCGAGGGACGTCGAGAACAAAATGGCTCCTCCGACTCCTTGGGCGCTGCGCGAGAGGGTCAACATCAGGGGCGACTGCGCAAATCCGCACAGCAGAGAGCCGAGCGTGAAGATGACCAGTCCGATGGTGAAGAGGAGGCGTCGTCCGTATCGATCGGCCAGAGATCCCGCGGTCAACAGCAACGACGCCAAAGTCAGCGCGTACGCGTCGACGACCCACTGGACATCGGAGAAACTCGCGTGCAGGCCCCGCTGTATCTCGGGCAGCGCCACCGTAACTATGGTGACGTCGAGCAGCAGCATGAAGGTCGCCGCCCCGACCACGATCAAGGTCCACCACTTGCGCTCCATAGCCACTCCCCCTCGGACACGTCCGCCCCATCGTAATGACAGTCAGTGACATAGAGGACACGTCCGGGCTCAGTTACACCCGTCGCGAATCTTCCCGAAGGCTCACTGCCGTCACCATCTCTTGATCGATTGCTCTCGTCTGCTCCCGATACGGGGAGAGGAGGCCATCAAGGTCTTTCAACTGCCACCTCTCGTCCACGTCGTCTTCACCGATGACAATTTCGAGGTGATCAGCGAGTTCGGTCATGTGAAGGCCCTGGAAAACGCCTTCTATTTGCGCTGCGGCCCGGGAACCGCCGTGGGTCCCAAACGTTACGAAGCTCACCGGCTTGTCGCGCCATTCCCAGTAGAGAAAATCAAGGGCGTTCTTCAGGGGGGCGGGATATCCCCAGTTGTACTGAGGAAAGACAAAAATGAATCCGTCAAAGGAACTCACGAGCTGACTCCACGCGCGAGTGTGCTCGTGCTCGTACTCTCCTTGTGCCGCCATCACCGGTTCATCCAAGAACGGCAAATTCACTGCGGCGAGATCGATCAGTTCGTACGTCAAAGAGCTCCCATTTTGGGCAACGTCTAGGAACCATTGAGCGATGCCCGCAGAAATCCTCGTGGGTCGTGTGCTGCCGATGACAACGGCGACTCGACTGTTCACAGCAATAACCTCCTCGACGATTACTAATTGCGACGTTGAGTGGTCTGACCAGCGGTGAGATCGATTCCGCGAGCCTCGGCGTCAAGATGAACAAACCTGCTCGCAAGCTGGGACAGTCGTCGCCGATCAACGTCACTCAGGTCTTCGATCACCGCATTGATCTCACGGGCAACCTCAGTTGCGACGCGATCGACGACTCGACGCCCGCTGGTGGTGAGCGTCACCAGCACTGACCGACCGTCGTGTGGCGCGATTGACCTTTCGACGTAGCCCCTCTTCTCTGCGCGGTCAACGAGGCCGGTCGTACTGGATTTATCCAGACTTATGAGGCGGGCGATCTGGGCCATGGAGAGTTTGCGATCACGGAGCGCGCCAAGCAGCCGTGTCTGAATGATTGACAAATCGTGGTGGGCCGTGACACTGCCAACAATGGCTTGAATTGAGAACGAGAGCTGGACTAGTCCGTCGACGACCCCGAGGTCCGCTGTGGCCTTCGCCGAAAGTTTTACGGTGGGTGAATGGATCATCGCCACGAACTCGAGGCTACACCTATTTTAGTACGTACTACAAACTAATCTTGCGCGAAGCACTACTCGGGGCACCCGCTCAGCGAGGGATCCTCTTCTGCGCCGCCCGAGTCGAAACCGCCATTAAGCGGCCACCGATATACCGGGTCTCCGTCACTGGAGACATTCCGATGAAGGCTTCTAAAATCGGCCTCGCTAGGACGAAGCGTCCCGGCCCCGCCGAGGAAGTGAAGCAGACATGGAAAAGAGCACGTCACAGAGTACGACCTCTCCCTCTCAGCTCATTGACGCCAGAATCAAGGAGTTGGGCGATTGGCGCGGTGAGACCCTCGGCCGCCTTCGAGCACTGATCAAAGAGGTGGACCCCGACGTCGTCGAAGAGTGGAAGTGGAGGGGAGTACCGGTCTGGTACGACAACGGCATGCTGTTCACCGGCGAGACCTACAAAGCCGTGGTGAAGATGACGTTCGCCAAGGGCGCATTCCTCGACGACCCGGCCGGCCTCTTTAACTCCAGCCTCGACGGTAATGTGCGCCGGGCGATCGACTTCCGAGAGGGCGAAAAGATAAACGAGAAGGCGTTGAAGGCCCTCTTTCGTTCCGCCGTGAAGCTGAACCACACGAAAAAGTCCTAGAGCGCGACCGTGACACCCACGCGAAGCGTCGGCCGCACGGCGTCACACCAGCGCGCCTGGACACGCGCGCCGCGCCCTCTGTGATGCGCGCGGCGGTGACCCTCCACATCGACGCTCCGAGCGACTACGTATGGGCGCTCATCAGCGATATCACCAAGATGGGCGACTACAGCCCTGAGGTGGTGGAGGCCCGGTGGATCGATGGAGCTA
>Ga0181534_10000751_pt1 | contig 22503 bp, 18 predicted proteins | sample PEATcosm2014_Bin_37_FD_119758 | JGI IMG/M metagenome (GOLD analysis project Ga0181534, IMG submission 119758) | Peatland microbial communities from MTU Mesocosm Facility, Houghton, MI, USA - PEATcosm2014_Bin17_10_metaG | ecosystem: Environmental > Terrestrial > Soil > Wetlands > Peat | place...
AGCGGGACCGATCCTGTCAGCTTCCGTAAGCTGAACATTGTCAAATGTAACGGACGCGGTGTTGGTATCGGCGAAGGCGGGAGCAGCCCACTCGCTGGAGCTGAACGTCAGGCCGCGCGCCGTCAGTGAAACGTTCAACAGCACTATGTCATCGCCATCGCGAGCTGTTATCAATGCGGCATCCAGGAGTTGAGCGCCACTGCAATAACGCTTGGTGCCGTCCAGCCGTATCTGTCCATGGTCGGTGCGCGCGACGCTGAGCTGGCTGCCAGGACCGTCGGATGCCCAGACACCGTACAGGCGCGCCACCGGCGCTGCGTGACCCGCTTCGACGAAAATAGCCATCGCATCCGTATGCGCTTCAGCGAGGCGCGCTAATGATAAATCCGAGCGGCCGATTTCAAACAACGCCAGGTGACGGGCACTGGTGGCACCACCTCCAGGCGGAGGCAAGGACAGCTCACCATTGCGCACCAACGCTCTGAGCCGGGCGGACAGATCACGCACTGAGCGACCCCAGTTGCCGTCGCAAGGTATCTGCAAAGCCGCCTGCGGCTCGTCCGTTCAAGCGACCGCTCGTGGTCACGACGCTGGCAACCGATGAGACAACGCGCCAACCGCATGCCCGAACGCGACCCCACAAACAATGATCCTCCGCCAACGCGAGCTCACTCCAGCCACCGGCATCGAGATAGGCATCCGCACGAAATCCGAGATTGGCGCCATGGACGTGAGGATGCTCAACAACGCCAGGCCCGTGCGCTGGCGGCAAATACAACTCGCGCCAGCGTTGCACAGCATCGCTGCCGTGCCCGTCAATCGACGCCACGCGTACGACTCCGGCAACGCCCGCGTAACCTTCATTCGCACATACCAACTGTTGCGCAATCCAATCCGGATGCGGCTCCGAATCCGCGTCGGTATTGGCAATCCAGATGTTCGCAGCCGGTTCGTTTGCAAAGCGCTGCAACACCCGATCGACACCCAACCGCCGTGCCACGCCAGGCGCTGACACATCGACGGCAACCACCTCGCCGCGATTCCCCAACCGTGCCTTTGCCAGCTCAATCGTCTGATCCTGACACCCATCTGCAACCACGACGATCCAACAAGACGCCACCTGATCGCTGCCGTCCACAGACGCGAGGATCGAATCGATGCAAGCTGTGATTGTCAGCTCTTCATTACGAGCAGGTACGACCACGCCTACCGACCATCTGCCGCGCTTCATGTCTTTACCCACGAGTCGAGCCGATACCCGGGATGGTGATCACCCAGTCGGTGTTGCAACGGTACGGTATGGAGCAGGCATCGATGTACCTCATCGCCATGCAACAGATGATCGCTGCTGTGGCCGCGCCAGTGGACTGCAATCAACTCGCCATCGGGGGCTAAGGAGTCCGTCAGACGCCGCGCGAGCACCGCAAGCGACTCGATGTCGAAGTAATAACCGACTTCACTCAACACAATCAGGTCGAACGTGCGTGCATCCGCGGGGTCAGCGAACTCAGTCCGCAGGTCGCGGCACTCGATATGCACATTGTGCATGCCGCTACAGCGCTTGCGTGCCCGCTCAACCGCGGTCTGCGATATGTCCGTCGCCAACACTCGCCCGCAGCGAGCGGCCAGCATCGCTGTCAACTCCCCCACCGAACAAGCGGGCTCGAAGGCGTTGGCATATCTGGGCCGGGATAACGACTCCAGTGTGACCTGATATTTGCCCCGCTCGTACGGCGAAGCCTGGTAGTTCCAGGGATCGGGATTCTCGCGATAGCGGCTCTCGAAGGCCTGCGCGGACACAAAGCTGGGATCGAATGCGGTCAAAGCAGAAACACCTCATAGGGCTGGTCGAAATACTCGAGTACATGCGCCGGCAAGATTGCCCCGCCGGGGCGATCTCCGAGCTGGGAGCGGTGCTCCGCGATCGCCCTGCGCTTGGCTGCCCGGGCACGGTCATTTAGAACGAATCGCACGCTGCGGCTCTCCATGAACAGCTCAGCCGAGCCCCGATGCCAAGCCCAGATTGGATACCTCACGAGGGTCAGACCGCGTTGCGTGGCTGCAGCCCTGCAGGCACGGGCCACCGCCTCGTGATCCGGGTGACCATCGAATTCAAAGGGCGCGACGATCACTGCTCCATCCGGAATGCACTTCGCCAACGATTGAGCTAATTCCACCTCTCGCTCGGCCACACTTCCATCGGCCAATCCCAGACGGAAGATGTCAGAGGGCGCCAACTCGAGCTCGCGCATTGCGCTTACAAGCTCACGGCGACGGACGTGATCCAGCGCCGGGACCTCAGGACAAGCGCCCTCGCCGTCGGTCACTGAGATGATCGTGACCCTTTTAGTGCGCTGCACACACCAGCTGATCAACCCGCCCGCGCCCAATGTCTCGTCATCGGGATGCGGGGCCACCACGACAATATGAGCTGCCGACGGTACCCACTCCGGCGCATGGCTCGCCCACTCAGCCCACTGGGCGGCGGGCAGTCCGGGGACCGAGGTATCGAACCCCTCCAGCGGCAAACCCTTGGCTTCCGACCCGTCAGACATAGATGCTTCCGCGCGTGATACTGCTCGGGACTGAGCACTTTATGTGCCGCAAGCCAATCTTCAGCTCCAGCGCTTACAATCGCACCGCAGGAAGACACATTCGACGGAGCACTCGTGACCACGCGATCCAGACCGACGCTTGCACAACTGGCGACTCAGCTATCCACGCAGCAGACGACCAGCCGGCAGCTCGTCACGGACTGTCTAACCCGAATCTCCGCGGGTACCGGCGAAGGGGCGCGCGTTTTCCTGAAGGTCTACGGCGAGCAGGCACTGGCCACTGCGGACTTTTATGACCGCATGCGCCAGCAAGGCGCCCGCTTCAACCCCTTTGCCGGCATCCCGGTCTCGATCAAGGATCTGTTCGACGTAGCCGGTGACACAACTCTGGCCGGCTCGACTGTTCTCAAGGGCGCTCCCGCCGCCGAGCGCGACGCTCGCGCCGTCTCGCGGCTGCGTGCGGCCGGGTTCGTGGTGATCGGGCGCTCGAATATGACTGAGTTCGCGTTCTCTGGACTCGGTCTGAATCCGAATTACGGCACACCCCTGAATCCGTGGGATCGCGCCACGGGCCGGATCCCCGGCGGTTCCTCCTCCGGAGCGGCCGTTTCCGTTACCGACGCAATGGCCTACGCCGCTCTGGGAACTGACACGGGCGGCTCGTGCCGGATACCAGCGGCCATGTGCGGCATCGTCGGCTTCAAACCAACAGCCAGCCGCGTGCCGCTGACAGGAACATTTCCGCTGTCGCCCTCCTTGGATTCAATCGGACCTCTGGCGAACTCCGTCGACTGTTGCGCCAGGCTCGATGCGGTGCTATCGGGGCAGGCATTCGACCCGGTACCTGAGCTAACAGCACACGATCTCAACCTCGCCGTCCTGACCAACTACGTCACCGACGGACTCGAAAAGCCGGTGGCTGACAACTTCGAGCGCGCCCTGCGAACTTTGTCCAAGGCCGGTGTCAAATTAACCGACGTCAACCTGTCAGAGCTGAATGAGTTACCAGATATCAACAGCAAAGGCGGCATATCTGCTGCTGAGTCCTACGCGATTCATCGCCCTCGCCTCGCACTCGAAGCTTCAAAGTACGACCCACGCGTTCTCATCCGAATCCTGCGCGGCCGCGAGCAGGACGCCGCGGACTACATAGATTTGCTCAACATCCGCGCAGACTTCACAAACCGCATCGCACAGCGAATCAGAAAGTTCGACGCCGTATTGATGCCGACCATTCCCATCGTCGCACCCGTCCTGTCCGATCTCACTTCGGACGACGCCTATGTGAAGGCCAACGGACTCGCACTGCGGAATCCGAGCATCGTCAACTTCATCGACGGTTGCGCCATCACCCTCCCATGCCATGACCCGGGAACGGCTCCTGTCGGGCTATCCTTGTTCGGATTGGCCAACACGGACACTGCACTGCTGGCAGTCGCCAGGATCGCCGAGCCTATAGTGGCAGGCGATGCGTAGCGGCAACACACGAGGCCTGGTCGTACATCGCTGACATCTCAATGTTAAGTACAAGTTCTAACAGGCGGGACTTCATTGCCGGGCTGACGTTTGTGTTGGCCGGGTGCGAGAAGAGGATGACGCCCGCTCAGGCTCGGGCGGCGGAAGTCCCCTTCCGCACGCTCGAGCCGGCGACGGTTGCCGTACTCGATGCACTGGGCGAAACGTTGCTGCCCGGCAGCTCGGCCGCGGGGCTCGCCCACTACATCGACCACCAACTGTCGGGCGCGCCCGCTGACAGCATGCTGATGATCAAGTACCTGGGTGTGCCGGCGCCCTTCAATGAGTTCTACCAGGCCGGCCTGCGGGCGAGCGATGCCGTCGCCCGGGCTGCGCATGGCAAGGCTTTTCCAAGCCTGTCCAAGGAGCAAGCCGGCGGGCTCGTGGGAAAGATGTCCGCCGGGCAGGTGGAGGGGTGGCAGGGCCCGCCGGCGGGCTTGTTCTATTTCGTGCTGCGCAGCGACGCGATTGATGTTGTGTACGGCACGCAGGCCGGATTTGAACAGTTGGGCGTTCCCTACATGGCTCATATTGAACCGCCCAGCCGGTGGGGCGAATGACGAGCCTTCCGCAGGAGCCCGTCGACGTTATTGTTGTTGGATCAGGCGCTGCCGGCAGCAACATGGCGGCGCGCCTGGCCGAGGGTGGCAAGCGCGTTTTGATCCTCGAGGCCGGCCCGGAGCGCGGACCTGGCCACCTCGTGAGCTCAACTTTGTACGCCCGCCGCGTCAAGTGGACCGGGCCGCCGGTGCTGGACGAAGGCAGGAATCCCGTCGGGTTTGTTTTCAATTCCGCGTATGGGACCGGTGGTGCCGCCATGCATCACTACGCGGTGTGGCCGCGGCTGCATCCTGAAGATTTCGACATGCACTCGCGCCACGATCGCGGGCTGGACTGGCCGCTGAAATATACGGACCTCGCGCCGTACTACGACAAGGTCCAACAGGAAGCGGGCGTGTCCGGTGATGCGACCAAGGAGATCTGGCGACCTGCCGGGGCTCCCTACCCCATGCCTGCGGTTCCCGTGTTTCCGCAGGGTGATGCCATCGCCCGCGGGTTCACCAAGTTGGGGAAGACTGTTGCTCCGCTGCCTATTGCAGTGACGAGCACCCCCTACAACGGTCGGCCTACTTGCTTGTGGGATGGTTGGTGCGACTCAGGGTGTCCCATTGGAGCTTTGGCGAACCCCTTGACTATTCACCTTCCGCGGGCCGCATCTGCCGGGGCGACATTGGTGAACGACGCGCCTGTCACTCGGGTTTTGACTACTGACGACGGCACGCGTGCTGTTGGCGTCGAAGTCGCATTGAAAGACGGCTCGCGACAGACCGTGAACGCAAAGCTCGTTGTGCTCGCTGCATTCGCCGTAGAAAACCCTCGCCTGTTGCTTGCCTCTGCCACTCCCAAGCACCCTCAGGGATTGGGCAACTCAGGAGGGTTCGTAGGCCGCTACATCATGACCCACGCGGCGGGCTTGGTGTATGGGCTGTTCGATGAAGAGACCCGTCCTTACATGGGCGCCTTTGGCGGCCAGCTCGTGAATCAGGACAGTTATCCCAAGACCACTCACGCCAAGAGCGGTGCGTTCGGGAGCTACCAGTGGATGATTGCGCAGGCTGTCAAACCCAACGACCTGCTGGGTATCTCAACTACCCGGCCTGACCTGTTCGGCAATGCACTCCAGGATTTCATGAAGCGCGCCGTGCGCGGTTTCGCTGGAATGACCGCTGTCTGCGAGGACCTGCCTGTCGCCGACAACCGCGTCACGCTGACTGACCAACGCGACGCACACAATGTGCCTATCGCGCGCGTCACTCACACCACGCACGATGAATCCGTTGCTTTGTGGAAGGCATCTTTGGTTGAGGGCAAGGAGGTCATGCAGGCCGCCGGTGCGAAGGAAGTTTGGACGGGCCCCGCTGGCAGCATGCACATTATGGGCGGCACCGTGATGGGCACAGCCGTGTCCAACTCAGTCACCAACACCTACGGACAGCTGCATGACATCCGCAACCTCGTCATAGCAGGCCCCGGCCTGTTCCCCACCAGCGCCGGCGTGAACCCCACGTTCACCGTACACGCCATCGCTGCCCGCAGCGCGGAACATATCCTCGCAACGTGGACCCAGCTCGCGGGGTAATCAGTTCAAGCGCAACGCGCAGAAAATCCGCCGTACGTGGTGCCCCCGCCTCCGCCAAAGGCTCTCGCAAGTCCGATGCACCCAGCTATCGCTTTCCAACAATCGCCGCCAGTTGAGCCGCATCGGGCATTCCAGCGAATACCCTCACCTCGCCGTGGTCGTCCATGTACACCAACCCAGGCGTCCCGAAGATGTGCAGTGCGCCCATCAGATCGCCGTTGAAACCAATCGTCTCGGTGGTTTCGGGTCGCGCCGTCTTCTTGGGAGCGATGCCGCCATGCTCATAATTGCCCTCGTTCTGCTCAAACGCCGCCACTGGATTCTTCGCCTCCAGAATCGCGGCATCCTTGCCTTTGCTGTCGGCATCAATCACCGCCACCAGCAAATACCGAATCTGCACGCCCGGCGCCCGCGCCTTCTGCATGGCTTTCCACAAGTCATTGCAGAACGGGCAGTCCGGATCGGTAAACACATACACCACCCGCTCCGCCGACTTCGCCCCGGTCCCAATCCATTTGGCCCGATCCAGCCGCTGCATCAACCCAGCCGCCGACCCCTGCGGCGCGGGTATCCAAGCCCCCGCCAAAGCCACATTGGCCGCCCCCACCAGCAAAATCGTCCACAGCACGCGCAGCCTGTTCATCGCCACCTCCAAGACACACCAAGGGATGACCGTCGCACACGAGCCTTTATTGCGGCGTCGCTGCCGGCAAGCGCAAGCCGTCGCGGACGTGCCAAGTAGATGCTGACACCCATAAAATGCTGTCCTAATCGACTCTCCTTTCCCGATCACATGCACAGGTACACATGATGAAGGCCATTGTCTTTTCACTGCTCGCCGTCGCCACCGCGGCGCTGGCACAAACGACTACCCCTGTGGGGCCCATCAATCCAAAGAACCCCTGGGTACCTCCATCGGGTTCGTTCGCGATTTATGCTTACGGAGGTAGCCGCGGATTCACCCTCGACAACTCGTATGGCGGACTCGACGTCAACTACGAAGACAAGACCAACCCCATCCCGCCTGGTCCGCACGACATCTCACTGAAAGGCAACAATGGCGGTTGGCAGCCTCGCTATCGAGACCCGGGCAACTTCAATACCGCACGTTTCAACTACCTCGTTATCGTGGCTATTTTGCAACCCGGTCAGGACTTTCAGGTCGGCTTAGATCAGTCCAACGGAGCGGGCGGGGATGCCGTCATTCCGGGGGCCAATCAGGCCTACCTGGTGGCAGGTAATTACGGGCCGCCAGGAGATGGCAAGACCTATCAGGTATACAAAATTCCCTTGGGCAAGGGCGGCTTCAATATCGCCCCCGGTCAGAGCATCCTGAAGTTCTCATTCCAGAATTCAGGTACTGCGACGCCAACCACTGTGGCGTATATCGGAGGGGCGTTCTTCAGCCCCTGATTCAAGGGTGTGCAGACTCAAGCATGGCGGAAGGGGTGGGATTCGAACCCACGGTCCCCGTGAAGGGACGCCAGTTTTCAAGACTGGAGCAATCAACCGCTCTGCCACCCTTCCGTCAGGGCGCGCATGCTACCAAAAATGGCGCGCAGAGGCGCCTTCAGGCGGCCAAGCCGCGGGTCATGGCCCAGTCCAGGCCTCGGCTGACCCAGCCGCCACCTAGGCTGGCGCCGGTGACGTCGTCCAGGCGGTAGGGGTCGCCGTCCACGATGGACCGGGCGGCGCGGACGCCGCTCCGGATTGCGGGGCCGATACCCTCGGCCATGTCTCGAGTGGCCAAGCCGGCAGCGTCGCCGGTGATGAAAGCGTTGTCGCGGCGGACGACGTCCACCTTCCCGCGCAGGAAGTAGCTGTAGCCGGTGGGGTCGTAATTGGCGCCGGGGGTCAGCGAGCGATCCAACATGCTGACGAAGCGGTTCCAGTGGCTTTTGATGTCGTCGCCGCTGGATTTCATCCGTTCAGCCATCCCGCCGATCCCGATGTTCAGCCAGCCGTTCTGCTTGGGCACATACCACGAATAGCCCGGGAGGCCCTTCTCGAAGAACCACAGGTGGCACGTAGGATCCTTCCAGTCGTACTCGATCTCATGCTCCAGAGTGACGGTTTGCAGCTCTGTAACCCGGGGGTTCACTTCGCGGAAAAACTTCCGGTAAACCGGGCACCGGGTACCGCCCGCGCCGATGAGATAGCGGCCGCGAAACTGGTCGTCGACGACGTAGCCATCGGCTTCGGCGCGAATGTCGCGCACGGTGTGCTGTACGACAGGCGCCCCGGAGCGCTGCAGGAGCCACGAATCAAACTCGAAACGCCGGATGGAGTGCTGCACGCTCCCCACCCGAAACCCCAGCCCCTTCAAATGGATGTGCAGACGCTCGAACGTCAGGAAACGGTGCGGATAGGTTTTCGGATCGAGCTCGAGGTCGTGGAGCACCTCGGGAGTGATCCAGCCGGCACACAGCTTCAGTCGCGGGAAGGTCTCTTTGTCGAGCACCAACACGTCGACTCCACGCTTCACGAGCTCGCGCGCGGCGGCAGACCCGGCGGGTCCGCCACCAACAATCAGCACATCGCAGGTTCGCACGGCTTACGAATCAATGAGCGTAGATGTAATCACGAGTCCACGGCACATCGTTGCTTTGCCCCGGTGCAAACAACACCTGGAACAACTGCAATGTACCCGTGGTGAAGGCCGCGACAGACCCGGCGAGGTACAAACGCCACATGCGGACAAACCTCTCGTCAAACATCTCGGCAACCTTGTCGCTCGCTCCTTCGTACAGATCCATCCAATGACGCAGCGTGCGCGCGTAATGGAGACGGATATTTTCGACGTCGAGAACCGATAGATTCGACGGCTCGAAGATCTGCGCCAGCTCACTGAGTGAGGGCGGACATGCACCGGGGAAAATGCGCTTTTCGATCCAGGGGTGCATGTGAGCCGGGAAGTTCCGACCGATGGAGTGAATCAGGCCGCGCCCCACATTGCCGAGACACCGCGAGATCACCCGACCCAACTCAGGATAGTTGTCGACTCCCACGTGCTCCAGCATACCCACGGAGACGAAGGCATCGTACTTGCCGCTGATATTCCGATAATCATCGAGGACGAACTCAACAGAAGATCCGAGCCCTTCGCGCTGGGCCCGCTCACGTGCGAAGGCAACCTGCTCCTTGGAGATGTTGAATGCCCGCACTTTGACGCCGTAATTTTGCGCCATGTGTATCGCGAGACTGCCCCACCCGCAGCCGGCCTCAACAACACTTTCACCCGGCTGCAACCGCATCTTGCGGCAGACGTGGTCCATCTTTGCGACTTGCGCTTCATCGAGCAGAACGCTGGGTGTCGGGTAGTAGGCGCAGGTGTACGCCATCGTCTTACCCAGCCACAGCGAATAAAAATCGTTGCCGATGTCGTAATGGTGATGGATGTTGTCCTGCGAGCCGGCCAGCGTGTTCACACGGCGGCGGCTGCGGCGTAGCACCTCGACACCCCGGCGAATAACCGAGAAACCTTTCTTGGCATTCGGATGCGCCTTGTAGACGGCTTCGAGCACACGGACGAGGTCCCCTTCGACTGTAATCCGCCCGGAGCTGTACGACTCGCCAAAGGACACCTGGGGATCCACCAGCAGGCTATAGAAGGCCGCCCGGTCGTGGATACAGATTTTGGCAACGGTCTCGGCAACCGTAGTGGGACGGACGCTCTCGCCCGTCCAGAGCCCGAACTCCAGCGCCGGGTCACCCAGATAGGTTATCAGGCGGGACAAAAGTCCACCCTCAAAGGAGCGACCGGTCCGCCCTTCCGCCGGCCGCGCAGAAGGATTGGCCACGGGCGAAGCCAGGGTGTTTCGCCCCTGCGAAGCGGTATCGGATTCCGAAGCTACACAGTCCTCGACTGCATTCACCGTCGTTCTCCCTCCATCTCTGCGGACCCAAGGCGCTAATTTAGCAATGTACGGACCCGCTGTAATCGTTCTGTAATTGCAAGTGCGCGGGCGCAACCCGAATGTGCCCTAAAGCGCCTGTCCCAATCAATGGAGGAGCCCCTTGCACCCTCGCTTTCGCCCCATGAACCGACTTTCAGCGGTTCTCTTGTTACTCATTGTGACCTGGGGGTCTGCCGCTGCCACCCCGCGTCCGTTGATTCTTATCTCCCTCGACGGCTACAGGGCGGACTACCTCGACCGCGGGTATTCGCCGGTGCTGGCGTCCATTGCCGCGGACGGCGTACACGCGGCGGGGATGCGCCCCGTCTTCCCATCGATCACTTATCCAAACCATTACACGCTCGTCACGGGCCTCTACCCGGACCAGCATGGCGTGGTGAACAACACCATGCGGGACCCTGCCCTGGGGAGTTTCAGCCCATCCAACCGAGCGGCAAACACCGATGGGCGCTGGTGGGATCAGGCGGAGCCGCTGTGGATAACTGCGGAAAAGCAGGGATTGCGAACGGCCTCCGTTTTCTACCCAGGAACACAGGCGGAGATCCACGGGGTACGTCCCTCTTATTGGCAGTTATTCGATTCGAGTGTCCAGCCTGACGCCCGGGTGGACCAGGTGCTGGCTTGGCTCGACCTGCCGGCGGGTCAGAGACCGTCATTTGTTTCCTTGTATTTTGAACAAGCGGATGTGGCGGGACACAACTATGGGCCGGATTCAACCCAGCTCAATGAAGCGCTGGTGACTGTTGATGCTGCCCTCGGGCGACTCGTGGATGGGTTGCGTCAGCGTGGGATGTTCGATGATACGAACCTGATCGTCGTATCGGATCACGGGATGAGCGCAACGTCTTCAGAGCGTGTGGTGCTGCTGGATCAGTTCGTCAATGTGGATCACCTCGAGCTGGTGACCTCGATCGTCAATGCCGGCATCAACCCCAAGGCTGGGTACGAGGCGGAAGTGGAGCGTGCGCTGCTCGCACCGCACGAGCATTTGCAGTGCTGGAAGAAAGGAGACCTGCCGAAGAGGTATCACTACGGCCATAACGCCCGGATTCCGGCAATCGCTTGCGTGGCTGATGACGGGTGGATGGTGGGCACGGCGGCTATGGCGGCTAAGCAGACGCATGTGCCGTTGGGTGAGCACGGGTATGACAATGAAGACCCGCAGATGCGGGCGTTGTTCGTTGCCCGAGGGCCGGCATTCAAACAGCACGCGACCGTGCCGGTTTTTGACAACATCCATGTGTATGCATTGCTTGCGAAGCTGCTCGGGGTGACACCGAGGGTGAATGAGGGGAGCCTGGCGGTGACGGCGGGGATGCTGCGCAATGGGCATGGTAGCGGTACCATGGGGAGATGACGATTTCCAATGGCCGCGGCGTCCGAGCCGCCCTCGCCCTCCTCGCACTGCTGGCCGTGGTGGCAATACGGGCCCACGCCGAAGACGGTTATGACCTGTGGCTACGCTATCGCCCCATCCCCGATGAGGCGCTGCGGGAGCACTATAAGCAGGTAGCGGCCGAGGTCGTCGCTGCGGCGACACAACCGACGCAGGCGCGCCCCTCCACGTTGGCGGCAGCGACACCACCGGCGCAGGCGCAGCCCTCCACGTTGGCTGCGGCGACACCACCGACGCAGGCGCAGCCCTCCACGTTGGCTGCGGCGACACCACGGGCGCAGGCGCAGCCCTCCACGTTGGAGGGGGCGACACCAGCGGCAGAAGCGCGGCCCTCCACGTTGGCCGTGGCGCAGGCGGAATTGAGCCGAGGGTTGTCGGGGTTGCTGGCGACCAGCGAACCTGTCTCAAACATGCCAACGCGCGATGGCAGCGTGATCATTGGCACACCGAAGTCGTCGCCGGCCGTCGCCAAACTCAACCTGCCGCTCGCGAAAGCCGGCAGCGAAGGCTATCTGATCCGCAGCACCCGCTACGAAGGCCACCACGTCACCGTCATCGCCGCCAACAGCGACGTGGGCGTGCTATATGGCACCTTCCACTTTCTGCGCCTGATTCAAACCCAACAGCCAATCGACACACTGGACATAACCGAAGCGCCGCGCCTCCAACATCGGATCCTGAACCACTGGGACAACCTCGACCGGTCGGTTGAGCGCGGCTATGCGGGGGAATCAATCTGGGACTGGCAGAAGCTTCCGGATTACCTCGACCCCCGCTACACCGACTACGCCCGAGCATGCGCCTCGTTGGGCATCAACGGTACCGTTCCAACCAACGTTAATGCGAGCCCGATCGGGCTCACCGCGCCATATCTACGGAAGTACGCAGCGCTGGCCAATGTATTCAGACCATATGGTCTGCGCGTCTATCTGACAGCGCGATTCAGTGCCCCCATTGAGATCGGAGGTTTGAAAACTGCGGATCCGCTCGACCCGGCGGTGCGAGCCTGGTGGCAAACCAAGGTCGATGAGATCTACAGCCTGATCCCGGATTTCGGCGGCTTTGTGGTCAAAGCCAATTCCGAAGGTCAGCCGGGACCGCAGGACTACCACCGTACCCACGCCGAAGGCGCGAATATGCTGGCGGAGGTGTTGGCGCCTCATGGCGGCATCATCATGTGGCGGGCGTTCGTATATTCGCAGCAGCAACCTGAGGATCGGGCCAAACAGGCGTATTCGGAGTTTGTGCCGTTGGACGGGAAATTCCGCAACAACGTGGTGGTGCAGGTCAAAAACGGTCCTATCGATTTTCAACCGCGGGAGCCGTTTCACCCGCTGTTCGGCGCGATGCCCCACACGCCGCTGCTGTTGGAAGTGCAGATTACGAAGGAGTATCTGGGCTTCGCCACTCACCTGGTCTACCTGGGACCGCTGTTTGAAGAGACGCTGCGCGCCGACACGTACGCCAAGGGCCCCAATTCCCCAGTGTCGAACAGCATCACGGGCATGGCCGGTGTGGCCAACATCGGCTCGGATCGAAACTGGAGCGGCTCCATTTTCGACCAGGCGAACTGGTACGTGTTCGGGCGGTTGGCCTGGAATCCAACGGCCGCATCACGGGACATTGCCGCGGACTGGGTGAAGATGACCTTCACCAACGACCCGGCGTTTGTTACGCCCGTAGTCAGCATGATGATGGGTTCGCGTGAGGCTGCGGTGAACTACATGACGCCGCTGGGCTTGCATCACCAGATGGCGCGTACCAGTCATTACGGGCCAGGGCCATGGGTCACAGGCGGGCCGCGAGCTGACTGGACGTCAACCTACTTCAATCGCGCGGATGCACAGGGCATCGGCTTCGACAGGACCGCGACGGGAAGTGATGCGGTGGCGCAATATGCGCAGCCCGTGGCGGCTGAGTTTAGCGATCTGCAGCGCGTGCCGGACAAATATCTGCTTTGGTTTCACCACGTGCCGTGGGACTACAAGATGCGCTCCGGCCGTACGTTGTGGGATGAGTTAGTCATCCATTACACAACGGGAGTACAGTCGGTCTCTGACATGCGCAAGACCTGGGCTGCTCTGGCGAGCTACGTGGATGCCGAGCGGTACCAACAAATCAGCGCATTCTTGGGGATCCAGCAGCAGGAAGCCCAGTGGTGGCGAGACGCGAGCATCGCCTATTTCGAAACCTTCTCGAAGCGCCCGCTACCCGGCGGTTATGCGCAGCCCGAGCACGATCTCAACTACTATGAATCCCTGTGCTTCCCCTACGCTCCGGGCGGAGCACCGCGGCCCAAGGCGAAGTGCGACTGAACCGGGAAGTGCCGCACCCTTGCAGGGGGTCGCGAGTCCGTGCGGCGCGAGTTATGATAGCGCTACCAATTTTGCGTCTGCGACAATTCGTTAAAATCTGAGGGGGGACACATGGCGACAGGTGCACGGGCCCGAGTTTTCATAGGTATGACAGCGCTGTTATTTGTGACGGCGCACGCGGCGGACAAACCGCTCTATCAGGACCCGAAGGCAACCGTCGATCAGCGGATCGAAGATCTCCTCGGCAGGATGACGCTGGACGAGAAAATTGCACAGCTCACGACTGTATGGACGCGCAAGCAGGAGATCTTTACAGCCAACAACGAGTTCGATCCCGCTAAAACGCGCAAAGTCTTTCCTAACGGAATCGGTCACATGGCGCGACCGAGTGACCTGCGTGGCACGGGCGATCCGCTCGAGACTCCCTACCGGGATGCGAAACAAACGGTCGCCCTGGTTAATTCGATCCAGCGTTACGCAGTAAAGAACACCCGCTTAGGCATTCCAGTGCTGTTTCACGAGGAAGGGCTACACGGCTACGCGGCTCGTGACGCTACCAGTTTTCCGCAGGCAATCGCGCTCGCAAGCTCCTGGGATCCCGACCTGTTAACCCAGGTATTCACGGTTGCCGCCCGGGAGATGCGCGCGCGTGGCGTGCAAATGGTCCTGGCACCCGTTGTGGACGTTGCACGCGATCCGCGCTGGGGTCGAATCGAAGAGACTTACGGCGAGGACCCGTATCTCGTCAGCCAACTCGGCATTGCCGCCGTCCGCGGCTTTCAGGGCGATACCCTGCCACTGGCGCCCGGCAAGGTGTTTGCAACACTCAAACACATGACCGGTCACGGCCAGCCGGAAAGCGGGACCAATGTCGGGCCCGCCAGTATCTCCGAGCGGACCCTGCGCGAGGTTTTCTTTCCGCCCTTCGCGGCAGCCATCAAGTCATCGCACGCCCTGAATGTCATGGCGTCCTATAACGAGATCGACGGGATTCCCTCGCACGGCAACTATTGGCTGCTCCATGACATCCTGCGCGGTGAGATGGGCTTCACGGGCGCTGTGGTCAGCGATTACGAGGGCATCGAACAGCTCGTAACGTTGCATCACGTAGAGCCTGACTTCCTGCATGCCGCCGCGAGAGCCATGCATGCCGGAGTCGATTTCGACCTGCCCGACGGTGCGGCCTACGAAAAGTTGCCCGAAGCACTGTCCAAGGGACTCGTGACGCAGGAGCAGATCGACACCGCCGTGCGCAGAATGCTGCGCGAGAAATTCCTGTCCGGGCTGTTTGAGAATCCGTACGCGGATGCCAAGGCGGCGCAAGCCATCACCAACAATGCAGAGGCCCGCGCACTGGCCGTAGAAGCCGCGAAGAAAACTACGGTCCTCCTCAAAAACGACGGGGCTTTGCCGCTGCATGACGTGAAAACGCTCGCGGTGATCGGGCCTAACGCCGCGCGAGTCGATCTCGGCGGCTATTCGAATGTACCGAACCATACAGTCAGCCTGCTCGAGGGCATCAAGGCCAAAAACCGCGTCAAGGTCGTCACTGCCGAAGGCGTGCGCATCACCGAAAAGGGCGATTGGTACTCCGACGAGGTCAAGCTGCCCGACCGCGAGGCGAATCTGGCCAGAATCCGGGAAGCCGTCGAAGTTGCGAAAGGAGCTGACGAGATCGTACTCGCCATCGGCAGCAGCAGTGCCGTCAGCCGCGAGGGCTGGGATAAGGCCACTCACCTGGGTGACCGCGCCGACCTCGGGTTGATTGCGCAGCAGAATGAGCTCGCGCAGGCGCTGTTTGCCCTCGGCAAACCCGTCATTGTCGTGTTGATAAACGGGGCGCCCCTGTCGATTCCGGCTGTGGCCGAGAAGGCCAATGCCCTCGTGGAGGCCTGGTATCCCGGGCAGGAAGGCGGCACGGCTCTGGCTGACATCCTGTTCGGCGACGCCAACCCGGGTGGCAAGCTCCCGCTGACCATTGCGCGCTCACTGGCTCAACTGCCGATGTACTACAACCAGAAGCCCACGGCGCACCGCGGCTATCTGTTTGATACAACAGCACCCCTCTTCCCCTTTGGCTTCGGGCTTTCCTACACCACCTTCGACATCAGCGCGCCCCGTCTGTCAGCGACGCAGATCAAGGCCGGTGACCCGGTTACGGTGTCGGTCCAAGTGAAAAACACTGGGAAGATGGCCGGTGACGAGGTGGTTCAGCTCTACCTGCACGACGTCGTGAGTTCTGTCACCCGTCCGATCAAGGAGTTGAAAGGGTTCAAGCGAGTGGGCCTGGCACCAGGCGAGTCGACGACGGTCCAGTTCACACTGGACCGCGAAGCCTTCGCCCTGTGGAACACGGAAATGAAGCGCGTGGTCGAGCCCGGTGCCTTCGAGATCATGGCTGGGCCGAACTCGGTCGACCTCAAGACCACGACTCTGGAAGTCACCCCGCAGTGAGCTTGGCGACCCCACCCATGTAGGAAACCAGCGCCGCCGGCACGTTCACCGAGCCGTCGGCGTTCTGGTAGTTCTCCAACACAGCCACGAGGGCGCGGCCGACAGCAACACCCGATCCGTTCAATGTATGGACGGGCTCGGGCTTCTTGGTGTCTGGATTGCGCCACCGCGCTTCCATCCGACGTGCCTGGAACGCCTCAGTATTGCTGCACGATGAGATCTCGCGATACTGGTTCTGAGAGGGCAGCCACGCTTCCAGATCGTAGGTCTTGGTGCTGCTTTTGCCCATGTCTCCCGCACTGAGCGCAACCGTCCGGAACGGAATCTCCAGCTTTTTAAGCACATTTTCGGCATTCGCAACGAGCTCTTCCAACGCTGCATAGGAATCAGCCGGACGCACGATGTGAACCAACTCCACCTTGTCGAACTGGTGGTTACGGATCAGGCCGCGCGTGTCGCGACCTGCCGCGCCGGCTTCCGAGCGGAATGAGGGCGTGTGAGCCACATACTTCAGCGGTAGGTCATCCGCCGCGAGAATCTGCTCGCGCACGAGGTTCGTGACCGGAACCTCCGCCGTCGGAATCAGATAGAAGTTCTGCTCACCTTTCACTGCAAACAGGTCTTCGGCAAACTTGGGAAGCTGACCAGTCCCGTACAGAGCTTGTGGCTGCACGAGGTAAGGGACGTACACCTCGGTGTAGCCGTGCTCGGTCGTATGCAGATCCAACATGAACTGCGCCAGCGCCCGATGCAGCCGAGCGACCTGGGACTTCATCACAGTGAAGCGCGCACCTGAGATGCGGACCGCGGCTTCGAAATCGAGGCCGCCCAGGCCCTCACCGATCGTAATGTGGTCCTTGACCTCGAAGTCAAAATTGCGCGGTTGTCCCCAGCGGCGAATCTCAACATTGGACTTCTCGTCCGCACCGTCTGGAACCGACTCGTGCAACAAGTTGGGCAGACCCAACTGCCACTGGGTCTGTTCCTCCTGAACCGCGGTCAAAGCCTGCTCGGCCGTCGCCAGCTCACTGATCAATGCCTCGCCGCGAGCCATCAGCTCGGAGGCGTCGGTTCCTTTGCCCTTGGCCATGCCAACGGCCTTGGCATTGGCATTGCGCTCGGAACGCAACCGATCCACTTCCATCTGGTACGGCTTGCGCTTCTCTTCCAGCGCCTTCCAGGCTTCGACATCGAGGGTGAGACCGCGGCGCGCCATGTTGCGGGCAACGGCTTCGGGATCAGAACGCAGCAGCTTTGGGTCAATCACGATTTCAGTCCCATCAAGTAATTCGCGCGAGCGCGATACCGAGTACGGTTCCCACGAGGCAGGCGGCCACACTGATCACCACATTCACAGAGGCGCCCGTGTAGTTGCCATTCATGGCCATTGTCACCGTCTCCAACGAAAAACTGGAGAAGGTGGTAAATCCGCCCATCACACCGGTAATCAGCAGCGCCCGCAATTCGTGCTTTGGGTCGGGCCGCGCCACCAGCAGCACGTACAGAATACCGATCAGGAAGCAGCCGAGGATGTTGACCAGCACCGTGCCGAGGGGAAATTGCCAGCCGGTGGCGGTCTGGATGCGGGAAGCCATGAGGTAACGCGCGATACTGCCCAAGGCGCCGCCGAGCGCAACCAACAGAACCATGTTCATTCCCCGCCCTCGTTCTTCTTCCGATTCCGCGCCAACGCCTCGCCGATCTTGATTTCGAGGCCGCGCGGCACGGGGCGATAGTATCGCCGATCCGGCATCTCATCCGGCAGATAGCGTTCCCCGGCGGCAAACGCATCGGCCTCGTCGTGGGCGTACCGATAGTCCCGGCCATACCCCATGCTCTTCATCAACTTGGTGGAGGCGCTGCGGAAGCGCAACGGCACATCGAGGGTGCCGTACTTCTCAACATCAGCCATCGCCTCACCCATGGCAACGTAGACGGCGTTGCTCTTTGGAACGCACGCGAGATAGACAACCGCGTTGGCAATAGCAAGCTCGCCCTCTGGACTTCCGAGCCGGTCGTAGGCTTCCCATGCGTCCAACGTAAGGGCAAAGGCACGTGGATCGGCCAACCCGACATCCTCCATCGCCATCCGCACGACGCGGCGAGCGATGTACAGAGGATCACAGCCACCATCCAACATACGGCAGAACCAATACAGGGCGCCGTCAGGGTCGCTGCCTCGAACGGCTTTGTGGAGGGCTGATATCTGGTCGTAGAACTGATCGCCACCCTTGTCAAAGCGACGGCGGGTACCACTGGCGACTTCCTCGGCGATCCTCAACGTCAGCTTGCGATCCGCTTCTGCAAGACTCGAGGCCAGCTCCAACATGTTCAAGGAACGGCGCCCGTCGCCATCGGCGGCGCGCGCGATGAGATCAATAGCCTCCGGGTCCGCTGTGAGGTGTTCTTTCCCGAGCCCGCGCTCTTCATCGGTCAAGGCATTGCGCAGCAGGGCCGCGATGTCATCGACCGTCAAAGACCTCAAAACATAGACACGTGCCCGGGACAACAGCGCGCTGACGACTTCGAAAGAAGGGTTCTCGGTGGTCGCGCCAACAAAGATCAGAGTGCCGTCTTCGAGGTACGGCAGAAACGTGTCCTGTTGGCTCTTATTAAAGCGGTGCACCTCGTCCAGGAACAACAGTGTCGGCTGACCGCTCGTCTCTCGCGCCGCTTTCGCGGTCTCGACCGCCGCGCGGATATCCTTCACGCCTGCCATCACTGCTGACAGCGCGATAAAGTGAGCATCGGCGCGTTGCGCGATCAGGCGCGCAAGAGTTGTTTTGCCGGTGCCGGGCGGACCCCAGAGGATCAAAGAGTGGAGCTTTCCATCCTCAATGGCGGCGCGCAACGGCTTTCCAGGCGCCAACACCTGCGACTGCCCGATAAATTCATCGAGCGATCGCGGCCGCATCCGATCGGCGAGCGGCCGCAAAGGCTCACGGCCGCGCGCGGCGTTCATTTCTTGGGCGTTCCGATCACATCCACACCGGCGGGGGGCGTGAAGCTCACTTCCTCGGGTGTGACTTTCCCATTGCGCTCCACGTGATCAAACAACACCGTGGCGGTTTGCCCCAGTTTGTCTTCCAGGATCATGCGCTTGAGTGCGGGCGCCCCAGCCTCCTTAGCGTCGAATCCCATCAGGGCACGCCGGAAATCGGCATCGGTACCGTGCGGCTCGACTAGCACCCAATCCAACCCGTCGCGCTTCGGCGCGGGGCTGATCGTGAAGTTCTTGCGGACATCCACGGTGCCTGACAGCAACATGGCCGGTGTGGCCGACAATGCGGCATCGGCCGGCTTTACCGTGACCTGTTGAAGGTCGCGATCCAGGAACCATAGATTGCGGCCGTCCGCGACCATCAGCTGCCCGGAGTCGGCAGAGCTGCCCTGGGGGTGAATCTCCCAGCTGAACTTCCCTGGTCGGGAAACGATCAACGTGCCGGTGGAGCGATCAATCTCTTTCCCATGCGCATCGGCGAGCGTCTGCACGAACGACGCGCGCAACGTTTTCATGTCGTCCAAATAGGAGTCGAGCGGGGTTGCCGCCGCTGCCACAGTTGCAACCAGGGTCGCAACGAGGGCAAGCAGGAATCTCAACATGGTCATCCTTCCGGCGGTGCCGGTACGAGAACTTCGCGCGCTCCGTTGGATTGCAGCGGCCCTACCAGGCCCGCCTGCTCCATCGCCTCCAACAGGCGCGCCGCGCGGTTATATCCGATCTTCAAACGCCGCTGCACATACGAGATGGACGGCTTTCGCTCGGTCGTAACGATTTTGACTGCGTCGTCGTACAGTGCATCCGCTTCCGGATCGGCTGGAGCGCCGCCCTCGCCTTCTTCCGGCGGCAAACCCGGCACCGGGCCCCGCGGCCCCTCCAGAACTTCCTCGATGTAGTCCGGCGGAGCCGATTTCTTGAGCACCTCGACCACCCGATGAACTTCGGCATCGGACACAAAGGCGCCATGGCAGCGGGTCGGCAATGACGATCCGGACGGCAGGTACAGCATGTCACCGTGGCCCAGCAGCGTCTCAGCGCCCATCTGATCGAGAATGGTGCGTGAGTCCACCTTCGCGGACACCTGGAAAGCGATGCGGCACGGGATGTTTGCCTTGATCAGACCGGTGATGACATCCACCGACGGACGTTGGGTGGCCAGCACCAGATGAATTCCCGAGGCACGCGCTTTCTGCGCGAGTCGGGCAATCAGCTCCTCCACCTTCTTGCCGACGATCATCATCAGGTCGGCCAGCTCGTCGATGACGACCACAATGAACGGCAGCGGCGCCAGGTGTGGAATGGTGCTCTGATCGAAAGTCGGATCGTTGGAGGCCTTCTGGATCATCACCGGATCCAGGATCGGCTTGCCCGACTCGTTGGCTTCCCTGACCCGCTTGTTGAAGCCGGCGAGGTTACGCACACCGACCGCGGCCATGAGCTGATAGCGGCGCTCCATCTCGGCCACCGACCACCGCAGCGCGTTGGCCGCCTGCTTCATGTCGGTCACGACAGGCGCCAACAGATGTGGAATGCCCTCGTACACCGAGAGCTCCAGCATCTTCGGATCGATCATGATCAGCCGGACTTGCTCCGCCGTGGCCTTGTAGAGCAACGAGAGAATCATCGCGTTGATGCCGACTGACTTACCGGAGCCGGTGGTACCGGCAATCAACAAGTGCGGCATGCGCGCAAGGTCCGCAACCATCGGCTGCCCGCCAATGTCCTTGCCCAAAGCCAGTGCAAGCGGTGAGCTGGTCTCGTCGTAGGCCTTGGACCGCAGGATCTCGCCCAGGGTCACCATCTCGCGCTTCTCGTTCGCGATCTCGAGGCCCATCGTGTTCTTGCCGGGGATGACCTCGACCACGCGCACACTGAGAACGGAGAGTGAGCGCGCCAGATCCTTTTGCAGGGTCGTGATCTGACTGGCTTTCACACCGGGTGCCGGCCGTAGCTCGAAGCGCGTGACCACCGGACCAGGCTGAACCGCCACGACTTCCACCTCGATGCCGAAGTCCTTGAGCTTCATCTCGACCAGGCGAGAGAGCGCCTCCAGTGCTTCCGCGGAATACGCGGGCTCGTGTGGCGGCGGATCGTCCAGCAGGTTGAGCGGCGGCAGCTCATTGGCCCGTACCGGATCGAACAGGGGCACCTGGCGCTCTTTCTCGACGCGCTCGCTCTTCTCAACGATAGGCTGAGGCGCCTCGATCCGTGGAGGCGGCCGGGCAGCGGTTTTCTTCTGCTCCGTTTTCACGGCCTCCTTGCGCGCTTGCTTGCGCTCACGGCCCGCGGCTACATCCTTCTTCGTGGATGCGCGAGTACGCAGCCAGGAGACACCGTCCCAGACAGCTGCGCCAATACGGTCCATGACCGTGAACCATGAGACGTGGAACGCGATAGAGAGCCCAGCCATCCACGCCGCGATCAGTAGCAGCGTTGAGCCCAGAAATCCGAGCGCGTGCTGCAGGCCGCCTCCAATCGAGCTTCCGACCACGCCGCCCGCGGTCTGCGGCATATTTCCCGGCAGCCAATGCAGGGTGACGAGCCCACAGCTGGCGATCAAAACGAGCAGGAAGCCGCCAATGCGGACCGCCGTATTGACCCTGGAGGACTCGCTCTGAGCCCGCCGGAACAGCACCCAACAGGCCGCGCCCAGCATGACCGGGAACAGAAACGCCGGCCGGCCGAACAAAAAGAAGAAGATGTCGGCCAGCCACGCGCCTACCGGACCGATGCGGTTGTGGATCTCGACCGAGTCCGTGGTCGAGGAGAAGCCGCGGTCGTTCGGGCTATAGGTGGCCAGGGCCACGAACAGCACGAGCGCGATCACGCCCATGACGATAATTGCGCTCTCGCGCAAGCCCCGGACGACGGCCTGAGAAAATCCCGTATTGCGCGCTTGCGCGGAAGATGACGCCAATCCCTTCTAGCCCCGTTATGAAAAAACCGCTCTGTAGCCATTATAGTGCCTGCGTGCTCCTCCAATGGAGCGCGGCAGGGTGATTGACACCCTTGGTACCATAAACGACCCGCATTTCACCGCGAGACTGGGATTCAATGACGGCACGGCACCATAAGCTCATCATCATCGGCTCCGGTCCCGCTGGATACAGCGCGGCCGTCTACGCCGCCCGTGCGAACCGGGCTCCCCTGCTCATCACCGGTGTCGAGCAGGGTGGACAGCTGATGACCACGACGGAAGTCGATAACTGG
>Ga0181534_10000752_pt1 | contig 22499 bp, 13 predicted proteins | sample PEATcosm2014_Bin_37_FD_119758 | JGI IMG/M metagenome (GOLD analysis project Ga0181534, IMG submission 119758) | Peatland microbial communities from MTU Mesocosm Facility, Houghton, MI, USA - PEATcosm2014_Bin17_10_metaG | ecosystem: Environmental > Terrestrial > Soil > Wetlands > Peat | place...
AGCCACCGCCATGTCCGCTTTTTCTTTCCAGCCAAACATCTGCCCGCGTTTGATGATTTCAACCGTCGCCGGCGGCACGTCGTATTCCCACGAGGGGTCGCCGGACTGGATTTTGGCTAGCACGAGCGGCGGGAACACCGGCAGGTAATCCGGGTTGTGGTTTTGGATGCTGGTGATGAAGCGGTTTTCGAGCAGGTGCGCGTAAAGGTGCCGCAGGTGCGGGGCGACCTGCAGGTTTTCGGCAGTGATCACCCGGCCGGTCGCGGCGTCGCGGACGGGATAGACGTAAATCCGGGTGGCCCCCTTGAAAAAACGACCGAGCGATTCGAGCAGGCCGCCATCCAGGTCGGTATAAAATTTTTCGTCCATGAGGCGCACCAGGCTGGGGACGCCCAGCGCAATGCCGTGCATTTTTTGCGTGTAACGGGTGAGATACTGGGCGAGCCGGTAGTGGCGGCCGAAATTGGAGACGAGCACGGTTTTGCCGAGTGCGCTCAAAATGTCCACGCGGTCCAGAAAATCCTTGTGCGCCAGCGTCGGGTCGGCGAGCACGCTGCGGAGGGTCATTTCCATGAGGACAACCGGTTCCTCGCCTTGCGTCTGCGATTCGCGCAGAAATTGTTCGCGCGCGCGGTCGAGGATGTCGAGCGTGGTCTTGGTAACGGGCCGGAAGCTGCCGCGCTCGACGAGCACGGGCTTTTTGTAAAGCATCTCGCTGGGAATCACCACCTCGCCGTCGGCGGTGAACATGGCGGCATCGGACAATTGCTGCTGCACGAGCTGCAAACTCATCAGCCGGTTGTCCAAATCGCCGAAGCGCGGACCGGAAAATTTGATCATGTCCACCTCGATACGTTCGCGGGAAAGATCGTCGAGGAGCGAGCCGATGAGCTTGGCCGGTTCACCGTGCAGATGAAACGCGCCGTGAAGCAAGTTCACGCCAAGGATGCCCAGCGCCTCCTGCTCGCGGAGGTTTTCGCGGTCGAGCATCCTGACGTGGATGATGATTTCGGACGGCTTCTCGCGCGGCTGGGTTTGAAACCGGATGCCGAGCCAGCCGCTGCCCTCCGTCTGGCGGGAAAAACTGTGCGTGGCGACGGTGTTGGCGAAAACAAAAAAAGTGCATTTGTCGCCGCGCGTTTTGTCGAGCCGTTGCAGGAGCAAGTCAAATTCGTAATCGAGCATGGCTTGCAACCGATGGCGGCTGACGTAGCGGTCGGACGGGCCGTAAATTGCGTCGCTCACCGCCATGTCGTAGGCGGAGATGGTCTTGGCGACGGTGCCGGACGCGCCGCCGACGTGGAAGAACCACCGGGCGACTTCCTGGCCCGCGCCGATTTCGGCAAACGTGCCATATTTTTTGGCGTCCAGATTGATCTGCAACGCCTTCTGGCCGGTATTTAATCTTTCTCTGTTCATGTTGTTGAATCGCTCCTCTGCCGCGCCAAAATACACAAAAGACGCCGTGTGTCCAATGCCGGATGAGTTCGGACTTTTCGCGGCGCGGACCTGTGCTATACTGGTCTTCATGTTTCGGACGCAGGATCTCCATGTCAAAGAAATCGTCCGGCTGCTGACGCCGCGCGAATTGAAGGCGCAGTCGCCGACGCCCGACGCCGTCAACGCGATGGTCGCGCGCAGCCGCGAGCGGGTCATCCGCATTTTGCGGCAGGAGGACCCGCGCCTGCTCGTCGTCATCGGGCCGTGCTCGATCCATGACGAAAAATCCGCGCTGGAATACGCGACGCGGTTGAGCAGGCTGCAAAAGGAATTTGCCGGCCAGATGGAAATCGTCATGCGCGTCTATTTTGAAAAGCCGCGCACGACCATCGGCTGGAAGGGATTGATCAACGACCCGCATCTGGACGGTTCGCAGGACATCGAGACCGGTTTGCAAATCGCACGGAAGCTGCTGCTCGACATCACCGGCCTGGGCCTGCCGACCGCGACGGAATTTCTCGACCCGATTGTGCCGCAATATATTGCCGACCTGGTCACCTGGGCGGCGATTGGCGCACGAACGACGGAATCGCAGACGCACCGCGAAATGGCGAGCGGCCTTTCGATGCCGGTCGGCCTGAAGAATGGCACGGATGGCAGCCTGCAAGTAGCGATTGACGCGATGGGCGCGGCGCGGCATCCGCACAGTTTTCTGGGCATCAACGAGGACGGCGTGACGAGCATCGTGCGCACGACGGGCAATCCGCACGCGCACGTCGTGCTACGGGGCGGACGCGCCAAGACGAATTACGACGCCGAAAGCATCCGCGCGGCGGAGGAAAAATTGAAGTCGGAAAAATTGCCGCCGGTGCTGATGGTGGATTGCAGCCACGCGAATTCGGAGAAGAAATTCGCGAAACAGGAGGATGTCTGGCGCAGCGTGATCCAGCAAAGAATCGAGGGCACGCAATCGCTCATCGGCCTGATGGTTGAGAGCCACCTGCACGAAGGCAACCAGCCGATTCCCGAAAATTTGCAGGCTTTGCGCTACGGCGTTTCCATCACCGACTCGTGCATCGGCTGGGAAACCACCGAGCGGATGCTGCGCTGGGGCTATGAAGCTTTGTCAAAAGCAAGGCCCGTTGTGATTTCAGCGGCGTAAAAACTTGTCCGAAAATGGGAAACGTGTGAAGGCATCGTGGTGGCAGGCATCCTGCCTGCCGCGGAGCCAGGCTTCCAGCCCGGCGGAAGAAACTTTGAAAATTCAGGAGCTGCGAGAACCCCGGGCATCGAACCGGGTGGCAGGGATGCCACCCTCTACGGCAGGCAGGATGCCTGCGCCACATTTTAAGATCACGATCAACGAATCACGGCCAAGACCAAGCATAAGGGAAGCGCAGCCGGTAGTATTGCATGATGTAGGGTGGCGTCGGGCCGCCCAGCAGACCCGGGCCGCCGGAATCGGCGGGATGCACGGAACCCGAATTCCCGGTCGCGGGCTGCGCGACAAAGATTGATTGCGCAATGCTGGAGCTGGTGATGTTGGTCACAGTCGTCCAGCTTGGCGGTATCAGATTGGTGCAGCCATCCACGAAACCATTCAGGCCAACCGGCATATTCACCACGTCCAACCGGTTGCTGCCATTCAACACCGTGATCCCGTTGATCTGCACCGGCGAGATGATCTGCTGGACCACATCGGCGATCACCTCGTGGAATTGCGCGGTCGGGTCTTGGGCATCCCAAAAGACGAAATTGGTGCCATAACCATTGGTGGCGGCGGGCGGAAAAACCTTGGGCGCAGCAGAGTTGGCATCTATGGCATCTATGCTTACATTGCCATGCCCATAGTTGACAAGCGCATTGGTCAAACCATAAGCGGCGGCGTTGGTCAGCACGTTGTTCAGCAGGGTGAAAAAGTCCGGGGTGTAGATTTTAAGACCGGGACACAAGGCCCTTGCCTGGCTGATGGTGTTGGAAAATCTGGCATTGTAATCAAGGCACCCGGCATGCAGGACCGGCGCCGCAGTTCCGGCGTTAAACGCCGGAATCTCGGAAATATCCACGGCATTTGGCAATATCAGCGTGCGGACGCCCTTGGCATACAGGTTGGTGATGATTTGCAAATGATTGGTTTGCGACTGCATGTTGGCGCTGCTCAACTGGTAGCCGGGATTGTATAAATAGGTGGATGCGGCGTCAAAGGTGTCGGCGTTGCAGACCCAGACGATGAACAAATCATTCGCCACATTCGTTGGCGCGGTGAAATTTTTGACGTCTGTCACCAAGGTGGAACTGTTATGATCCCAGTAGGAATTGTTTTTTGTGTTATCAAATTTCAGCCCCTGCCGCTGCGCCAGCACCTCAACCCACACCCGGCCGTTGGAATAGCGCTGGCCGTAATATAAAGATGATCCGGGGAATGAAGTGTCCGCCGTGCTTGAAAGGCCGTCGCCAAAAACGTAGAGCGACGGGAAGGCCGCAGGCACCGGAAGAACCACCAGTCCGAACATCAGGATGCCGATCGCGGTCTGAAATAAGTTTTTCATGCTGCGACTTTATCTTAAGCCGCGAAAGACGTCAAGGCCGCATAACCTGGCGGTCAATTGGATGGAAGCGCCGGGGATTGGCTTGGGATTGAAAAACAGCGTCCGTCCATCGCTGGCATTTGACAACCCGCGCGAAGAAGTTGACACGCTCTTGTCGGCATTGCGCCCGTTGAAGTGAAGCTGATAGACTGGCGGTGATATGAAAACCATCACAGTCGTCGAACTGCAAAAAATTCTCGCGGCACAACCTTCATCGCCGCTCATTGACGTGCGCACGCCGGTGGAGTTCGCGGAGGTTCACGTTCCGCAGGCGCGCAGTGTTCCGCTGGATGAGTTGAAGCCAGGCTCGCTGCAACTTCCGAAGGACCAGCCCGTTTATCTGCTGTGCCGCAGCGGCCAGCGCGCGACGAAAGCGGCGGAAAAATTCGCAAAGGAAGGTTTCTCGCAGCCGGTCGTCATCGCCGGCGGCACGCAGGCGTGGATCGAAGCCAATCTGCCGGTGACGCGCAGCGCGTTGAAAGTCATCAGCCTCGAACGGCAGGTGCGCATCGCCGCCGGGACGATTGTTTTGACCGGCGTTTTGCTCGCGCGTTTTGCAAATTTCAACTTCATCTGGCTGTCCGGTTTTGTTGGCGCGGGCTTGGTCTTCGCGGGCATCACGGATTTTTGCGGCATGGGCCTGCTCATCGCCAGGCTGCCTTGGAACAAACGCAAATCTCTTGATTGAGATGGCCGTTGCCAGCAGGATTATTTCTAAATCAGCGGCGTTTTGATTCGAGAAAGCCATGAAAGCGACAGCCATTGTAGAAAAACTCCCGCTCGACGATCCGAAATGTTTTGTCGAGATTGAACTGGCCAAGCCCGTGCCCGGCCCGCGCGATTTATTGGTTCGCGTCAAGGCGGTCTCGGTCAATCCCGTTGATTACAAAGTCCGGCAGCGTCGCGCCGCGGCGGCGCGTGAACCGCAGGTTCTCGGCTGGGATGCGGCGGGGATGGTCGAAGCCATCGGTTCGGAGGTTTCGCTTTTCAAGCCGGGCGATGAAGTTTTTTACGCGGGCGACATCACGCGCCCCGGTTCGAACGCGGAATTTCAAATTGTGGACGAACGCATCGTCGCCCGCAAACCGCGCACGCTTTCGTTTGCCGAGGCCGCCGCGTTGCCGCTTACGACCATCACCGCCTGGGAAGCTTTGTTTGACCGGCTGAACATCGTGCCGGAGAAAAAGCCGGAACACCGCGAGCGCAGCGTTTTGATCATCGGCGGCGCGGGCGGCGTCGGTTCAATTGCGATTCAAATCGCCAAACGCGTGGCGGGTTTGACGGTCATCGCCACAGCGTCGCGGAAGGAATCCATCGAATGGTGCCGTTCACTGGGCGCGGATCATGTGATTGATCACCGCCTGCCCCTGCTCGCGCAACTCAAAACCTTGGGCGCTGGCGAAGTGGATTACATTCTTTGCTTCAACGACACCGACCGGCATTGGGCCGGCATGGCCGAAGCCATCAAGCCGCAGGGACGGATTTGTTCCATTGTCGAAAATGAAAACTCGCTCAACTTGGGTTTGTTGAAAAGCAAGAGCGCCGGGTTCATTTGGGAATTCATGTTCACCCGTTCCAAATTTCAAACGCCGGACATTATTGAACAGCATCGCCTGCTCACCCGCGTCGCGGAACTGGTGGAGCAAAACGTATTGCGCACCACCAACACGAAGACCGTCGGCCAATTGACGGCGGCAAATCTTACGCTCGTTCACCGGCGTCTCGAATCAGGCCGAACCATCGGCAAGCTCACGCTGACCGTCAGTTGAGACTGCGCCGTTCACGATTGTGACAGCTTCAGTTTTTTGAATCGTCTGATTCTGGGCTGAAGAAATTTTCCGTCAATTTTCAGTCAAGCAATTCTTTATACGACCAGTTTAGTCGTCGAAACAGTTTCGCGCTGCCAACCGACATGGTGAAAGCGGGCATTGCCACACCTTTGGCGCTTCCTTGAAGGATGTAACCAGCCAGCCTGCCAGAAGTTTTACAAATAATAAAGGGTTTTACTCAAATAACCGAGTTAAAATCAGAAACAATAAATGTAAAGGATTTGCCAAAAAACGGAGAGAGCCAGTGGTCGAATCAGCCTAATATACGACTAATTAAGTAGCATTTAAAATAAATTAAAAGCTGTGGCGGCGGGTTCGCAACAAATGAATTTGTTTCGGCGTGCTAGCTGAAACGTGCGGACACTCCGCTTGAATTGAGATTTAGCACCAGACGAACTGGATCAAAGAACCAAACAACATTAATCGAGCAACGCCGACCGGACCGCTGGAGGTTTGTTGATGAAAATAAACAGACAACAAACATGAAATCCCGCCAATCCGTCCGTAAAACTCGCAATAGAAAAAACCGAAACCGTTCCATCGCCTGGCTTGCCGCATCGCTGGTTGCGGCGGGCTGGAGCGTGAACGCGGATCAAATCCAAACCAATGCACCGCCCGCGCCACCGGCTGCCGCCAAATCCGACGACAAGGGGCCGCCGCTGCCGTTGCACCAGATTGAAGGCAACGGGGGCATTTTCTCCACGCTGTCGGCCTACATTGTCAATCCGCCGCGAAACGGCGAACCCGTTGGCCGGCCCGCCGTTGGTTTTTCCTACGTTGACCTCGGTCACGGGCAGGACCTTGAAGCCTTGACGCTGACGGAATCTCCGTTGAGCCGCCTCGAGCTGGGCTTTGGTTACGAAAATTTCAACCTGGGAAATTTGCCGCTGGAGGTTTATCAGAAGACCGGCGGGGCGCTCAACCTCTCGGAAACTTCGGTCGAGCTGTATAACTTCAACGCGCGGTTCCAATTCCTGAAGGAAGGCGAGTTCGACCAGAAGTGGCTTCCGGCGGTGACTGCCGGCGTGCATTACAAATACAACGATTCCTACGACGACATCAACAGCCAGCTCAAGGGAACGTTGAAGACCATTGGCGTCAGCCAGAACAACGGGGTGGATTTCACACTCTATGCCTCCAAGCTGTTGACCCAGTTGCCGCGACCGGTGTTGGTGGAAGCGGGCGGGCGCGCGACCGAGGGCGTCTGGAACGGACTGCTCGGCTTCACGGACCGCTACAACTTCCTGTTTGAGGGCAATGTCGTCGTGTTTGTGACTGGTTCCTTTGCGCTGGCGGCCGAATTCCGGCAGCAACCCACTGATTACAATTACAATTACGCTCCCAGCCTGATCGGCAAGGCGGGCGACTGGTGGACGCTTGATGCGGCCTATGTGGTCAACAAGCATTTCACGGTGGCTGCCGGGTATGGACATTTCGGCACGGTGCTGAACAACGACGCCAACGCCGTCTGGGGCATCACGACCAAATGGGAATTCTAAAACCAAAACGATTAAGGCTGGGGGAGGCGCCGGCGCCCGCTTTGGCGGCAACGTGGTGGTTCCTCCGCGCGCACCGTTTTGCGCCGCCGGGCCGCCTCCAGCCCAACGCAACCGTCATCGCACGAGCAAATTTTGGCAGCGACTTTTTCGTCGCAGTGGTTCACGCTTGGCGCATGAGCCAGCCACAAACCGCACAACCATTGATAATAAAACTGACAGGAAAATTATGAGCACACAAACCAAAGGCATTAGCACGCTGGCGCTGCACGCCGGCCAGACTCCCGACGCCACCACGCTTTCCCGCGCGGTGCCGATCTACCAGACGACCTCCTACGTCTTCAAAAACACCGATCACGCGGCGAATCTTTTTGCGCTGAAGGAATTCGGCAACATCTACACGCGGCTGATGAATCCGACGACGGACGTTTTCGAGCAGCGCGTCGCGGCCATCGAAGGCGGCACCGGCGCGCTCGGCGTGGCGTCCGGCCAGTCGGCCATCACCTACTCGCTGCTGGCCATCACGCGGCTCGGTGATGAAATAGTCGCGGGCAACAATCTTTACGGCGGCACCTACCAGCTTTTTCATTACACGTTCCCGAAGCTGGGCCGCACGGTGAAGTTTGTGAACTCGCGCGACCCGGAAGCGTTCCGCAAAGCGATCACGCCGAAGACGCGCGCCATTTACGTCGAGACCGTCGGCAACCCCAAGCTGGACGTGCCGGACTTTGAAGTCATTTCCAAAATCGCGCATGAAAACGGCATTCCGCTCGTCGTGGATAATACCGTCGGCATCGGCTTGGTGAAACCGATTGATTACGGTGCGGACATTCTGGCCACGTCCGCCACGAAATATATCGGCGGCCACGGCACGAGCATCGGCGGCGTGATCGTGGACGCCGGCAAATTCCAATGGAACAACGGCAAGTTCCCGGAATTCACCGAGCCTGATCCGAGCTATCACGGCTTGAAATACTGGGACGCGTTGAGCAACGTGCCCGGCCTCGGCAACGTCGCGTTCATCCTCAAAATCCGCGTCACGCTCCTGCGCGACATCGGCGCGGCGTTGAGTCCGTTCAACGCGCACCAGTTCCTGCTCGGTTTGGAAACGCTGCCGCTGCGGCAGAAGCAACATTCCATCAACGCGCTGGAAATTGCGAAATATCTCAAGAGCCATCCGCTCGTGACCTGGGTGACTTATCCCGGACTGCCGGACGATCCGAATCACAAAATCGCCGCGAAGTATTTGAAGGGCGGTTTCGGCGGCATCGTGGGCTTCGGCATCAAGGGCGGTTTGGAAGCCGGTAAGAAATTCATCAATTCAGCCAGGTTGCTCTCGCATCTGGCGAACATCGGCGACGCCAAATCGCTGGTCATTCATCCGGCCTCGACGACACATCAACAATTGACACCCGCCGAACAGGAGGAAACCGGCGTGACGGCGGATTACGTCCGGCTTTCCATCGGCCTCGAGGACGTGGCCGACATCAAGGCCGACATCGAGCAGGCGTTGCAGGCATCGCAGAAATAAGTTTCGCGCACCGGCGAGAACCGAAAACTCGCCGGTGCTGCGGCTGTTCGCCCAAGCTTAATGGCCAAAGACAATTTTGAAAGCACCGACACGGTTCGCACCGCGCAACCGTTGCGTTATGCGCAAAGTGTCACGCTTGACGAGCCGCTCGGTTTGGAATCCGGCGGCACTCTGCCCAAAGTCACCGTGGCTTTTGAAACTTACGGTCAGCTAAACGAATCCCACGACAATGCCATTCTGATCTGCCACGCCATCAGTGGTGATTCCCATGTTGCCAAACATAATGACGAGGACGAGCCGGGCTGGTGGGACATTTTGGTCGGACCGGGCAAGCCGGTGGATACGAACCGTTTTTTCGTGGTCTGTCCGAATCTTCTCGGCGGCTGTCGCGGCACAACCGGGCCGGGCAGCATCAATCCGCCGACTGGCAAACCTTACGGATCCGATTTTCCGACCATCACCATCGGCGACATGGTGGAGGTCGAACGCCGTTTGCTCGACAAGCTTGGCATCGGCCAACTTGTCGCGATCATTGGCGGTTCCATCGGCGGACACCAGGTGCTGACCTGGGCCATCCGGCATCCGGATCGTTTGCGTGGTGCGGTGTTGCTGGCCAGTTCACCACGGCTGACCAGCCAGGCGCTGGCGTTTGATGTGGTGGGGCGGAACGCCATCCGCCGCGATCCGTATTTTCACGGCGGACAGTATTACGACCAGCCGCACGGGCCTGCCGTCGGGCTGGCGCTGGCGCGGATGATTGGCCACATCACCTACCTTTCGGCGGAGGCCATGAGCCAGAAATTTGAGGGCGACCGGCTGCATCCGCGCGAAGAGGCAATTGAGTTCGAGAAAACTTTCTCCGTCGGCTCCTATCTCGGTCACCAGGGAACGAAGTTCGTGGAGCGCTTCGATGCGAACAGTTACCTCACGCTTTCGTTGGCGATGGATTTGTTTGATCTGGGTGGAACGCCGGAACAACTGGCGGCGAGCTTTCGTCCCGCGCGCTGCCGTTGGCTGGTGTTGAGTTTTTCCAGCGACTGGCTGTTCCCGCCCGGCCAGTCCCGCGAAATTGCAAACGCGCTGGTTCATAACAACGCCACCGTAAGCTACTGCAACATCCAAAGCGATTGCGGCCATGACGCGTTTTTGTTGCCGGATGATGTTGACCGTTACGGCGAAATGATTCGCGCCTTCATCCAAAACCTCGCGCCCGCGCCGCACGCTCCGGGCATCGCGAAGGATGAGTTGCCCGGACGAACCAGTATTTTTCACGAGCGCCGGCTCGACTACGACCGCATTGTGGAACTGATTCCGCCAGGCGCAAGCGTGCTGGACCTAGGCTGCGGCAGCGGCCGGCTGCTGGCGCGGCTCAAGAATCAAGGACGCGGAAGTCTCGTGGGTGTCGAATTGGACGAGAGAAAGATTTTGGGCGCGCTTCAGCGAAATCTGGACGTCATCCAGGCCGACCTGAACGAAGGCTTGCAGACGTTCGCCGACAGGCAATTCGATTGCGTGGTGCTGTCGCAAACGTTGCAGGCGGTGAAAGACGTTGAAGGGGTGATCGCCGAGATGCTTCGCGTGGGCGCGGCGGGCATCGTCAGTTTTCCCAATCTGGCGTTTTACAAGCTGCGCCGCATTCTCGCCGAGGAAGGCCGCGCGCCGCGCGCTTACGGCTGGCTGCGCGACAAATGGTATGACACGGCGGACATCCGCTTTCTTTCCATAACGGACTTCGAGGAGTTTTGCCGCGAAAAAGGACTCCACATCCGGCGGCGTATCGCGCTCAATACTGAAACGGGCGCGGAAATCAGGGAAGATGCGAACCGGGATGCCGACCTCGCCATCTTTGTATTAAGCAACACCCGGTAAAAATTTTGCACTGGTCAAAGCCATAAAGGCTGCGGTTCGGGCTTGAATACCAGCCGGCCTGGCTTTCAATCTATTGGCGTGGCTGACAACTCTCAACCGCCGGGGAACGCGCGGAGATTTTCCGGGCGGCGCCTCACCCTCCGGGCGGCGGATGTCCAGCTCCATCGCATCTGCGATGATTTGAGCGGCGCGCTGATTTTCCCGATGATCATCTTCAGTCCCTGGGCTTTCGGCACAACGCAGCCCTGGTCCATCCGGGCGATGAATCTGGCGGGCATCATGCTGGGAATGTTGCTGCTGGCGAAATGGTTCATCCGGGAGGTGAAGGGTTTCTGTCCGCCGCGCTGGGAAAATTTCTCAAGGCGTTCCGGGTGGACTTCACGCCGCCGGGATCCGCTGGCGCGGCTCCTCATCCGGACTCTGGCCGGATTGACGCTGGTCAATTTGCTCTATTGCCTGACCAGCGCCTGGAATGCCGCCGCCACTTACAATCCCGACACGCGGCTGTTTCAATATCACCATTGCCTCCGCTGGCTGCCGCACAGCCTCGACAGCCACCGCACCTGGTCCGCGTTTTGGATGTATCTGGGGCTGGCCGGTTCGTTTTGGGGAATCCGTGACTGGCTGCTGGGCATGACGGTCAACGAGGAGCGCGCCCTTCACCTTGACGATGAAAACGCGAGACCATCGCCGGTGCTGCCGGAGCGTTTGCGCCGCCTGCTCTGGCTGCTTTGCATCAATGGCGCGGTGCTGGGCGTGGAAGCCATTGTCCAGCGCGTGTCGGGTTCCGACAAACTTCTTTTTCTGGTGCAGCCACAGGTGAACACGACAGGCGACTCGCAGTTCGGTCCGTATGCCTATCGCTCCAACGCCGCGCAATATTTCAACCTGCTCTGGCCGTTGTGCCTCGGTTTTTGGTGGACGCTGCACCGCACCGGCGGTTTGCGCGGCAAGGCCCATCATCTTTTGCTGCTCTGCGCGGCCATCATGGCGTCGTGCCCGGTCATCTCGACCAGTCGAGGCGGCGCGCTGGTCGCCGCAGGCATCCTGATCCTGGTGGCGGTGTTCCTGACGGTGACGAATTTATTTGCGCGGACGTGGCGGCTGCCCGACCGCCGCGCGCGATGGGGGACCACCGCGATCCTTGGAATTTTTTTTGCGCTGGCGGTGGTGCTCGGCTGGTATTTTGGATGGGACGCGCTGGAACCGCGGATGGAACAAATCCCGGAAGGTTTTCAGGGACGCGAGGAAATGTTTGACGCGGCGCGGCCCATGGCCGGGGATTATCCGCTCTTCGGCACCGGGCCGGGAACGTTTGCAACCGTCTTCCAGCTCTACCGCGTTTCCAACTCGACCTACTGGCCGGAACAATTGCACAACGACTGGCTGGAAACGCGCATCACGTTCGGCTGGTTGGGCATGGCGTTGCTGCTGGCGGCATTGGCGTGCGCGGTCCTGCGCTGGTTCTCGCCGGGCGGCATCCGTGGCGGCCGGCGGTTTGTGATTCTGGCGTGGCTGGCGCTGGCGGGCTGCCTGATTCACGCGTGCTTTGATTTTCCCTTCCAGATCCATTCCACCGTTTTTCTCTTTCTGCTGATCTGCGCGGTATTGTCCGGCCTGGGCCGGCGACCGGGCGGTTCGCGGCGTTGAAAATCAAAGGTAAAGCCAGCATGAGCCTGCGGGCGGAGTCATGGACGGGAGAAACGCCCGCGTCCGGTCAGGGCTTGTAATAGTCTTTGTAACGGGAATAGTAGTAGTAGTCGCCCGCCCTTGCATGGACGGAATTGAAGACCAGTCCGAGGACGCGCGCCTTGCGTTGATACAGCCTGTCCAGCGCTGCCCGCGCCACCCGCGCGGAGGTGTGTTCGGCGCGGATGACAAAGATGACGCCGTCCACGCGCGGCGCGAGGCTGGTCACGTCGTCCGCCGCCATGACCGGCGCGGTGTCAATCAACACGCAATCGTATTCCTTGTTCGCCTCCTGCAGGAATTTTTCCATGACCGGCCCGATGAAAAGTTCGCTGGAATTTTGCGTCGTCTTGCCGCGCGGGAGCAGGCGCAAATTCACCATGCCGGTTTCCTTGACCGCGGGCCGCCAGTCGGCATTTTGGGAAAGCGCCTCCGACAGTCCGGTGTCGGCCTGGATGTTGAACCGGCTGTGCAGGGTGCCTTTGCGCAGATCGGCGTCCACCAGCAGCACGCGCGCGCCGCCCATGGCCAGGGTGATGGCCAGGTTGGCGGCGGTGACGGATTTGCCGTCGTTGGGCACGGCGCTGGTCACCAGCAGGGTGTGCGGGCGGGTGCCGGTTGTGGCCATGTAAAGCAGCGATGAGCGCAAGTTGCGGTAAGATTCCACGAACGGGTGGCGTTGGTCGTCCGGCTGAACAAACGGCAGGACGCCTCCCCGGATCACCTTTTTCTCCCGCGGAATCTGCCCCAGCACGTCCTCATCGAACAACTCCTGCAGTTCGGTGAAGCTGTTGATGCGGTCATCCACGCGATCCAGCAAAAGCAGGACGGCCAGGCCCACGACGAGGCCGAGCAAGCCGGCCACCAACAGCCCCTTCTTTTGGAAGCCCTGATCAGGGAACGCCTCGCTGGCGCCTTCATAAATGGTGACGGATTCCGGGCTGATGTCCTTGTTCACGTCGAGGGTTTCCATCGTGGCCAGCAGGGAATCGTAAAGCGACTGGATGCGCTGTGATTTTGCCTTCAACCGTTCATAAGCGGCACTTTTCCGGTTGAGGTCGAGGTTCTCCTGGCCCAGTTGCCTGGTCCGGTTCACGAGGTTCGTGATTTGCAGCGCCAGCGCGCTTTTCTTGGCCTCCATTTGCTCGATGCTTTGCTCCTTGTAGATGTTCAGGAGCCGTCCCAGCCGGTTGGTCTCCTCGCTCAAGGCCACCATTTTGGGATGCATGGGCTTCAGATATTCCCCAAACCTTTCCTGTTCGGCGTTCACCAGCAAAATTTGCTGTTTGATGGCCAGATACTGCATGCCGATGGTTGCCGGGGAAAACAGCGCCGACTGTTCTTCCAGTCCCGCATTGACCAGCAGGCCGCCGCCCGGCGCGCCGGCAGGGCCGGCGCCCAGTCCGCCGTTCAAAATGGACGGCGCCGTCCCTTGTTCCAGCAACAGGTTTTGATCCAGCGTCATCGTTTGCAACAAATCGAATTCGGACTGGGCGTCCGCCAGGCGCTGATAAAGGACGCCCAGGTAATTGTTCAGTCCAGTGGCCTCTTCAAGAAGCGCGACATCGTTCGTGCTCAGGAAGGCGGCAATCTGGTCGTCAATGGTCTGCATTTCCGGTCCGAGCCGCTGCATCTGGTCGGTCAGCCCCACGATGGTCGTGCTGGAAGTGTGCTCGACCATTTCCTTTTTCAGGTTTATGTATTCCTCCATGCAGGCCTGGAGCAGGACTTGGGTGTATTTCGGGTTTTCCCCGGTCGCGCGCAAAACGAAAATGGTCGTTCGGGGAAGGACCGAGACATTGATGGAAACCGGATAGGCGGTTACGCCGGGATTTTCGCTGGCCACGCGGTCGCGCGCGTGGTTGAGCACCTCCGTGCCCTGCATCAGGGCGGCCTGCGTGCCGAGGAAGTTGTTTAATTCCTCGGTGTAAAGCGCACCTTGCTGGGTGTTGAGTTTGATGCTGACGATCATTTGTCCCACGGAGACGAATATCGGCGGCGCCAGCCGGGTGTAGGCCACGCCCGCCAACAACGCCAGCAGCAGGCAGCCCGCCGGCACCCACCAGCGTTGAATGAGCAGGTTGCGATACCGTTGCAGCCGCGCAAAAAATCTTGCCGTCAGGGCCGGACGGTCGTGCGTCATCAGGGGTGGTTCCTCGTTCATGCGTTTGATTTCCGGTTTGCGCTTCAGAAATTGACCAGCCGGGAGGGGACAATCACGAGATCGTTCGGTTGGAGGACAATGTCCCCGCCAATCTTGCCCTCGTCCAGAATCTTTTCCATGTCCAGTTCAATGATCTGGTTCTTCCCGTTGGCGTCGGCGGCGGCGCGCACCACCTTGACCTTCCGTTTGTTCGCGAAATCCGCGAAGCCGCCGGCGCGGAGAATCGCCTTGCCCGCCGTCAGGTCTTCGTTCACCTGCAGGTCGAGCGCACCCTGTCCGTGAACCTGTCCCCAAACATAGACGCGCCCCATGATGCGGTTGGCCACATTCAACGACACCACCACGGTCGCCTGCTGGTAATAATTCCTTTCCAGCGCCGTCTTGATTTCCCCGCTCAATTGCTTGCAATTTTTGCCCGCCGCCATCACCCGCCCGATGTAAGGCACGTCCAGCTCGCCCGAATCGGCCACCACCAAGCTCGCCGGATCCAGCTGGATGTCCAGTATCCGGTCCTCCAAAATTTGAAAGCTCACCGTGTCGCCCGCGCGCAATTTGTAGGAGTCGTCCGGCGCGTAGCCGTTGAGCAGGCCGGAAGCGGCGGCGGGCATAGCCTGGGTTTTTGGCGCGGCGGGCTGGGGCGCGGATATTGCGGGTTGATCCAGCGGCAGCATGGGCATGGGCAACTGCGCGCCGGCGGTCCAGACACCCGCGAGGAAAACCAAGGCCAGATGATAAAACCGCAACAGCCTCTTCATAATGGGCGCAGTATTCAAAATTGGTAGGATAAACTCAAGCTAACAATGTTGACGGTGTAAGCCAGTCCCGCCTGGCCCGACGTTTCCTTGACGAACTGGTCGGAAATGCTCCCGGAAAGTTTTTTCGTGATCTGCCTTCCCACGTTTATCCCCGCCCCATACTGGTCGTAACTGGCGGATTGATAATAAACCTCCGTCCCGTATTCCCACCACAGCGGCGTGCTGATGGTGTAATTCTTCAAGAAATTCCAGTTGGGCTGCCACCGGACGTCATAACGGTCGTATGGCTGCCCGCCGTATTGAAAATCCATGCTCCGGCCGGCGGAGAGCGTGTAGTTGACAAACTGGTTCACCCGGTGCGTCAGGAGGAACTGCATGTAAAATCCCGAGGCTGCCGAGCTGTCGAAGTTGGTGGGCGCCGAATCCGGCAGAAACTCCGTGTAACCCGCGTCCAGCCGTGCGTCCAGATATTCGCTGATGGTGGCGGTGCAAAACGCACCCACGTTCCACTGCGTCGCGTCCGGCGTGGCGGTGGAGCCGGCGGTGCCGGAACCGGAGTAACTGATCAGTCCGCCGCCCGCCTCCAATCCGGTCAGGACTTCGGGAGCCGGATGCACCCCGCCAGTCAGGAAAAAATTTTCCGAGGACGCGTCCGGCTGTCCCTGGCTGGAATTCAGCTCCAGATAGTTGCCGTGGTCGTAACCGGCCGTCACGACGAGCTTGTTCAAATCCCACAGGGTATTCAGACCCGCCGTGTTTTGCAGCGACGCGTAGGTGGTGTTCCCGCCGGCCGACTGGTTTTGATAGGCGTTTTCCGTGATGGAAACCTGATCATGCACGTTGATGACCGCGTCGCCGGCGTAAATGTCGAAGGATAGCCCCGAACCCGGATTGACAAAGAACTGGTCCAGGTTCTGGTTGTGCAGATATGCCGAATAACCCGCCGCCAACGAAAGGTTCAAATCATTGATCTGCGTCACCGGCCAGTCCATCTGCGCGTTGACGCCCGGGCGGAAAATGAAATCGCCCTGGGCGCCTTGTGACTGGAGATGGACGTTGTTGTTGTAATCCGCTTCCATCCCGGACAAAAAGCGCAACGCGACCGGCCCCAGCAACAAGTTGTAATATCCAATCGAACTCTCCTGCTGCTTTCGCGCCGAGGCCGCCAAATCCCCCGCCAGCGAAATCCGCAACGCCTCCTGCCCGCGAACGGTTTCCCCGGCGGAAAACAAAACGGCCAGCGCGATGAGTGTCAGAACTCCAATGCGCCACCTTGTCCGAATGAGATGATTGCCTTTCACGCCTGATTGTCCGCAACCGAATTCAAACTCACAGGCTGCCCGATGCGGGCAAAACGGCAAATAAAATCAGCCACCGCGTGTCCGGTTCGGAGACAATTATTGTTCAATTAGTATTGAATATATTATTTGGCCTGGCATGAAACGGATGGCTTCAGCGTTTCTGGCCGCCAGAGTGGCTTGATTTTAGAGCGATTTTTTTGTTGACTGAACCAGCCGATTATGGCAGTCTTTCAGGAAGGTGGAAGTCAGTGCTGGTTGGTTCTTTAAAGATAAAAAAACTTATGAAAATTTCAAAAGCAGTGGCAAGTGTTGCGGCAGCCATGTTCGCCCTGGCGCTCGTGGTTCGCGCGGGCGAAACTCCGGCAGCCAATGCGTTCCTGACGGTTTTGAGCGCGACGACGCAGGCGGAACTGCCTGCCAGGGCTGCCGACTTGGTGGCGCAGGCCGATGCCAAACAGCAGCAGCAAACAACCGTTGATGTGGTCAAGGCGGCGGTCGGATTGAATCCGGCGGCAGCGGCGGCCATTGTGGGATCCATTGCCCAGACAACGCCGGCGATGGCGGCAATTGCCGCGGGCACGGCGGCGGGTTTGGTGCCGGATCAGGCGGTGACGATTGCCCGCGCAGCGGCGGCGGCGGCACCACAGCAGGCGGGCAAAATTGTCGAGGCCGTCTGTCGTGCGCTGCCAGCAGATTATGCCCGAGTGGCCGGTGCGGTGGCGGACGTGGTTCCCGGAGCGGGCAAGGAAATTCTGGCGGCAATTTCCACAGCCATCCCCACGCTCAAAATTCCGCTCAACAATGTGCTGGCCAGCTATAACGGCAATGTTCCATCGGTGAGCGCGGTTCTTAATCAAGTCCAGTCGAGCCTGCAGGAGGATGGAACGGCGGTGACATTGCCGCAAGCAACGGCGGGTGCGGCGCCGCTGGCGCCGCCAATTGGCGGTCCGCCTTATGTTCCGCTGCCGGTGAACCATCAAAACATTGATCCGGGTTCAGGCGGCCAGGTTCCGCCCGGCGGGCGCAATTACGCGTCGCCTTGATTTTGAAATATCCACCTGACCCATCTTCGCCTGTCGAAGATGGGTTTTTATTTTTTGCACCGGGATTGGTGAGCTGCGCCGCGAAACGCGCGTTCCGGAGTCATGGCTCCGCCCGGTATTGAGGCGAAGTTGAAGCGCCGAAAATGGTTTGCATTTGGATGTCTTATGAAGAAGGTAAAAACCTTCCACCTCCTTGCCGTCGTGGGGATGGCCGTTTGCGCGTTCAATCCTTTGCGCGCCGAACCCCTGCTCGGCGACGCGCCGAAGGCTCCCGCGGATGTGTTGGGATTGCCGGGCCGCGGGTTTCGTCCCTTGAGCGTCACGGGCGGCTTCAACGTGGACACGAGTTCGCGCGAGCAGGTGCGCTCCTTTTACAACGCCGTTTACACATCGTCCGGCGACGTGCCGATTGGCACGACGGCGGACATTTCGAGCTGCACGCCGGGAACGAATTCGCCCGCTTTTCAGGACGTCGAACTGCGGCGCATCAACTGGTTTCGCGCGATGGCCGGGTTGCCCACGTCGGTCACATTTGACGCGGGCGAAAACGCCAAAGACCAGTCCGCAGCGCTGATCATGGCGGCGAACACAAATTTGCAACACACCGGCATACCGCCGACGTGGCATTGTTTCAGCACCGATGGAACCAATGCCGCGGCCAATTCAAATCTCGCGCTGGGCAATGATGGCCCGGACGCCATCACGGGTTACATCCAGGATTACGGCGCGAATAATTACGCGGTTGGCCATCGGCGGTGGATTTTGTATCCGCAAACGCAGGTGATGGCTTCGGGCGATGTGCCGCAACAAAACATTTTTGACGCGGCGAATGCCACCTGGATTTTCGACGCGAATTATAACGGGCCGCGTCCGGCAACGCGCACGCCTTATGTCTCATGGCCGCCCGCCGGCTACGTGCCTTATCAGGTCGTGTATCCGCAATGGTCGTTCGCCCCGTCCAACGCGGATCCCCGTATCGCGACGGTGAACATGAAAAGCAACGGCGTGAGCATGGTGGTGAAGACGCAATTGTATCAGACGGGTTATGGCGAAAATACCTTGGTATGGTATCCAACGGGCCTCGACCCGACGGTTTCCAGCACGGTTTTCCCCTTTGGCGGCACGGACACGGTTTATTCCATCACGGTGAGCAACGTCATAACCAGCGCGGGCAATCAAAATTTTTCCTACACGGTGACGGTGTTCGACCCGGCGGTGCCGGGCGCGGATTATGTCCCGACGCTCGTCAGCGGAACCAACCGGCCGTCGGTCAATGCCAGCAACGCCTACGCCTGCACACCCGTGCCCAACCCGAATGTGACGGGTTACCAATGGCTGACCTCGCAGAGCACCAACGGCAATTTTTTCGACGGCGCGGAAGGCGGCCTGGTGAATTTCGCGGCCACGACCACGCCCGGTTATTCGGTCATTACAAATATTACCGGAGAATCGGGAAGTTTTTGTTTTAACCTTGCGATGCCGTCACCGGCGGCGGATCAAATCCTTGAGTTGAACGAATTATTATTTCCGGCAACCAACACGGCGGTCACGTTCAAAAGCCTCCTGGGTTATGCCTCAACCAATCAGATTGCAGAAGTGCAGGCGTCCACCAATGGCGGGACCGTCTGGCAAAACATTTACAGCCAGACCGGTTCGGGCGGGCCTGGAGAATCTTCGTTCTCGACCCGCTCGCTTTCACTGTCGAACTACGCCGGCTCGCCGGTTTTACTTCGATTCAATTATCATTTCAGCACCAGCGGCAATGGGAATTTCTACAATCAAATCCTCACCAGCCCGCCGGTCGGCTGGTTTCTCGACAACATTGTGGTCACGAACACATCGCAATTGGTCAATCTGGCGACCAATTCCACCGCCTCGACCAATTTCAATTTCACGCCCGCGCAAGCAACCAATTATTGCATCCTGGCCTACGCGCTGATTTTCAATCAATTTCCACTTGATTGGGGACCCGTCAAAACGGTTGCGGCAATTGTGGGTTCGCCGGTCATCGCCCTGACCACGCCCGTCCTCTCCGGCAATCAGGTGCAGCTCAATTTCACCGTCACGTCCGGCCCGGCCGCCACGTTCCATTTGCTGCAAGTGGATCAACTCGGCGGGACGTGGATCACCAACGCCAGCGCGGTGCTCACCACCAACATCCCCGGCAGCTCGTATCGGTTCACAACCACGAGCGGCCCGGCCACGCGATTTTATCGCATCCAATCGCCGTGAACTCTTTGCAGGAAACTGCCGGTGTTTTGCGGATTTTGCAGGGGTCAACAGGCCGGCAAAATGCCACGGTTTTTCAAAGGCAGAATCCCGGAATTGTGGTTGGAAAGTATGCTTGCATGTGAGCTTTCAACCGTTCTATTTTCCCTATAGAGAAAGGTGAAATTCTTATTAAATGCAAACGGCAGATGGTCGCTGCCGTTCTTGGGCGTCTGGCTGTGCGCAAGCTTGGGCCGGGGTGCGGTCTACACTGTCACCACCACGGTGGACAGCGGTGCCGGCTCGCTTCGCCAGGCCATCCTGAATGCCAACACAGATCCAGGACCGAACAGCATTATTTTTCAAATCACCGGGACGACGCCGTTCACCATCACGCCGCTCACCGTTCTGCCGTCGCTGGGCAATCCGACCACCATTGACGGCACCACGCAGAATGGTTTCACGGGCGCGCCGGTGGTCGAATTAAACGGCGCGGCGGCGGGCGCTTCCGCACCCGGGTTGCAGTTGCTGTCCGGTTTCAGCACCGTGCGCGGGCTGGCCATCAACCAGTTTTCAATGCAAGGCATCGTATTGCTCGGGCCGTCCAATGTCATTCAGGGCAATTATATCGGGACGGATTTGACGGGCACAGCGGCGCTCGGCAACGGGAGTTTCGGCATCTGGGTGAAGAGTCCGGGCAACCTCATCGGCGGGACAAACGCCGGGAACGGCAACTTGATTTCCGGCGGCAACGACACGGGCATTTACATTTACAACAACAGCAGCAACACGGTCCAGGGGAACTGGATCGGCGTCACGGTGGCGGGCAACCATGCGCTGGGCAACATCAACGACGGCGTGGTGATTGACGGCGGCGGCGGAAACCTGATTGGCGGCGCAAATTCCGGCGCTCGCAACCTGATTTCCGGCAACGGCGAAAGCGGCGTTTTTCTGAATGCCCACGGCGCGACGGGAAATTGTATCGGCGGCAATTACATCGGCGTGGGCATTTCCGGCGGCGTGGTGATTGGCAACGCGGGCGACGGCATCACAATCAACGGCGCGCCGGGCAACACGATTGGCGGCGGCAACGTGATTTCCGGCAATGGATTTTCAGGTGTTTCGATAAACACCGGAGCGGCTTCCAATAACATTGTTTTGGGAAATCTCATCGGCACCGACGCAGCGGGGAAAACGGCGCTGGGAAATCAAAATGCCGGGGTGACCATTTCGGCGACCTCCGGGAATCAGATTGGCGGAACGAATTCCGGCGCGGGCAATGTGATTTCCGGCAACGCGCAGGACGGAATTTTTCTGACGGGCGGGGCGGCGGGAAATCTGATTGAAGGAAACATCATCGGACTTTCGGCGGCGGGCACGAATGCGATCCACAACGGGTTCAACGGAATTTCTTTGAACGGCGCGGTGTCGAACACCATCGGCGGCGTGATCCCCGCCGCGCGCAACCTGATTTCCGGCAACGCCAACAACGGTGTCGGGATTTTGGCTGTCACGGACACGCTGAACATGGTGAGCGGAAACTATATCGGCACGGATGTCACCGGCCAAAAGGCCGTGGCCAACGTCCTTGCCGGCGTCCGCATCCAGGGCTGTTCCAATGTCATCGGCGGCGCGACGACGGGGAGCGGCAATGTGATTTCCGGGAATGGCCAGCAAGGCGTGTGGCTGGTGGGACAAAACGGCAATGTGACCGGCAATGCCGTTCAGGGCAATCTCATCGGATTGGACGCAACGGGCGCGAGCGGTTTGCCGGATGGAAATGCCGGCGTGGGCATAACCAGCGCGGCTGGAAATCAAATTGGCGGAACGGCGTCCAGCGCGCGCAATGTGATTTCGGCCAACGATGACGCGGGCATTTTTTTCATTGGCGCGGGAACGGCCGGCAATCAGGTGCAGGGAAATTTCATCGGCACCGATGCGACCGGCGCGGTCGCGCGCGGCAATGTATTTGAAGGCATTTATATGCAGGATTCGATCTCGAATATCATCGGTGGCAGTGCGGCGGGCGCGGGGAACCTGATTTCCGGCAACAACTCGCGCGGCCTCTGGCTGACCAATGCCTCGCGGAGCGTGATCCAAGGAAATTTCATCGGCACGGCGGCGGACGGCACGGATGCCTTGGGCAACATGTTTCACGGAATTGATCTGGATGTGAACTCAGCCAGCAACACGGTGGGTGGATCGGCAGCGGGTGCGGGCAATCGCATCGCGTTCGCCAAAACGGTTTACGCCGGCGTGCGGGTGCGGAATGGCAGCGTGAATAATTTGATCAGCGGCAATGCGATTTTCAGCAACGGTGCGCTGGGGATTGATTTGGGAAACAACGGCGTCAATGCGATTTATGATTGTGAGAGCGGCGTTCCAACGGGCGCGGCGAACGCCGGACAAAATTTTCCGGCGCTGTCGGGCGCATACAGCGGCAACGGAACGCTGATTCATGGGACGCTTGACAGCGGTTCGGGCAAAACGTATGCGCTTCAATTTTTTGCGAGTCCGGCGGGCGACCCATCGGGATACGGCGAGGGACAACTTTTTCTGGGGCAGACCAATTTTACGATGGGGTCC
>Ga0181534_10000753_pt1 | contig 22492 bp, 18 predicted proteins | sample PEATcosm2014_Bin_37_FD_119758 | JGI IMG/M metagenome (GOLD analysis project Ga0181534, IMG submission 119758) | Peatland microbial communities from MTU Mesocosm Facility, Houghton, MI, USA - PEATcosm2014_Bin17_10_metaG | ecosystem: Environmental > Terrestrial > Soil > Wetlands > Peat | place...
AAGAAGCAGATGTTCAGCGATTGCCTGGGATGGGACTGCGCGGTGCGGTCGGACTGCCCGAGTCCTTACGTTTGCAAGAATGGCCATTTGGGCAATGGGGCTGGGATCAACGTTTGGACCTATGCGGGCGTTCTCAAATGCAACGTTCCCGTGGTTGTGGTGGTGAACTCTCCGCTGCCTGCGCCTTACCAGCCAGGGGAGGACATCATTGGCCTGGTTCTGAACGCGTACAAGAACGCCACCGTACCCGGCACTGGAGCGCCCTGCCCATAGCTGTGCTCGTTGAATCGCGCGCGGCCGGTTTGACCGCAGTTGCCTGGGAAATCTCCGGGGAACTGCGGGCTGCGCGCCGGCAGCTCAGGCGGGCTTCTCCGGCCTGGATATGGGCAGGCGTACCTGGAAGAGGGTTCTGCCCGGCTCGGATTTGAAGGAAATTGCGCCGTGATGATTGCGGACGATGCGGTAGACAATGTCCAGGCCGAGCCCTGTGCCTTTGCCTACCGGCTTGGTTGTATAGAAAGCGTCGAAGACGCGCGCCTGAGCTTCGGGAGGAATCCCGGTGCCGCTATCGGCAATCTCGACCAGAATATTCGCCCCCTCCATGCACGTCCTGACTTCCAGAGTCTTTTCGGGGGTATGCCACATGGCATAGATTGCGTTGTCGATCAGGTTGGTCCAAATCTGATTGAGTTCGCCTCCGTTGGCCCTTATCTTGGGCAGGTTGCCGTCGAAGTGGCGCTTTACCTCCATGTTTCCATGCTTCAATTTGTACTGGAACATACGCAGCGTGACATCAATGCCCGCTTCCACATCCACGCCCTCGGTGGCGATGTGATCCATGTACGAGTAGGACTTGACGGCCTGAATCAGGTCGGCGATGCGATGCGATGCCTCCTCAATCTCCCGTGTGAGATTTGCCTCCTCGAGATCGGCGGCCAGAATATGCAGTCCATGTCCGGCCGACTCGGGAGTCATCAGCGGCGCCAGTGGTTCGATTTGCGCAGCTTGAATGCCCGCTTCCGTCAGCGCCGCCGCTACTTCCATTGGCAGTTGGTGCGCTTTCAGCCATTGCGTCAGCTCTTCCTCGCGGTCGCTGCGCTCCAGTTCATCCAGCCGCTTGGGATTGCGCACCGCCTCGGCAATCGTCTCGTTTAATTGCAGTATGATTTTCTGTGCTTCCGGCGGTATAACTTCTCCGCGGTTGGCAATGGCATGTTCACGGCGAATTACGAGCAGCTCTCGCAAACGCGCAGAGGAGCGAACCACCGCGGAGGCTGGATTATTCAGCTCGTGCGCCAAGCCGGCCGAGAGTTTGCCCAGGGCCAGCATCTTGTTGGCGCGTTCGTTGCGCTGTTCTGAATCCCGCACGCGGTCGATCATGCGGTTGACCAGCTTTTCCGCAAGGCACGGAGCACGATACACCAGCTCCTGCAGGTTTGAGCGGTCCATTACCAGCGCGCGGCTCTTCGTGGATGCCACTCCTGTGCCGCGATAAACGGTCAACCGCGAAAACGGCAGAACTCCGCCCGCATGACCCGGCAGCATCACATACGGACCGCCGTAGAGGTCGCCCTCGCGCTCAAAGCGCAACTCGCCTTCCAGAACCACCAGGAACTCACGCGCCTCCTGGCCGGGCTTGACAAACTCTTCGCCCTCTTCGTAGCAGCGGATTTCAAAGTGCTCGGCAAGCCATTCCAGCGCCTCGTGCGAATCTTCCTTGAAGAGGTCAAGCCCGGCGAGCTCTTCCACGGTGACGGTTTTGCAGTCTTCAGTCATAGACGGTTACCTGTTGGCCAGATGCTGGCGAATGAAGTACAGAACAACGGAACCCTCGCCCACGCTGTTGGCAACGCGGCGCACTGCGCCATCGCGGGCGTCGCCCACGGCAAAGACGCCGGGAATGTTGGTTTCAAGCAGGTAGGGGTCGCGCTGGAGCTTCCAGCCAGCGGGCCTCTTGCCGTCCTTGAGCAGATTTGCGCCGGTGATCAGGAAGCCCTTCTGATCGCGAACGAGCGTGCCGTCAAGCCATTGGGTATGCGGCTCAGCGCCGATAAAGACGAAAAGAGCCTTGACGTCACGCTCTTCAATGGTATCCAGGTCATGGCGTTGGATGAAGATTTTATCGAGCCGGTTGTCGCCTTCCACGCGGGCCAGCTCGGCATTGGGAAGCACGTGAATATTGGGAATCTCCTTGATGCGCTCGACCAGATAATGCGACATGGACTTGGAGAGAGAGTCGGCGCGCACCAGCATGGTTACCGACTTTGCAACCTCGGAGAAATGCACGGCGGCTTGTCCGGCGGAGTTTGCTCCGCCTACAACAAAGACGTCCTCGCCCTCGCAGGAGGAAGCCTCTGTGGTAGCCGCTCCATAGTAGACTCCGGCGCCGGTCAGCCGGTCCATGCCTGCCACGTCCAGCCTGCGCCACTGGACGCCGGAAGCAATCGCCACGCTGTGCGCGGTCAGTTCGCGTCCGTTGTCCAGGGTTACGATGCGATAGTCGCCGTCGGCAGTAAGCTTTACCGCCCGCGCCGGCGAAAGCAGCTCAGTTCCGAAGCGTTTGACCTGAGCCACGCCGCGCCGCGCAAGATCGGCTCCGCTCAGGCCGGCAGGGAAGCCGAGATAATTCTCAATGCGGGAACTGAGGCCCGCCTGTCCGCCGGGGGCCTCGCGTTCAACCAATACGGTGCGCAATCCCTCGGTGCTGCAATAGAGAGCACAGGCAAGGCCAGCGGGTCCGGCGCCAATCACGATCACGTCGTAGAACTCTCGCGAGGGCGCGGTGTTGAGGCCCAGCTTGGCCGCCAGCGCGGGAACCTCTGGGCGCTCCATCACGGTTCCATCGGGAAAGATCACCGCCGGCAGAGAACGCTCGGCTGCATCCAGCGCCGCGGTGATCCGCGGGTCAGCGGCAGCCCCCGGCTCGAACCAGCGATAAGGAATCTGGCTCTTGGCCAGGAAATCCTTCAATTGGTGCGTACCTGGATTCCAGCGGTCGCCTACAACGTAAATGCCATCGAAGGCGGCAGCATTCCCAGCCGTCCAATCTCCCAGCAGGTCGGTAAGCACGGGGAAGAGATTCTGCTCGGGCGGCTCCCAGGGCTTCATGAGGTAATGGTTCAGCCGGACTTTATTGATCGCCTCGATTGCCGCATCGGAGTCGGCGTAGGCGGTCAACAGTACGCGCCGGGCATCGGGCTGCAGCGGCAGCGCCACGCGCAGAAACTCGGTGCCGCTCATCCCCGGCATCCGCTGGTCCACCACAAAAAGCGCCACACGGTCGGCGCGGGCTGTAAGTTGCTTTACGAGTTCAATAGCGCGACCGGGGGAATCTACGGCAAGAATCCGGTAATCGGAACCAAACTGCGATTTCAGGTCGCGCTCCACCGCCCGCAATACCGCGGGATCGTCGTCGAGAGCGAGAATGTAGGGCTTGGCCATAAGATGTCCCTTGGATTCAAATCTGCCGCGCGAAGTTGCAAGGAGTTTGGCGCGGCTTTCTCCATCTTAGAGCTATGCGGGGAGCAATTAATCCCAGCTTAACTTGCGGTTGAAGCATATGGCCGCGAATTGCGGCTTTATATATCTACTCTCATGCGCCGGATGGCTCAAATTCTCTTTATTTTTTGCAGTGGCGATCTCCGCGCCGCTGCCGGCCCGCCGCTTGGCCGAAGACGCCAATGAATTTCTGTGAGCGGTTCTTGCCAGAGTGCCCGTTGCGGGAATAGTCTATTGCCATGCATCGATGTCGCTAACACCGTCCTGGTGACAGCTCCGATGTCGGCGTGCGCCCAGATCGCGTCCGTCTTTTCAACTCGACTCTCACACCCCAATTGAATATGAACCCCTCCGGGGCATTCCCGGAATGAGGAGAAGATCATGGCGCGCATAGCCGCGAGTGTTACTGAACTGATCGGCCGGACCCCGCTGGTGCGGCTGAATCGCGTGGCGGCAGGCCTTCCGGCCACCGTCGTAGTCAAGCTGGAGAGCCAGAACCCGGTATCAAGCGTCAAGGACCGCATCGGGTTCGCGATGATCGAAGATGCCGAGAAGCAGGGCAAGATTACACCGGGCAAGACCGTCCTCATTGAGCCGACCAGCGGTAATACCGGCATCGCGCTGGCCTTTGTGGCCGCGGTGAAGGGCTACCGGATCATCCTTACCATGCCGGAGACGATGAGCCTGGAACGCCGCGTGCTGCTGCTGGCCTTTGGGGCGGAGATTGTGCTGACCCCCGGGCCGAATGGGATGAAAGGCGCGATTGCCAAGGCCAATGAGATTCTGGCGAAGACGCCGGAGGGATACATTCTGGGACAGTTCGACAACCCGGCAAACCCGGCGATTCACTATGCGACTACCGGACCGGAGATTTGGGACGATACCGACGGCAAGGTGGATATTTTGATCTCGGGCGTGGGCACGGGCGGAACGATTACCGGCGTGGCCAAGTACATCAAGGAGCGCAAGCCGGAGTTCAAGGCGATTGCCGTGGAGCCGACAGACAGTCCAGTGCTCTCGGGCGGCAAGCCGGGACCGCACAAGATTCAGGGTATCGGCGCGGGCTTCGTCCCCAGCATTCTCGATACCAAACTCGTGGATGAAATCATCCAGGTGACCAACGAGGAGTCCATTGAAACAGCGCGCCGTTTGCCGCGCGAGGAAGGCCTCTTTGTGGGCATCAGCTCGGGCGCGGCCGTGGCCGCGGCGCTCAAGGTAGCCGCCCGGCCTGAGAATGCCGGCAAGCTGATCGTCGCCATTCTGCCCAGCTTCGGTGAGCGCTATCTGTCGAGCATCCTCTTTGAGTCGCTGCGGCAGCAGGCGCTGGCGTTGCCGACCGAAGCAATTGCAGTTTAGTGCTCAATTCAAAAAATGGGTGCCCCAGGTCTCGATTTTGAGACCTGGGAAAGCACGGTCCCTCGCTTTTGGGGACCTGGGATGCCCATTCGATAACTGTCATGGGCATCCTTGCTTTTGGGAACCTGCGACTTCAGAAGCAGTTAGGCTTTGTATCAGGGCATGACTTCAGTCATGCCGAAATGCTACAGAATAGGGATGGGCTTTAGCCCCTGAGGGCAATCTCGATCAGTCGAACAACTCTCGCTTCCCATAACTCACGCAGTCAGGATCACACTCTCAAGATGTCCTTTTTCTCCCGCATCGGCGAAGATATCAATTCGGTTCTGGAACGCGACCCGGCTGCGCGCTCGCGGCTGGAAGTCTTTCTCTGCTATCCGGGGCTGTGGGCGGTGTGGATGCAGCGCATCTCGCATGGCTTGTGGAATGCGAAATTGCGGCTGCTGGCGCGGATTGTCTCGCAGGTAGCGCGGTTCTACACGGGCGTGGATATACATCCCGGAGCAGTGCTGGGGAGGCGGCTATTTATCGATCACGCAACCGGCGTGGTAATTGGTGAGACGGCGATTGTCGGCAACGATGTGACGATCTATCAAGGCGTAACATTGGGTGGGACCGGCAAGGGAAATGGCAAGCGGCATCCGACAATCTGCGACAACGTATTTATCGGCAACAACGCCAACGTGCTGGGCAATATTACCGTGGGCGAGAACTCACGCGTTGGCGCGGGTTCGGTAGTGCTGTCGGATGTGCCTCCGAATTCGACCGTCGTGGGCGTGCCCGCGCATATTGTTTACCGCAACGGGCAGCGGGTGCTGATTACCGATCCGCACGACGTGAAGGACCCGCTCTCGGATGCGCTGATTGCGCTTTCGGCCCGTGTGGAAAAGCTGGAAGGCCGCGTTGGCGGAGTGTTGAAAACAACCGAGCCGTTTACTGCCGAGGCCGCCGAACGCAACGCCTACCGCGCAGAACTCGAGCGCCTGCGGCAATACGTCTCCATGGGCGAGGGGATTTAGGGCGGTTTTCCGATGAATCCGCCCTCGCCCGCCGAATGCAGACTAGTGGCCCGTTCAGGCTTCTAGTACCGCATATTGTTCAGATCGGCGATCAGGCCCGGACCGGTCGGATGCCATCCCAGTTGCTGCTGTGTGATCGCGCTTGAAGCCGGCATGTCGAGGTTGGCGAACCGTGCGAGCCAGCCAAAATGAGCAGGCGCGTCCTCGGGAGTCAGGCTGATGACCGGGAGCTTCAGGCCGCGTCCAAGAGCCTCTGCGATCTCCCGTGCGGGTACTCCCTCTTCGCCAACCGCGTGGTACTTGCTGCCGGATTCGGCCTTTTCAATCGCCAGCTTGTAGAGGCGGGCAACGTCGGAAACATGGGCCGCCGCCCAGCGGTTGCGCCCCTCGCCGACATACGCCACGGCGCCTTTATCGCGCGACAGTTGCACCCAATAAGTGATAAGGCCCTGCTTGACGGGGTCGTGAACCTGGGGTAGGCGCACCACCGATACATTGACTCCACGCGCGATTTGCGCCAAAGCAGCCTGTTCGGAGACGCGAGGCATGGCAGGGTGAGTGATGGCCTGCATCTCTTCGGTCGCGAGACGGCCTGGGGCAAGCGGTCCGATACCGGCGGAGACAATCAGGGGGCGGTTTGAACCCGCCAGCACGTCGCCGATAGTCTCAATGGCCTTCTCGTCGATTGCGCAGTTCTTCGCGAACTTCGAGAAGTCGTGGATAAACGCGGTATGAATCACTCCATCCGACGCAGCTGCCCCACTGCGCAGGCTTTCCAGGTCTTCGAGTGTGCCTCGATGCACCTGCGCGCCTGCGGCGGCAAGCGATTTAGCCCCTGCATCTGTGCGAGCCAGGCCGAGCACCTGATGGCCTGCGTTAATAAGCTCCTGCACGACGGCAGAGCCGATAAATCCTGTTGCACCTGTGACGAAAACACGCATTGCGATTCTCCTTTACCTCTTGCCGCGACAGCATCTACAGCCGGGCTATTCTCAAGATGGCTCTGGAGGGAATACGATCTATCTAGTTAGTCCGTATTATCTTCGCAATCGTCCGGGATCGTTCGTGAGACGCAGGAGCGCAACTAATGGACCCACTTTCCGATGTGCTGTCGCTGCTCAAGCCGCGCAGTTATTCCTCCGGCGGCCTCGACGTGGGTGGAGAATTGTCGATCCAATTCCCCCGGCATCAAGGCATCAAATGTTACGCGCTGGTCTCCGGCCAGTGCTGGCTTGCTGTCGAGGGCGTTCCGGACCCGGTGCGCCTGAACGAAGGGGACTGCTTTCTATTGCCGAGTGGGCGGCCTTTCCGCCTCGCAACCGACCTAACTCTGACGCCGACTGATGCCACCACGCTGTTTGCAGCCGGACGGAACGGCAGCATCGGAACGTTCAATGGCGGCGGAAATTGCTTTATCGCAGGCGGGCACTTCGCCTTTGCAGGCAATCCCGCGGCAATCCTGCTGGGAGTACTGCCGCCCATCGTGCATCTGCGCACGGAGCCGGATAAGGAGGCGCTGCGCTGGTCGCTGGAGCGGCTGCGGCAGGAGCTGCGCGACCCGCAACCGGGCGGCTTTCTGGTGGCGCAGCAGCTTGCCTACATGATGCTGGTGCAGGCACTGCGGCTGCATCTGGCAGAGGGAGCGCGAGGCGGCGTAGGCTGGCTCTTCGCCCTGGCCGACCAGCAGATGAGCGCGGCGATCAGCTCCATGCACGACGATCCGGCGCACGGCTGGACGCTGGAAAAGCTCGCCGCGCGCGCCGGCATGTCGCGGTCGACCTTTGCACTGAAATTCAAAGCGACGGTTGGGACGTCGCCGATTGAATACCTGACGCGCTGGCGCATGCTGCTGGCCGGGGACAGGCTGGCCAACTCCAGCGACCCCATCTCGGTTATCGCTCCGTCCCTCGGCTACGAATCCGAAAGCGCCTTCAGCACAGCGTTCAAGCGGGTCATGGGCTGCTCGCCAAGGCAGTATAGCCGTGGACGAAATTTGGCTTCTGTTGCCCAGGGGTGAGTGGGGAGACAGCGTGCGTGAAGTTGGAACGGCTGCGGCGGTGTGTTTCGATGGGCGATTTGACTATTGTGCGCTCGCTGAGCCAGCTTAAATAAGCTATTGCGTGTCCAGAAAAGCTGTTCCATACTGTCGAAAAGAAGGTGCTTGAATGAGCAATATCTACCTGGAAAGAAAGAAGCGCGAGGGCGGGTGGAAAGTGACGCAGATTCTACCCACCGGCGCAATAATATAGCTGCCCAGCATCAGAGGTAGCGCCTAAGAAAGCAGCTATTTCAAAAGGCTCGAACCCTCGACCGCAACTCTGGCCTCGTAGCACAGGTCCTGAAAGGCACGTGCTTCGAATAGACTTTTCGCTCCGGCTTCCGCCAAGATCTTCGCAGACCGGCGCGAAATGGTCTTGAAGGTACGCATCATTTCAGGCACGGTAGGCTGATTCCGTGGGCGTCGGAATATGTTTGAAAGTTCGCGCATGACGCCATCTACTTTGCCACCGTGAATCTGGGGATCGGTGCCGTTCAGATCACTCAGAGACTTCTGCACCCGGTAATCCTCCGTTTCAAAAACGAACCAAGTGTGCTTTGCCGGATTGGATTTCTCCCATGCAACGGCGAGACCAAGCTCGAAGGGCATGTTGAATCTGGGTGTAGCAAATGGAGGGTTTCTGTCCAAACTAACTCTTGATAGATCATGAATAGAGTAACGACAGCCCTGTATCTCCGCAAGAATCTTATCCAGTCTTCTTGCTCCGCTGGGCAGTCCCAACGTCACACGCGGTATAAAGCCGAGATGAACGAGACCAGCAATATACGCGAGGTAAAGGGAGCTGAACCTCTTATCGTAGGGAATGTTGAGGAATACGGCGTTCGAGGCGAACCTGGCAGATTTTGGCCGCACAGTTGCTCCTTCTAGCATCGGAAGTGAGGTCTATCATAATCTTATTGATAGGTCACGACCGCTCAACCATAGGCCACTTCGGATTTACACTACGGCTTGCGCCACTTATCTGGCTTACCACTGGCAGTATCTCGCACACGTTCAACGATTGGTGCCCGATCAGGGTCTAGCTCCCGTGCTCGTTCAATGGCCTCTCTCTGCGTAGGTAGGACAGCACTAGCTCTTTCAGAGCCGCTTCGTCTGACCGAATAGCCCCCTTGCGGGCGTCGCTCTACGAATATTAGATCCAGAGACCTACGCCTGGCCTTGCTGATGCCTAAGGCCTCCCCAAATTCTTCTAAGGAGGGAACAGGAGTCGTGATCTTTACTGGATGAGCCATATTCATCTCAGTTTACAACGATTCTCGGCAAGTGGCCATGCCCTGGTGCGAGAATCTGTATGCCCAAGGTGTGGATTCTCTGATCTGAGAGTCCACTGGCCCCTGCTAAACGAGTCTGTTGGGAAGGCCAATGTGCCTCAACAGGCCACTGCGCGTTTTCAGCGAGAGTTGCAAGCTGAAGTCAGAATAGGTACCGGAAGCGCTGCTACCGTCATTGCTTTGGGCCGGACGCAGGGGTCAGAGACCCCTGCGTCTCCGGTGCTAAAGTGAAGTCACCCCAACTTTCTTGCTGGAGTACGTCGGCTTGCTCGGTTCGCGTCTGTTTCTTGTTGCTCTGCTCGTCTCCCCGCTCGCTGCTCATGCGGGTACCCGTGTATATGCCGCTCCTGTTCCCGAGGAGATGCGTTCCTCGGCTTTTACTGTCAAGGTCAACGGGCAGGAAGTCGGCGTGGCCCATGCGGCGGCGAGTTATGAGTTTGTCAGCTTTGACGTAACCGGGCCGGTGGACGTCGAAATCACCGCCGCGGAGCAGGGATTTTGGGAGAAAGGCGTGGATATTCAGCCGTGGCGGCTGGGGTTGCGGCCTGTTCGTTACGGACAAATGATACGCTTCCAGCTAGCCGGTCCAGCAAAGCTCTCAATCTCGCGACCTGGTGACTTTCTCAATCATGCGAAGATGCTTTTTCTCTTTGCGGGCACTCCGCCTGCGCCTCGGCCGCCGAGCGGTCCGAGTGTACATGTCTATGAAGCTGGCATTCATCGCGAGAGCCTGAATCCGAAGAGCGGCGAAACGATCTATCTTGCGCCGGGAGCGTATATCTTTGGCAGCCTCAACCTATGGAATGTAGACAACGTAAAAGTGCTGGGGCGGGGCACGATTGTCTATGAAGGCGCGCAAGACCCCAGCACCGACCAAGGTTGGATGCAGAAGCCGGACTGGCACTGCATTGGCTCGCTGGAAGCTCACAAGATCGAGATCGACGGGCTGACGTGTATTGTGCGGGCGCGGACGTGGTCGATTCAAATGAAGGATTCGACGGGGTTCACCTATGACGATTTGCGCGTGATTGGCGGCGACCCCGGCAACGCCAACCAGGATGGCATGGACTGGCTGGGCGGCGGCGATACGATTGTGCGCAATTCGTTCTTGCGCGCCTCGGACGATGTGTTTGCAATGCAGGGCAACTGGGACGGCTACGAAGAAGCGGATTTGCTGCGACCGGGTCACGCGGTGCAGGACATCACGATTGAGCACAGCGTTCTATCAACGAGCATCTCGAATATTGTGCGCGCGGGCTGGCCGCAGAAGACTTATAGCTCACGCAACTTTACGCTGCGCGATTCCGATATTTTGCACGCGGGGATTGGCGCTTGCGGACAGGCCTTTGGGCTGATTGGATTTTGGGGCGCGAAGGAGGCCAAGGGCGACCATGCGAGCTTCAACTTTGAAAATCTCTTCCTGGATAACTGGTACTCGCTTGTCCAACTGGAGCAGGAGCAGCCGGAGCTGCATGGCTTTACCTTCCGCAATATCTGGGCGCTGGATCAGCCGCCGCTGGCCGACTCGACGATGATTGGCCAGGTGAAGGAGGTGAGTTTTGAGAACGTGAAATACGGGCAGATGCGCGTCGAGACCAACGCGGATATGCCGCTGGTTGTAAGTGGCGGCGCGGAGCCGGCGCAGTTTGTCGCGGCTGATGCGAAGCGCGCGCCGGTCGCGAAGTTTACCTTCGATCCGCCGGTGTTTATGCAAGGCGAGCCGGTTACATTTACCGCGCAGCCGGAGGCAGGCGCGCATTACACCTGGCTCTTTGGCGATGGGAGTACCGCGACGGGGCGCAAGGTGCTGCACCGGTTCGCGGATGCCGATGGTACAGAGCTGGACGGGGCCGGCAATGGGGCGGGGCGCTTCCGCGTGCTGCTGCACATGGAGGACAAACAGGGACACGAGGATTGGGCGGCGCAAGGATTGGTGGTTGTGGGCCACTGGCGCGAGGCGAGTAAGTCGGTCGGCGTGATGATACCGGGACTGGCATGGAAGATCTATCCTGGCGAGTGGACGGAGCTGCCGGATTTGAACGCGGAGCAGGCAGTGCTCAGTGGCGATTCGCCGAACCTGCACGCAGACGCGCAGGGATATACAAAATATGCAGCGGCATGGGATGGGTACATTGATATTCCAGCGGATGTTGGATATACATTTCATCTGCTGGCACGGGATGGCGCGCGGCTGGTGATTGACGGTGTGGAAGTGGCCAAGACCGGCCCTCCGTTTGCGCAGGTTTGCGGCGCGCCCGGGAATGCAATGCGCTATGATCGCGGATCACTGGGGCTACGCGCGGGCCAGCATACATTGCATGTGGAAGGATTGCACTCGGCCAGCCAGGGCGCGCCACGGCTGCTTTGGGAGGGTCCGGCCCTGCCGCTGACCGATGTGCCTCCGGCTGCTTACAGTCATTTGAGAGTGGATGAGTTGACGCGGTAGGGATTGCATCGACTACGATTCTCCTACTCGTTGGAGGAGTTATGCCGCGCATTGCAGTTGTTACCGTATTTTGTATTTTGGCCGGTTTTTCAGGCATTGGCGCCGCCGGGCAAACTGTTACTGTTTACCAGACGACGCCGGATCTGTTGGAGGCGCTCTCGCAGCGCGGGGATTTGCGGTTTTCTTCGAAGGCTGCCGCCGGAAATGCTGCTGTAGTTACAGTGGATGACGCGCAGAAGTTTCAAGAGATGGATGGCTTTGGCGCGTCCCTGACGGATGCGGCGGCATGGCTGTTTGCGAAGAAACTGACACCGGCGCAAACCGACGCGGCCTTCAAAATGCTTTTCAGCCGCAAGGATGGCATTGCGTTGAGTTTTCTGCGTCAGCCGATAGGGTCGTCTGACTTGGCTGTGACTTTTTATTCCTATGACGACTTGTGTTCGCAAACAGACAAAGCCTGCACGACGCCTGCCGGAGCAAATGATTATAGCCTCGAACATTATTCGCTCAAGCACGATGAAGAATATATTCTGCCGCTGCTGAAGAAGGCGGTAGAAATCAATCCATCGCTGCATGTGATGCTGACGCCGTGGAGTCCGCCGGGTTGGATGAAGAGTTCGGGGTCGATGCTGGGCGCGAATCCGGAGAGCAAGCAGCCGTCGAGCTTGCGGCCGGAGGCCTATGCAGCCTATGCGAATTATCTGGTGAAGACAATCGAGGGGTATCAGGCAGCGGGCGTTCCGGTGTGGGCGCTAAGTGTGCAGAATGAGCCGCTGTATGCGCCGCCGACCTATAGCGGAATGCAGATGCTGGCCGCGGAGCAGACCGCGTTCTTTGGCGATGCATTGGCGCCGGCGCTGGCCGCGGCGCATCTGAGTCCGAAGGTGATGGCCTACGACCATAACTGGGACCGGCCTGATTATCCCGAGACAGTGTTGAAGGATGCGAAGGCGGGCGCACTGGCCGCGGGCACGGCGTGGCATCACTATGGCGGCGAGCCGGAAGCGATGACGAAGTTTCATGAGGAGTTTCCGCAGAAAGACGAGTGGGTTACGGAGTCCAGCGGCGGAACCTGGCAGAAGGGTTACTCGGGCAAGGGAAATATTCTTGCTCAAGAGGCGGCCGAGTTAATTGCAGTAACTCGAAACTGGGCGAAGAGTTATGTGCTGTGGGCGCTGGCGACGGATCAAAATCGCGGGCCGTTCGTGGGCGGCTGTGACAAATGCCGGGGATTGGTCACGATTGATACTAGCGATCCAACTGCGACGCGGGTGAATCCGGAGGTTGATTACTACGTCCTTGGACACGCGAGCAAGTTTTTGCTGCCGGGAGCGGTGCGGATAGGTTCCGATGAGCCTGCCGGGACATTACTGAAGGATGTTGCCTTTCGCAATCCCGATGGAACGGTAGTGTTGTATGCGCTGAATGCGGGAACGGCGAGCCAGGAGGTTAGCATCCGCTTTCACGGAAAGAATGTGGCCACGACGATTCCGGCTGGGTCGGTGGCCACGTTTCTCTGGAAAAAATGACGAAGACTAGTGCGCCGCGGGCGGGGCTGCAGGCGCCGGCGGGTGCGGCTTATCGTGCTCATCCGGGGGAATCACAAACGGCTCAGGACCCATGTGGCCGCGATGGCAGGTACCACAAGTGACGGGAGCCTCAGAACCTTCAACCTTGGATACGTAATTCTTATTGATATCCTCGGTCATGGTGTACATCATGCGCGCCGTGGCTTTCTCCTGCTTGGAGTCATCGGCATAGTTGAGCCGCGGGCGGCCATTGGGACCTATGTTCTTGGGGTCGGGGGTATGGCAGGTGCTGCAATGTACGCCCAGCCCACCCTCCCATGCTTCCATGATCTCGTGGACCTGTTCGCCGGTCAGATTTTTGGGTAGCACCTTGAGGTTGGTGGGTGCGGGCATCGGATGCGAGTGATCGTGATCTGCTGTCTGGGCTTGCGCGGCAGGGGCTTGTTGAGCCTGGGCCGCAGCGGTTACGGTCACCAGCGCCGCTGCGAGCAGGGCCAGAACACCGAGGGGCGGGGCAAGGGAAAAGGTCTTCAAAGAATTGATCTCCTGGAAGGGGTAGTTTTTCAGTTAGACGCAGATTCAAGCACCGTAGCCGCGGCATCGATCTGTTCGCGCGTAATGACTTCAGTAGCGCACCAGAGGGTGGCATTGCCTAACTCCGGATACCACTTAGAAAGATCGAGGCCGCCGACGATTTTTTCTTCAAGAAGCCGGTTGTTGAAGGATGCGGACGATTCACTGGTCTGGAGAACAAATTCATGGAAACGCGGTGACCCGGCGAAGAGGAGCTTCCTTCCTGGCTGTGCGCTGAGCGCTTTGGCCGCATAATCGGCTTTGGCCAAGTTATGCTCGGCTAACTCGCGAATACCTTCTTTGCCATAGACAGTGAGAAAGATTGTCGCCATCAGCGCGACCAATGCTTGGTTGGTGCAGATATTCGAAGTAGCTTTCTCGCGGCGGATATGCTGCTCGCGCGTGGAAAGGGTAAGTACAAAACCGCGATTTCCGTTGCTGTCGGTTGTTTGTCCAACGAGGCGGCCCGGCATCTGGCGCAGGTACTTTTCCTTTACAGCAATGACGCCGCAAAAGGGTCCGCCGTAGCCGAGGGCGACGCCAAAGGATTGGGCTTCCATGCTGACGATATCTGCCTCGACAGGCGGTCGGACGATGCCGAGGGAGACTGCCTCCGCAATGGAGACGATAAGTAGCGCGCCTTTGGCATGAGCTATCTCTGCAATGGCCGGAATATCTTCAATAATGCCGAAGAAGTTAGGGCTTTGCACTAACACGGCGGCTGTTTCTTCAGTAACTTCGGCGGCCAGAGAGTCCAGATCGACGCGTCCGGTTTCAGCGTTGTAACCGGCCAGCGTGAAGGGCAAGCCCTGATGCTTGGCGTAAGTAGCGATAACTTCACGGTACTCGGGATGGACAGTGGTTGCCACAACGGCTTTGTGGCGGCCGGTAACGCGCACGGCCATCATGATGGCCTCGGCTGCGCCGGTTGAACCGTCGTACATGCTGGCGTTGGCCACGTCCATTCCGGTCAACTCGGCAATCATGGTTTGAAACTCAAAGATCGCTTGCAGCGTGCCCTGAGTTATCTCGGCCTGATAAGGGGTGTAACTGGTGAGAAACTCACCGCGCTGGACGAGGGAGTCGATTACGACCGGGCGATAGTGGCGATATGCGCCCGCGCCGAGAAAGCTGGTGTAACCGATGGCGTTTTTGTTGCCCGCGGCGCGAAAGTAGTCGATGATTTCGCTCTCGGCCTGCTGACGCGGAACGGCAAGGTCGCGGTCAAGGCGGTACTCGGCGGGGATAACGGAAAAGAGATCGTCAATCGAAGCCGCGCCGATGTCAGCGAGCATTTGCTCACGCTCGGCGGGCGATTTGGGAAGATAACGCATCGTGTCCTTTGGATGCTGAATCAGCGGAGGTCGTTCTGCTGCCGGATTGGCTGGCGTGCGGGTGTCCGCGGAGTCCCGCCCATGGTTTTGAAAACTGAGGCGTAGGTATAGTGTAACGCGGAGGAGGAGGGAAGGCGGGCGGGCTATTCGCGATGCAGGTGGATAATACTCAAAGGATTTTTCGAAGTATGTTTTGCTGCCTTATATGTGGCGGAGGCGAATGCTGGGCAGGATAAAAATATGTATTGCGGGCACTCGCCTCTTTGCGGAAATAATTCAGAAACCTGCCTGGGTGAGGGTGCGCTCTGCCTGCGTCAGTTGCATTTGAGCGACTTTGGCCGGCTCGTTGTAGTGCTGAGCGATGATCTGCGCCGATTGGTCGTTGTCGAGGTATGGTGTAACTGCTTCCATCTTGATGGTGGATTGTGCCGCCATCTGTGCAACAGCAGCTTTGCCGGAGATGGACTGAACCAGGGCAAAAATCGCGTTCACAACTGTTGCCACGCTGTTGAGAACTGTCAGAACGTGTTTCTGGCTGGCAGGATTCACGATCTTGGCGGATTGCAGCAATGCCGCATTCACCTGCTGCTGAAAGGTGACGATCTGGGCCTGCAACTGGCTCAACAGGCCTGTCGCGGGGGCGGCCAAGTAAGCCTTGGCCTGTGTGACAAGCAGATTGGAGGTGGCGTCAAAGCCGGCGGTTGCGACGGCAAAGATGGGGGCATCGCTGGGGGCCAGCAGGGCGGCGGTTGAATCGACGGTTGCGACAGCGCTTTGAAGCGCGGGTGTCCAGTTGACGATATCCTGCGCCACGGTTGTGCCGGAACAGCCCGCCATAAAAGGGATTTGCAGCAGCAGCGCGATCAACGCCCACGCGCCCAGTCTGGTGGTTGAGCTGCCGGGATTGTTCTGGGTGGCAGAATTGTTTTGAGGATCCTGCGCAAGCAATCCGAGCAGTGCCGTCGCCAAGGCGCTGACCAGGGTAACTACTGTTCCGTTGCCCGCCGAGCCGAGAGAAATACCCTGTCGCGAGAGCGCGCCGGCAATGGTGGCTACGGCGATCAAGATGCCGGCCACCGATGTTTTGGGATGGTTCCAGATATTTGAGATGGGATTCATTTGTATTGCTCCTGGGCTGCAGAAAGGTGGCTTGCCGCCCGGTTTTTTAATGCATTCATTTTCGGAATTCAAAAGATTGAATTGCGGCGGCTCTCCGGCTGCGCGTCGCGCCGTGGTTTCGGCACGACGCGTGACCCGAGAGCCGCATGTGTACGACCGGCTTCCGCGTGCAAACGGTCCCGCGCCCCGGCGCCTTCCGCTATGAGGGAGGGCGAACCCATTCGCCGGGCGCGGCATGTCCGTTGTTGGTCTGGCTATGAATTAAGAGTAGGCTGGGTCGGGTTTATCTTCGGCAAGGCCCCAGATAAGATATAAGCTGCTTTTAATCAATTGACTAAGAGAATCCGCGCATTCCAGAATGCTTGACAGGCTTTGCGCACAACCGCGAGAACCGGTCAGAATCGCCTGCCCTCTTCTTTGGCAGCGAGAATTTCGGCGTTGCTCATTCCCTGGTTTCGTTCACGAATCGCGCGGATCTGCTCAGCAGCGTCTGCGGAGTCATTCCCGCGTTCCAGTTTCATATACCGCCGTCCCTGAATCTCATACTCGCCGCTGACCACGCGGGCGATAGCCTCAGTGTAAGCCACATGCTCTTCGGCCAGAATCCGTTGGGCGAGCGAGTGGGCGTCGTCCGTTTCGAGAACTGGGATTGCCCGTTGCAGAATGATCACACCGTGGTCCAGATGCTCATCGACAAAATGGACCGTACACCCGGCGACTTTGACGCCGCAATCGAAGGCCTGCTGTTGGGCATCGAGTCCAGGGAAGGCGGGCAACAACGAAGGATGGATGTTGAGGATACGATTGGGAAATGCCGCGATGAACTCGGGCGAGAGCAGGCGCATGTAGCCGGCGAGGCAGACTAGGTCAACGTGATGGGCATTCAGGCAGGCGATTACGTCGGCGTCATGTTCGGTGCGCTTGCGGCCTTTGGAGACAAGTAGTGCGAGCGGCAGTCCTAATTGCTGGGCAGCGTCTAGGCCGGGGGCGTCTGCGATGTTCGAGATCACGACGGCGATCTCGACGCCCTGGAGGCGGCCTTCGCGGATGGATTGAGCGATGGCGAGGAAGTTGGAGCCGCGGCCGGAAATCAATATCCCTAGGCGAGCAGGCCGATCTTTTGAGGTGAGATCCAAGGTTCCCTCAGGGGCGAAAGCCCCGTTTTATTTAGCAACGTTTGCGGCAGTCATGCTCTGATACAAAACCGTGGTCGGTTCACAGTCATCCGCACTAACTGAGGCCTTGGTTCATCCGCCAGCCGAGCCACGGATAACTGACAACTCATAGCTGCCTATGTGTACTGCACCCGATGCTCGCCTTTGACCACGCGACCAATCACATAAAACTTCTCTTCGGCGCGGTCGAGGAGGTTTTTCGCCTTCGTAAACTTTGCCGCGGGAATCGCCGCGATCAGCCCGATGCCCATATTGAAGGTGCGCATCATCTCTTCGTCGGAGACTTGGCCCAGCGTGCGCAGATGCTCGAAGATTGGCAGAACCGGCCAGGAACCCAGCTCGATCTGCGCGGCGATATTTTTAGGCAGAATGCGGGGAAGATTTTCCGTGATGCCGCCGCCGGTGATGTGGGCCAGGCCGGTGGTCACGCCCCCAGTCACAAGCTTTTGAATCACCGAGAGATAGCTGCGGTGGGTCTTCATCAGCGCCGCGCCGGTCTTCTCCTTGATGGCTGAAACATATTGCGTGGGTTTGTACCCGGCCACTTCAAAGAACAGCTTGCGGGCTAGCGAATACCCATTGGTATGGAGGCCGGTCGAGGGCAGGCCGATCAGCACGTCGCCAGCCTTGATGCCCGCGCCGGTTACGAGCTTGTCGCGGTCCACCGCGCCAACGATGAAGCCGGCCAGATCGTACTCGCCATCGGCATAGAAGCCGGGCATCTGGGCGGTTTCACCGCCGATCAGTGCGCAGCCGTTGGCCTTGCAGGCGTCGGCGAGGCCGGTAACCACGCTCTCTGTCACCTTGGGATCGAGGCGTCCGCTGGCCAGGTAGTCGAGGAAAAACAGCGGGGTTGCGCCCTGCACGGCGATGTCATTGACGCAGTGGTTAACCAGATCCGCACCCACGGTAAGATGGAGACCCAACTCAAAGGCCACCTTGAGCTTGGTGCCCACTCCATCCGCCGAGCTGACCAGGATGGGATTCTTCCAGCGCTGTGTGTCGAGGCGGAAGAGCGCGCCAAAGCCGCCGATACCTCCCAAAACATTGCGGTTAAAGGTCTTCTGCGCCAGGTACTTAATGCGTTCCTTGGCTCGGTCGCCGCCGCTGATGTCTACTCCGGCGTCGGCATAGGTAACGGATTTGCTCTTGATTTCGTCAGGCACAATCAGGGCTTTCTGCGGCAGGAAGTAAGGCGCGGCTGGCCGAAAGCTCAATTTTAGCAGGGTTTGCGGGCTTCTGAGGGTTTTTGCTGACCTCTGCGAAGGGACGGGCAAGGGGAATCAAAAAATAAATGGAAAGCCCGCTTGACATTTGTTTTGTTCGATTTTATTCTGAATTGGAAAGTCAGCTTTACATGGCCGCGCAAATCACAAACCGGATCAAGGAACTCCGTGTCGCACGCGAGTGGACGCAGGAGCAACTGGCGCAGGCAACTGGCGTGTCGCGCCAGAGCATCAACTCCATCGAGCGCAACCGCTATGTACCCAGCCTGGAGTTGGCGCTGACCTTCGCGCGCATCTTCGCTTGTTCAACCGACGAAATCTTTCAACTGGAGGAAAAACAATGACCGATCACATACTGGCCAAAGTGCCCATTCTCGGCAAATTTGTCGATGAGCGATTCCTGGAACATCGCCGCCGCTCAAGCAGCATGGCGGGGATTGTTGGCGCGCTGGTGGCTGTAGCCATCTTTGAATATCAGGTCTTCGCCAATCACGCCATTCGCTGGGATCTGTTTGCCGTTGTTTGCAGCATGGCATTGGTGAAAATTGCGTTGATGATCTGGTACCGCATCAACGACTGAGCTGGAAAAAGGAGAGGGAAGCAATGCGCATCTCGTATAGGCTAACGGATCGGAAATCCCGGCTGCTGACCGGGATCGCGAATTTTTCACTGGCTGCTGGGCTGATCTTATGGGTATTCGTTCATCCGGCAAACCAGACAACTGACAGCTTGCGCCATTTTTTTGCCGGCCTGCTACTCGGTCTCTCGGTCACGATCAATCTGTTCAGAATGATTCGCTGGAACGCGCCTGCGAGAAAGTTATAAAAAGTGTGTGCGCTCGGCTCGCGTGGGAATGGGGCAGCTTTCGAGCCGTCCCCAGATGCGGTAGCGGCTGCGGGAGATGATCCGGTAGCCGAGATCGCGCAGTGGACGGGGAATCAGGCGGAGCGCTGCCGCCGCCGCTGGCCAGGGGCTGGGCAGTTCGCGCAGGATAGCCAGGATTGCATCCGAGCGAGTCAGCAATTGCTCTGAAGGGGTTCCGATACCGCGCAGGACGAGGATTGTGCTGGGGTTGAACGGACCGCTGCCCGTAGAGTGAAAACCATCGGTCAGCTTCGTCGCCGGGACTGAATCGGCTAATCCATACCGTGTCAAAACTGCGGCGATCTTCTCCGATTGAGAGGCGATAAAGCGGAGGCGGTCCTGTCTGTCGCGCTTGAGGAACCAACGCACCGACCGGTTGCAGAGTCCGCAATGGCCGTCGTAGACGACCAGCAGCCGTGCGCCGAGTTCGTCTAATCCAGCCATTGCCTTCCACAAAAAGTAAAAAGGTCCGGAGGACCCTCAGCCGGTGTTGCGCAGCCCGGCGGAGATGCCGCTGATGGTTGCGGCGATGGCGCGGTTGACCTCGGGCGTGTTTTCGCCCTGGCGCTTGCGCCGCAGCATGTCCACTTGGATGAGATGCATGGGATCGACGTAGGGATTGCGCAGTTTGATGGAGCGGGCCAGCACCCGGTTTTTCTCAAGTAACTCGGTTTGACCTGTAACCGCCAACACGGCGCGCACGGTTCGATGGAATTCCGCTTCAAACTGGCCGTAGATGCGCTCGCGAATGGAGGCGTCCGTGACCAGCGAAGCATAGAGCCGCGCCGTGGCGAGATCGACCTTGCCCAGCGCCATTTCCACGTTGCGAATGAGGTCGATGAAGAGCGGGAACTCGCGGGACATGGTCTTGAGCAACTCCAGCCGGTCCTCGCCCTCTGATTTGGCCAGATACTTCTCAATTGCTGTGCCCACCCCAAACCAGGCCGGAACCAGCAGCCGCGACTGCGTCCAGCCGAAGACCCATGGAATCGCCCGCAGATCGGTCAGCTTGAGCGAGGCGCTCCGCCGCGAGGGACGTGAGCCGATCTTGGCGTTTTCCAGCTCGCCGACAGGCGTCGATTGCTCAAAGTAAGTCACCACATCCGGGTCTTCGAGAATCCGCTGGCGATAGTAACTGAACGACAGGCCTGACAATTCATCCAGCGCCGACTCCCACTCCGGCTTGAGGATGCCGGTGAAGTGGCCCTCGGGGTCGCGCGCATTCGGGCGGGCGAGCGCGTCGAGAGAGGCGGCGATCATCAACTCCAGATTGCGCTCAGCCAGCACCTCATCGGCATACTTGAAGTTGAGAACTTCGCCCTGCTCGGTAATGCGCAACTGCCCCTCGAAGGAATCCATCGGCTGCGCAAAAATGGCGCGATGCGTAGGGCCGCCGCCGCGGCCAACCGTGCCGCCGCGGCCGTGAAAGAGGCGCAGATTCACGCCCGACTCCCGCGCCACCGTATGCAGATCGCGATGGGCGCGGAAGATCTCCCAGGTGCTGGTCAACATGCCGCCGTCTTTGTTGGAGTCGGAGTAGCCCAGCATCACTTCCTGCCAGTTACCCCAGCTCTCTAACAGCTTGCGATAATCAGGACGGTTCCACAGCTCGCGGCAGACAGCCGGCGCGTTGCGCAAGTCGTCAATGGACTCAAAGAGCGGCACCGGCATCAGGCCCGGATCTCGTTCCGAACCCTCTACCTTGACGCCGCCAAGCCGCGCTAGGCGAACCACGGCCAACACATCATCCACCGTCGCCGCTCCGCTGATCACGTATTGGCGAATCGCTTCCGGCGTGCAGCCGCTTTTGACTTCAGCCACGGCGCGGAAGGTTTCAAGCAGTGTGACCGTCTGGTCCGAGAGCGCTCCCGGCAGCGTCGGCGCATTCGCGTCGGCAATCGCCTCCTGCAACGCCGCCGCATGAACCTTCGCATGCTGGCGGATATCGAGTGTATGAAGATGCAGTCCAAAGGTGCGGACCTGCAAAATGAGTGGATCGACGAGTGTACGCGCAATGCGCAGGCCGCGATTCTCCGCCAATGACGTGCGCAGCAACTCAAGATCGGCCAGGAACTCATCGACGGCGCAATAGGCGGGTAGTGTCTGCGCCAGCTTGTCCTGCGACTGGCTCAGCGTGTAGGAGGTGACGGGCAATGCCGCACTGGAAGTATGAGTTCCGCTGGCCGACGCATCGATCGTGCGCAGGATGCGGGCCTTGAGGCAGATCACGAAGCGGCGATAGTATTCGAACTCATATTGCGCGCCAAAAACCTGTGACTCCGGCGAATGCACCTGCGCAACGTAGGCCTGCAACCGCTTGTGTAGCGCTTCGCTGGCATGCATCTGCTGGGCGCTGGTGGTGAGCAGGTCAATCAGCTCGTCGAGCTGGCGGCGGTAGTAGAGCAGCAGGTGGCCGCGCGCCAACTGAATCGCATCGCGCGTCACCTGCGGGGTGACAAAGGGATTGCCGTCGCGGTCGCCGCCGATCCAGGAGCCGAAGGCCAGCAGTTGCGGCAGCGCTATAGTTTCAATGTCAATCTCATAGGCCGCGCGCAGCGCCTCGGCCACCTCGCGATAGAGCGAGGGCAGCGTCGCAAAGATGGAGACATCGTAGTAGTCGAGTCCCATCTTGATCTCGTCGTAAACCGTGGGACGGCGGGAGCGCACCTCGTCGGTTTGCCAAAGGCTGGTGATCTCCGCGAGTACCAGTTCTTCCAGGCGGGCCAGATCTTGCTCGGGTACCGGGATATGATCCATCGCGGCAAGATACTCGCCGATGCGGCGGCGTTTGGACATCACGGAGCGGCGGGCAACTTCCGTCGGGTGCGCGGTAAAGACGGGCACAATCAACACCCGCTTCAGCCACTCCAGAGCCTCATCGGCGCTGATGCCCACGCGGCGCATCTCGCAAAGCGTGCCGGCCAGCGAACCACGCTGTCTGCCCGCCTGGCCGCTGAGTCGCAGAGCAATGCGGCGGCGCTTGCGATGGTTGGTCTCGGCCAGGTTGATCAGCTCGAAATAGA
>Ga0181534_10000755_pt1 | contig 22479 bp, 20 predicted proteins | sample PEATcosm2014_Bin_37_FD_119758 | JGI IMG/M metagenome (GOLD analysis project Ga0181534, IMG submission 119758) | Peatland microbial communities from MTU Mesocosm Facility, Houghton, MI, USA - PEATcosm2014_Bin17_10_metaG | ecosystem: Environmental > Terrestrial > Soil > Wetlands > Peat | place...
CGCTCTAATTCGAACTCCCGGCAGACAACAAGCCGAGTTCGACAACCCGGCGTCCGCGCCGGGTTGGACGCCGCCGCAGCGGCGGCGGTCCGGAGCGCAGCGGAGGACGAGGGGCCGCAGGCCCCGAAGCAATCTCTCCGGGCGCACCATTGCAATCAAGAGCTTACATCCTCGACGCTCCGCCGTTTGGATTCGAACTTGATCAGAACCAGATGGCCGTAAGTTTGAATCAAGAATTTTCTGCGACAATCTGCCCCGCGCTCACTAAGCAGTGGTTGTAGCGTTCGATTACGAACGCGATCCGCACCGATAATCCGTCACTCATAGCGCGCGATAGACTGATCAAAGTGAATGATGTTTGGTCACTCATATGAAAACCTTGCCCGTTCTTATCGCAGGCGGACTCTGCTGGTTTGCCGTGAAAGCGGCGACGGATCTGCCCCTGCATGTTGGTGTGCTCGAAGATGTGGAAGCCGTCAATCTATCGCCGGGGATGTCCAGCATTCACGTAAGAGTGGCGTTTCAAAAGAAAGGGGCGGATTGGATTCCGATGAAAGGAACTTTCGGGACCCGAGAGGCATTACTACGAGCAGATAGTTAGTTCCCGGCGTCGGTCAATTGGACCGTGGTGTTTGGCGGAAAAACCATAGGAACAGCGCCAGCAAGAATTCTGGACCGCCGCTGGGATATGGCGACGTAGGCACGCAGTCCATAACCACGAAACCGACGGATATTCCTCTCGTCAAGACCGGTGCGGCGGATTTTCTGTATGGCGACTCCAATGTCCGTACAAGGCCTTTGCTATTGGTATCGGCCCCGAACTTCAAAGACCCAGATGGCTGGAAGCCAACGGCTCTTACGCTCGCGGAAAAACAGTTGGTGGTTAGGAACTTCCGAAAAAAATTTCCGAAGATGGAACAGTGCCACGAGCCAGAGGAGGAGCCGACTTAAATGGTTCCATACGGCGACGACTAAATACTGCTCCTCAAGGCCTTCCGCTCTCAGAGCGGTGAACTGCTGTACGGTCAGCGTTTGGATGGGAAGAGATCAAGGTGTGGTTTCTTTGACGATGAAACCTTTTTTGATTATTGGTTTTTCCTTAGTGGTGATCAGCGCATTAGATTGCTCGACAGTCAAATGACGCCCATCGATGCTGCGGACTTAGATAACACCGGAAGGTCGGTATGGGTGTTTCATACCTCGCGCGGAGAGGAGTGGGACGGGTACGAGCTGTTCTATGAAGATCTCTCCAAAACAGCGACGTTTAAGTGGTCCTATCATTTAAGGTTGTTGACCTTCGGTGGAAGATTCGAATTCCAAAAGCCGTCGGTCGCGATGGGCATGTAGAAGGTCGCAAGGAGGCTGTTGATCACCGGAGAGATCGCGGGTGGGACAACGAATTATGGAATGGGACTGAAGATTACGTGGATAAGAAAGGAAAGTAGCCCGAATCGGGTGATGCAATAGACGGAAGGGTCGGTCAAGTCTGGTCATGCCGGGATCGGGGCTCATTGTTAAGCTCGCGCCAGATTGTCACTACTGACAATGCTAGAATTTTTGCGAGCCTACGTATTCCAGAGGGAGTCAATTATGTCGCTTGAGCAGGTGTTCTATCTCAGCCAATCCTTGGCGTCGATTGCGGTTGTGGGCTCTCTCATCTATCTTGGACTGCAGGTCCGCGGAGCTGACCGCAGCCAGCGCGCAATCATGCAACAGGGGCGTGCCGATCGGGCTAGCAATGCATCGCTGGCTATAGCCAACGGAGAGCTGGCGCGTGTATGGCAAAGAGGTATGGACGCAGATCCCACTATGACCCGAGAGGAAGTGACTCAGTGGCTTCTGTTGTGTCGTTCCGCGTTCCTAAGCGGAGAAGATTCGTTCCTGCAGCACAAAGCCGGTACTCTGGATCAAGCCGCTTTCGACAGCTATTGTGCGGGCGTCCGCACGTACATGAGCTACCCTGGGTTTCGCGCCGCATGGAAGCTATCCGCCGCACAGTTTGGCAAAGAATTTCGGACTTTCGTGGACGCGCAAGCTGCGGCGACCCAAACTGGATTCGGCGTGGATATATACGCAGAGTGGCTAAAACTCGTGAAAGCGGAAGAAGACGCACCTAAAGTTTAATTCTGGCGCTCGGTGGACGTCACGCGTCCAATCGGAATGTCTGCTCGGACATTGTTGGCGGCCCGAAAGCAGACTTTGCGGACTGGCCGATTTCGGGTCGTCACGAGGCAGTGGGCAACGGGAGCGTCCGCCAGCGGCCTGCTCGTTGCCGAGGCCGGCCATTTACGCTTTATCACGGAGATCGAGCATTGCCAGCAAGCATTGCTCGAAACTCCCCTGATTGGCCATCGCTACGGCAGACGGCTGCGGAAATTCAGTTTCATCGGCGCAGGCCGTATTCCCGCCGCAGTTCGTCGGTGTCAGTGACGTGCCCGGCCTTCGCATCGGCGAGTCCGGCCTCGACGTCGCTACGAAGCTCCAATGCGTACAGCAGATCCTGCCACGTCGCGTCGTCAGGCAACGCTTCGATCAATTCATGTGCCCGCTGTTTGATGGCCATTGTCATGAGTTCCTAGCAACCGAATTGGGGCTGTTGTCCCGCAGATGCACCGGAGCCCGTGATTCCGTGGCCCAAACAAGACTACAACTTGACTACGCGCACGTGCCCTAGCTTGCCATACTCGATAATGCCTCTATCGCGTGTCGCCAGCGCCACACCCTGCGTCCGTGCGGTCGCGATCAGGAAACGGTCAGCAGGATCCCCGTGAGGTTTGCCCGGAAGCAAAGTGCTCTCTGCTGCCGCAGCTGCATCCAGCGGCGCAAAATGGATACCGGGGACGCTAAGCGCTCTCTCGGTCCAATCCCGTAGCGGTATGGATAATTGAATTCTGCCTTTGGCGTTCTGTGCGCCAATCTCCCACACGGAAATTGCCGACACCAAAAGCCCATCGCCCGTTCGAGCCGCATCCAGCTTCTTAACGCTCGCCGGCCGCAGTCGATCCGTAGTGCCTTCTGCATACCAGAGCCAGATGTGAGTATCGAGAAGCAATGCACTCATTTATTGCGGCTACCACGACGCGCGCGGCGTTTCTTCGCCGCGACAGCAAATAAATGGCTCTCATCGCCGGACAATGCACTCCATTCTTCATCGATAGGGGCCACTACATCCCCTTTGATCTTTACCGTATTCTTCATATATCCGAATAAGGAGGGAGATCGCGCCGGAATCGGCACTAACTGTGCCACGGGTTTGCCGTGTTTGGTAATTACCACGGGCTGCCCGGTTCGAGCGACCTCATCCATCAATTTTAGGCACTCGGCCTTGAAAACTGCCGCGGGAATATCCATTCGTTTCTCATATATGACCACAATTTATGGACATTATATGCCCGATGGGAAACGGCGCAACTCTAGTTCGACCACAGGGTTTGATCTTTGCTGCACGGTCTTTTTGCTGCAGGGCGCCGGCTATTTAGAAGTTTCCATAAAGTCATTTGGAACACTCAGAGACGGAACGGAGGGGTTCCTGGAAGATGCCGATAGCTGAAGCGTCGGTCGATCGCTTGCCATTGATGATGATTGCTTTGTGACAAATCATGGCCGTTCGAGCGGCTTCCACGGGTTTGCCGTCGCGTCGGTATACGTTCGAGAGATAATGACCGGATCCCCTGAAGCGGGCACTATACTGAGACCCAGCGATCCGGAGCCGACAACAGGAACTGGAGGATGTGAATGGCACGTGTCATCCCGAACATAGCGCTCGCCTTGGGTCTGATCGGCTTCGCGGCGACTCCCGCCTTTGCCAGCTACGCCATCTTCGTCGGTAGCAACTTGACGGCAGATGGCAGCACCCTGCTTGGCGGAACGGGAGACGAGCCCTCCAGTCACTGGCTGGAGATCGTGCCGCATCGCAGCTGGCCCGCGGAGTCGTTCTTCGTGGGGCGCGCGCGCGGGGTCTTGCTAAACAGCTCTGTCAATGCCTTGATCATGACGCTGAACAACCTACCTCTAGCTCACTCACATACGTGACAGTCTCGCACTGTCATCAAGAAAAGCCACAGGTAGACAGTTATCGTAGACACGCATGTGTGAGCATCGGGATGGGTGCCTCACTGTAGTCCGCAGTAAGTTAAATTTGGAATTATCCGCCGCTGCAGGGCAGCGCCGATGTTCACGAACACCCGCTCGAGCCCCTCAGGGCGCGTTTGACGGCACCAAGAAATTCTGAGCACTCATCGTCACCTCAAGCCGCATCACTGATGCTACGTGCGCCAGATGTTGCACCGGAACGTGCAAAGGGCTTGAAAGTCAACGCGATCAGGGCTGCGCCGATACCCATGCCGAAGCTGGCGATGTAGAGCCATGCATAGTCGGCGGTCGTATCAAAGATCCAACCACCAAGCAGAGGGCCGGTTGCCATGCCAAGGCTGCCGGCCATGGTGCTGCCGCCTATGATCGTTCCCATCATGCGCAGCGGAAAATTCTCGCGCGCGATCACGGCATAGAGCGGCATTACCCCCGCGTAAGTGAAGCCAAACAACGCCGCTATGGCGTAAAACTCCGAGAGGCTGTGCGTAAAGTAATAACCTAACGCGCCGAACGCCTGAATGAGCAATCCGGCAACAAGAACCCTCTTGGCCCCAAGTCTGTCGCCCAAAATGCCGAATCCCAAGCGGCCTCCCAATCCCGCCAGGCCTTCGATACTGTAGATCGAGACCGCGGTCAGCGGCGCGATCCCGCAACTGATCGCATAACTGACCGTATGGAAGATCGGTCCCGAATGAGTTGCGCAGCAGCAGAAGTTCGTGAGCAAGAGGACCATGAACTGAGGAGATCTGACGGCCACGGCAAGCGACATTTCTGCAGTGGCTGGTGCATTTGCCGCACTTGAGCTGCCTTCCGCTCTCGGGACAGGCGGTCGACGCACACAGAAGGATGTCGGAATCATGATGACTGCGGCGATGGCCGCGATGACCTGCAGCGCCGTGCGCCAGTCATGATGGGAGACAAGCCAGCCCGCGATAGGCGACATCGTCATTGGGGCCATGCCCATTCCAGCGGAGACCAGTGATACGGCCAAACTTCTCTGTGTATCAAACCACCCCGTGACCGTCGCCATCATGGGGGCAAATATCGCCGAAGTCGCGACGCCGACGAGAAGGCCGAATACAAGTTGGAACTCGAACAGTGACCGGCTGAAGCTGGCGAGCGCAAGGCTCACGGCGAGGAGGGCGGAGCCGGTGAGCACCACAGTTCGCGGCCCGAATCGATCCGTGAGCGTTCCCCAAAAGATACTGCCGAAGGCCATGGCCAAGAAGCCGATCGTCATTGCAAACGATATGCCCGTACGCGACCAGCCGGTCGCCGCAGCCATGGGAACCAGAAATACGGGCAACGCGAACATCGCGCCGATGGCAACACATCCCAAGAGACCTCCGGCAGCGACGATTACCCAGCGATAATTACGCATGATCAGCCTATGACCTCATGTTCAATGTTCCAAGCTTTACAGCGCCGGATGATTGCCCGACCATCTATACCTACTTGACCTTTCCTGGAGAATTCTATGTCGGCTCGCATAATGTCGGTCGTCGCGATGGTATTCACGCTGGGCGCTGCAGTGGCGTCCCAAACCTGCGCTGCCGCGACGACAGCGTCGAACACAATTCACGAGTACGACACGGACAACGATAAGACACTCGACCTCGCGGAAGTGAAAGCCGCTGCCAGTGCGCACTTCGACAAATTGAACAAGGACACGGACGGAACTTTGGACCCGACTGAGGTCAAGGGCATTATTGGAGTGAAGGCATTCAAGGCGGCCGACACGGACAATGACGGCACGCTCTCGAAAGACGAATATCTGTCGTTGGTGGAAAGATTGTTCAATAAGGCCGACGTCGACAAGGATGGAACACTCAACGCCAGAGAATTGAAATCAAGGACCGGGCAGCGACTACAACTTTTGATCGCCTAGCTGCTTGGTGGGCGGGCGCTTGCCAGGCGGAATCGCGGTTCTCACAGAGCATGTCTGTTCCAGAGTCACATACCAAGCGTCTGTTCCCGCAAAGGGCTACTTTCGCCCGTTGCCTGCAAAGGCGGCTGTCAGACCGAGGCCGATGAACACGCTGCCGGTGAGGTAGCGCTCCCAGTGCAGAAAGCGGCCATGGCGCTTGACCCATTGCCCGGCCGTGCCGGCGACCAACGCATAGAGAGCATCACTCGCCAGGCCCATCAATGTGAACAGCAGACCGAGGAAGGTGATCTGAGAGGCCACCGCGCCGCGCGAAGGATCGACGAATTGCGGCAAGAACGCCAGGAAGAACAGCGCCGTCTTCGGATTCAGCAGATTGACGACGAAGCCGTCGCGATAGAGCCGCCCCAGACTACGGCGCGGCAGTTCCGGCGGCGCGGCCGGCGGATCGGACCGGCTGAGAATCCGACGCACCCCGATATAGATCAAATAGGCCGCACCCGCAAATTTGACGGCCACGAAGGCAAGCGCTGAGGAGGCCAGCAGCGCCGAAAGCCCGAGCGCCGCCGCCAGCACGTGTACGAGCGTCCCCGTGGTGATGCCGCAGACCGAGGCCAGCCCGGCGGTGCGGCCCTGCTCCACGCTGCGCGCGACGATGTAGAGGACGGCCGGACCCGGTGTCAGCAGCAGCACGATCGCCGCCACGGAAAAAACTCCGATCGACCCCGCGTTTGGAATGACGATATCCATGCAAGGAGGTCCCATCCGGGTGAATATCGGCCTACCTTAGCCGATGCGGGAGAAACCTTCCAATCGAGCTTTGCGCTGGGGCAGCAACCGAAATATGCACCCAACTGGAAGGAACTCAAAGATGCGCGCGCGGCGCCCGCATCACCCGAGCTATGAGCACCCTCTCGTTGTTCCGCCTGCGGCCGGACGGGATCGTATGTTACGATATCGATCGCGAAGATAGAAATGAGACCATAAGGGCGGCAGCGGATGGCGGGTCTGTATTTCGAGCAATTCTCCGTGGGTCAGGCTTTTCAGCACGAAATTCGGCGGACCGTCACTGAGACGGATAATCTGTTGTTCAGCGCGATGACCCACAATCCCGCGCCGATACACATCGACGCCGAATATGCCAAGAGCACTGAATTTGGCCGGCCGCTGATGAACAGCGCCTTCACGCTCGGTCTCATCGTCGGCATCTCGGTCGGGGACACGACGCTCGGCACGACGGTCGGCAATCTCGGCTGGGATGAGGTTCGCTTTCCCAAGCCCGTGTTCGCCGGGGATACGATTCACGTGGAGAGCACGGTGCTCGAGAAGCGCGAGAGCAAGTCGCGGCCCGCGAACGGCATCGTGATATTCGAACATCGCGGCTACAACCAGAGAAACGAGCTCATTTGTTCCTGCAAACGCGGCGCCCTGATGTACCGACTGCCGAAGGCCGCGGGCTGATCCCGTTGCGCTCAGACGCGCCGGCAGCCGCTGTTGACGGTTGATACATCGAACTGCACCGGCTTGTCGGTCCGCGGGATGATCACCATGGCGACGTAATGCCCGGCTTGCGGTTCCGCCGGACAGCTTGCCGGCCCGGTCACCGACACGTGGACGCGCACGAGGTTGCCCGTATCGGTCACTGAATCGAATTTTACCTCGTATGGACCATTGGTCTTGTAGCCGGCATTGGCCACGAGCAGCGTGTATTGCTCGAAATCGACCGCGGGAAGATTCTCGACCACCTCCGGCAAATTGCCCACCCACGAATTCCAGTCTCGCTCGGTTCGAATGACGGCGTCGGAGTGGCGGTCCGATATGTTCAGATTCGGCGGTACGGGGAGCGTCTGGAAGGTTATTTGGCCGCTCTGGGCGATGGCGGACGCTGCGAGCGTCAAGGCGAGCAATGCAATCCCAGGGCCTCTCCACATCGTCCGGCTCCTCATCCGTCGAGGCTGTCCCTTGGATGATAGCGTCTAACCCGCCGCCGTGCGCAGATAGGCGATGGTCCGTTTGACTTCCGTCGTGAGATCCTCCGCGAGCGCTGGAATCTGGGCGCTGTCCCCCGAGCCCGCGGCCGATTCGAGCCGCGCCGCCGCCGAGGAAGCCGCCGAGGCGCGCAAGTTCGCGCTGGCGCCCTTGAGCGCATGCGCCGACTCGCGCAGCGTCACCGTGTCGCCGCTGCCGAGCGCTTGAGCGATCAGCGCGAGCTCCCGATCGCCGGTCCCGATGAACGCATCCACCAGGTCGCGCGCGAACCCCGTGTCGCCGTCGATCGACTCGAGCAGCGACTTCCAGTCGACCGCCGGCGGCGCCGAATTCTGCGCCGCGCCATCCTGGCCCGCCATGTCGTCCTGCGCGGCGGATTCGTGCCTGCCTTCGGCGGCAGGCTGTTCTTTCAACACGGGCAGCAAACCCGTGGCCCCGGGGTTCGGCAGGAGACGCTCCAGGCAGAAATCCAGCTTGGTGCGGTCGATCGGCTTGGAGAGATAATCATCCATGCCGGCGGCGCGGCACTTCTCCTCGTCGCCCTTCATCGCGTGCGCGGTGAGCGCGACGATCGGTATGTGGCGCTTGCCTTCCTCGAGCCTGCGGATCTCGCGGGTTGCCGCATAGCCGTCCATTCGCGGCATCTGACAATCCATGATGATGAGATCGAATTTCCCGGTCTGCCACGCGGCGACGGCGGCGAGACCGTCCGCCACCACCTCCACGCGGTAGTCCAATATCTCCAGAAGCCGCAAGGCGACCTTTTGATTGACGAGATTGTCCTCGGCCAGCAGGATCCGGCTGCGGGTTTTGGCCCGCTGTGCACGCAGCGCATGGCGGGTGATCATCGGCTGGCTCTGCAGATGCCAGGAGTGCGCCGTGTTGGCCAGAACCAGAATCAAACACTCCGTCAAGTCGCGCTGCGTGACAGGCTTGAGCAAATAGCCGGCAAAGCCGATGTCGGCGAACATCTTTCCGTCGCCGCGCTGGCCCGAGGAGGTCAGTAGAACCAACCGCGTGGTCTTCAGCGTCTCGTCCTGGACGATGGTGCGGCCGAGATCCGCGCCGTCGCAATCAGGCATGAGGTGATCGAGCAGTGCCGCATCGAACGGGCGGCCCGCGGCGCGGGCCTGGCGCATGACCGACAGCGCCTCGTCCGCCGAACTCGCGGACACGGGCTCGACGCCGCACAGGAGCAGCTGTCCCATGAGCACCTTGCGATTGGTGGCATTGTCATCCACCACCAGCACCCGCTGGCCCTTGAGCGAGGCCGGCGCCGGATAAGAGTATGGCGCGCTGTCGATGACGGGGGCGAATTGCGCGGTAAACCAGAAAAGAGAGCCTGCGCCTTCGACACTTTCAACGCCGACCTCACCGCCCATCAGCTCGACGAGCCGGCGCACGATCGACAGGCCCAGCCCGGTGCCGCCGAATCTGCGAGTCGTCGATGTGTCCACCTGCATGAATGGCGCAAATAGCGATTCGAGGCGGTCGGCGGGAATACCGATACCGGTGTCGCGCACTTCGCAGCGCACCTTCGTGCCGTTCTCGCCGCTGCCGAGAACCTTGATCTCGAGCGACACCTCGCCCGAATTGGTGAATTTGATGGCATTGCCGGCGAGATTCAGCAGAATCTGGCGGATGCGCCCCGCATCGCCCTTCACCCGCTCGGGCAGGGCCGCGTCGATCTGCGCGGTGAGTTCCAGACCCTTTGAGTGGGCCTGAATGGACAGCAGCCGGGCCACGTCTTCGAAGGTGTCGCGCAGGTCCACGTCCAGCTGCTCGAGCTCCAGCTTGCCGGCTTCCACCTTCGAGAAGTCCAGAATGTCGTTGATGACGGTGAGCAGCGAGGTGCCGCTGTCGCGGATGGTCTCCGCGTAATCCCGCTGCATGGCGTTGAGTTTCGTGTCGAGCAGCAGCTCGGTCATGCCGAGCACGCCGTTCATGGGCGTGCGGATCTCGTGGCTCATGTTGGCGAGGAAATCGCTCTTGGCGCGATTCGCGGACTCCGCGACTTCCTTCGCACGCAGGGTTTCGATCGCAGCCACCTTGAGGTCCGTGAGGTCGAGGACGATACCCTGCATTTCCAGCGGCTGGCCGCGCGCGTCGCAACGCGCAGCGACGGCCGCGCGCACATGTTTGACGGCGCCGTCGACGATGAAGCGGTGATCGATGGTACGCGGCCTGCCGCTCGAGGCCAGATCCGCGAACGCCAGCTCTACCATCGGGCGGTCCTGAGGATGAGTGACCGCGAGGTACGCGGTCAGCGGCCGGTCGACGTCGGCGGGATTGCCCAGCAGTTGGCGCAGCTCGTCGGAGATGGCTCCCGCGCGGGTGACGACGTCGGCATACCACGTTCCCAGATTGGCGAACTGCTGTGCGCGTTTCAGCTGATCTTCCGTGCGCGCCTGCGCCGTCATGGCGCGCCGGCGGGCGATCTGCACCCGCCAGATCGCGACGCCGTTGAGGAAGGCGAGGACGGCGGCAATCCCCACGCCGAGCTCGGCGGACACATCGACGCGCCGAATCAGCTGCGCATAACGGTCAGCCCGAACGGTAATGCCCACGTAACCGGTCATCTCGCCGTTGCGCGCGAACACGGGCGCATGGGCCCGGATCCCCATCCCCCATGCGGTCGCGGTGGGCTCCTTTTCCACCGTGAGCCGATGCGTCCTCGACACCTCCAGCTCCCCCGGACTCGGCTCATCCTTCTCCATGGGCGGAGAATGAATCGGCCGGCCGGCTTCATCGAAGGTCCCCTGGCGGGTTCCGTCGAGCACGAAATACATGTCGTTGCCGCGTACGACACCCACGTAGGCGAATCGAATGTCGGGATTCGTGTCGAGCAGCACCCGCAGGGGGCGGGCCGCCCGGTTGTACTCGGGCGAGCCATCTTGATCGGGGCGGGTGAATTGCCGGATCTCGTCCCCGTCGATCAGAGCGGCGGTGCCGGACGCCGTGCGCTCGAGATAGGTTCTAACGTCCTCCAGCAGTATCTGGCGTCCGATGAAATCGACCACGGCGATGCCCGCAATGGCCGTTCCCCACGCGATCAGGCCGCCGGCCACCGCGGCCAGCAGGGGCCGTGTTTCGTGGCTTCCCGGACGCCCCACACCGGACAGGCGCGGGAGCAGTCGCTTCCACAGGGGTATCGGGTTTGTCATAGGCAATTATCGGTCCAGGGCACGAAGTTTTGGGGCGGCGGGAGCCTTCCTAACCTACGAGCCCCAACCGTCCTTAACCCCAGAATAGTCTGTCGCCGTGGCTCCTGGCCACGATGACTTGCCTGAACCGCGATCTGCTTCTCGCTCGGAAGCGCGGCAGGCTGTACCAGTGGGGCGCGAGCGGCGCCTTCTGCCGGCGCGCGAGTGCGGACTCCCCGGCGTGGCTACGGAATGGTGATGCTGCGGCCGCGCCCCTTCGGCGCCGCGGCGTGATGCCAGACGCGAAATCCCCCGAGGAACGCAAAGTCGTTGCTGCCGAGGCGCGCGTTTTTCGGCAGCCGCTTCAGCTTGCGCGCATTGCCTCCGCCAATGACGACATAGTCGGCCTCGAGCAGTGTGCACAGCCGCGTCACCACGTCATTGACGGTCCGCCGCCACTTTTTGATGCCGAGGCGCTTGAGGCCGCGCTCGCCGACGTACTCTTCGAAGGTGCGCCCCTTCTTGTAGGGCAGGTGTGCGAGTTCCATCGGGGCAACGACCCCGTCGACGATCATGGCGGACCCCAGGCCGGTGCCCAGGCCCAAGAACAGCATTCTGCCGCCTTCGTAACTGCCGATTGCCTGCATCGCGGCATCGTTCATGACGTGGGTGGGCCGCCCAAAGGCCTTGCGGAAATCGAATCCAACCCACCCGCGCCCCAGATTGTGCGGCTCGGCAACCACTTTGCCGTGCAATACCACTCCCGGGTACCCGATCGACACCGCATCGTACGTCCAGTCCCCGGTGAGCTCATGCACGCGCGCCACCATCTGCCTGGCCGTGAGGTCGGGCGATGACTCAAATTGCCGCATTTCGCGGCGGCCGTAGACCCGGGTCTTCACATGGCTTCCGCCGATGTCGATGGCGAGCACTCGTCTGTGGCGCCTTGGTTTCATGGGTAAACGCGTGACGTGATGCGGCCGCTAGCGGGTACCGCCGGCCAGCGTGATCCAGCCCAAGACCAGCAGGGCGAGGAAGGTCGTCTCCGCCGCGATGAGGGCGATCGCGGTGGTCCCGACGGCCATCATTTCCCGTAGGCTGGTCTTCATCCCCAGAGCCGCGACCGAAATCACCAACAGCCACTTCGATGCCTCGGTGAGGATGGCCGCGACCGGCTTTGCAACCAGGGCAAATCCATTGAGCGCGGCGAGCACGACGAAGACAACGAGAAAAGCCGGCAGCAGCGCGACTTTTTCCTGCGCGGGCGCCCTGCGGTCCGCGCCTCGCGCAGCGAGGACCGTGATGATGAGGACCACCGGCAGGAGCATGGCGACCCGCATGAGTTTGACGATGGTGGCCGAGTCGCCGGCCCGAGGCGAGGAGGCGTAGCCGGCGGCAACCACCTGAGCGACGTCGTGGATCGAGCCGCCGAGGAAGCGTCCGGTTTGCAAGGGATCCAGGTGCAGATGCGCTAGGAGCGCCGGATAGAGCACCATGGCGATGGTGCTGTAAGTCGTGATGCAGGCGATGACGACCGCCGTGTCGCGCTCGGAGTCCTTGCGCGGCCATGCAACGGCGATGGCCATGGCCGCGGAGGCGCCGCATATTCCCACGGCGCCGCCGGAAAGCACGCCATACCTGCCATCGAGCTTCATGGTCCTCGCGAGCGCCCAGCCAAAACCGATGGTCAGCGGAACGCTCACCATCACCATGGCCGCGGTGGACCAGCCCAGCTCGCCGATCTGGCCGAAAGTGATGCGCAATCCGAGCAGCGCAACGCTGATTCGCAGCAGCGTGCGGGCGGAGACATTGATGCCGGGGGCATAGCGCGCCTCGGCCGACAGTTGATTCAATGCCATGCCCAGGAGCAGCGCAAAAATGACCGGCGGCGCCTGGTAGTGGTCCGAGAGATAGGAGGCGGCGAGCGCCACGATGAGGGTGCACGCCACACCGGGAGCGAGCATGCCGCCGGTTCTGCGAAGAGTGCTCGGACGCCAGCGGTCGATGAACGCGGAAAGCTCCATCAGGCTGATCTTACCCGCCGCAGCGCATCGCGCCAGCCTGCGATCTGCATCGCTCGCTCCGGGGCGTCCAGCGCCGGAGCGAACACAGTCTCGGAGCGCTGCAGGGCGGCGATATCCTGAACGGAGCGATACAGGCCGCAACCCAGGCCGGCGAGGCAGGCGGCGCCAAACGCCGTGGATTCCGGGATTGCCGGCCGCCGAATTCCGATTCCGAGGATATCCGCCAGCCGCTGCATGAATAAATTGTTCTGCGCCATCCCGCCATCCACCTTGAGAGTCTCGGGCCGCAGACCGTCCGCGGCCATCGCGTCGAGCAGGTCGTACGTCTGATAGGCGACGCTGTCGAGGGTTGCGCGCGCGATCTCCGCACGCGACGTGGCGCGCGTCAGTCCGAGGATGGCGGCGCGCGCGTCGGGATCCCAATAGGGCGCGCCCAATCCGGTGAACGCCGGCACCAGGTACACGCCGCCGCTGTGCGGCACCGACGCCGCCAGCGCCTCGACGTCCGAGGCCTGCGGGATCAGTCCGAGCCCGTCGCGCAGCCACTGAATGGCGGCGCCGGCGGACAGAATGGAGCCCTCCAGCGCATAGGTGACTTCGCCCTTGAGCCGATACGCTATGGTGCTGAGCAGGCGGCTCTTCGAGGGCACCAGGCGCCGCGCGGTATTGAGCACGAGAAAGGCGCCGGTGCCGTAGGTGCTCTTCACATCGCCGGAGTCAAAGCAGGCCTGTCCGATGAGAGCGGCCTGCTGATCGCCGGCCACGCCGCAGAGGGGCAGCGATCGACCGAGCACCGCCGGGTCCGTGAGGCCGAATTCGCCCGCGCTGTCCCGGACTTCCGGCAGGATGCTCATCGGCACGCCGAACATGCCGCACAGGTCCTCGTCCCAGCGGCCCCCGCCGATGTCGTACAGCGCGGTGCGGCTCGCATTCGTGGCGTCCGTGAGATGCAGCCGGCCGCCGCTGAGCCGCCACAGCAGAAAGCTGTCGACGGTGCCGAAGGCAATGTGCCCGGCCTCGGCGGCCGCGCGTGTGCCCGCGACGTGATCCAAAATCCAGGCGATCTTGGTGGCGGAGAAATACGGATCCAGGCGCAGGCCGGTCTTGCGGCTCATCTCCGTCTCGCCGTGATCGCGCGCCAATTGGCGGCAGCGATCGGCCGTGCGGCGATCCTGCCAGACGATGGCGTTGTAGACGGGCACGCCGCTGCGGCGATCCCAGAGAATGGCCGTTTCGCGCTGATTGGTGATGCCGATGGCGGCGACGCCGCGCCCCGTGTCGCCGAGACTCTCGAGCAGCCGGCGGCTGGTGGACAGGACGGTGGCCCAAATCACTTCGGGGTTGTGTTCCACCCAGCCGGGACCGGGGTAGATTTGTTCGAAACTCTGCTGCTCCACCGCCAACACCTCCCCGCCGGCCGAGAAGGCGATGGCGCGAGTGGAACTCGTGCCTTGGTCGATTGCCAGCAAAATATCGTCAGTCACCGCGGTTACTCGGGCGACACATGCGGTCGCCGCTTGCGCGAATTCTACATGATCAGTCGAAGTCGGTCGCCAGCCCGGGGTTCTCCGCATGATGAAACATCCTGTCGATCTCCGCGGCGGTGGTGCGGCCCAGGGACAGCGGCGGCAGCGCATCGCGCGCGAAGAACGCCGCCTCGCTCGTCTCGGCGCTGGCGCGGGCGGCGCCTCCGGTGATTTCGCAGATGAAGAACATCAAGTAAATGGAGTCGACATTGCGGGCCGGATGACCGCTCCTTTGATAGTCGCGGACGGCGGCAAGCTTGAGGGCTTTGGCCTCGAATCCCGACTCCTCCGCGATTTCGCGCACCACGCATTCGGCGGCCGATTGATTGACGTCGGCCCAGCCGCCAGGCAGCGTCCATTTGCCGTCGCTGATCTCGCGCACCAGCAGCACGCGTCCGTCGACGAAAGCGGCGCCGCGCACTGCGATTTTGGGAGTGGCGTACCCCCAGCCTTCGCGCAGGATCTCGATGATCACATCGAAGTGCTCGCCCGAGCCCTGCGCCAGCATGGATGCGGCCAATTCGCGCACCCGCTCGTAGCGCTGCCGGTCGAAGCGGTCGGCCGAGAACGCGAGGCCGGTCTGCGCGATGGCGCGCAGTTCACGCGCGATCCGCAGCCACTGCGGCTCCTTCGGCGGCATCAATGCGCACCCGCCGGCGACGTAGTAGCGGCCGCCGCCGCCGGGGCTGTCGCGCAAGTCGAATCCAGCAGCAGTTCCCCGGCCGGCCCCGTGCCCGCGAGCAGGATGAATCCGGGGCCCTCTTTGAATTCCATGCCGGTCACGACCAGAGTGTAATCCCCCATGGCCTGCCGCGCGGCGGGCAGTTTGTCCGCGAGCAGTTTGACGGGGTCGGCGCCATCCAACTCCTCGCCCATCACGCGCATCGCCTCGTATGACCACTCGCCGATGGCGACGGGCGACCAACCGTCCGTGATCCGCGGCGCGGCCCGCTGCAGGGCACGGCTCACATCCGCGCGCACGCACTCGATATGGATGTGCAATTGATCCTGAGTGCGTGCATGGCGCGGGTTCAGCGCCAATCCGATCGCGCCGCGCGGGACGCCATGGCCGAGGAAGGCCGCCACCAGGTCGCGCGCGCGCCAGGCGGCGGCAAAAAAATTCACGGTGCCGGGCTCGAGAAGCACGGCGCTCTCCATGCCGGCGATGGTCTGGGTGGGAATCAAGAGAAAATGCGCGCCTCCTTTGCGATCGGCGAGTAGGGCGAATCCGCCGCGCTCATCGGGGGCTTGGGGCAGCACGACGCGCTCGCACGGCGCGGCGCTGTGCTGCTGCAGCCAGTGAGCCACGCACTGATCTTGCACTATTTCACGCAAGGCATCGCGATTCGGCGCCGCGGCCGGCGCCCCCAACGTGCTTGCCACGATCCAGGCAGCCGCGAACCCCGCCCAGCGGCGCAGCACAGGCCCCGATAGCCTTCGATGAGTCAACGAGTATCTCCGTGTGTTCCCGCCGATTCTAGGCGGTGGCCGCGGCGGCGAACAACGCCGGCCGCTGCATTGTTCTAAACCGGCGCGGGGACCTGTTCGGCGATCCCCTGGACCGCCTTGGCGGCCGGGATGCGCACCAGAAGGATGGTGCCGCCCGAGGACGGACTTCTGAGATCGAGCAGGCCGCCCAGTGCGCGGACCCGATGGCGCATGGAGACCAGGCCGTGCGAGCCGCTGGCGGCGAGTCCGGCGGCCGTGACGCCTCTGCCGTCATCCGAAATCTGCATGAGCACGACGTCGCCGTCGATGTCCAAGGTGATGTCCATGGACTTCGCGGCCGAGTGCTTGACGATATTAGTGAAGGCCTCCTGCGCGATGCGGAACAGCGCGATTGCGGCCTCGGAAGTGAACTTCGGCTCCTCAACGGGGAATGACTCGACGCACTCGATGCCGGCGTTGCCGCAGGTCACTTTCAATTGCCAGCGCAGCGCCGCGAACAGCCCCACATTGTCGAGCAGGGTCGGGCGCAACTCCTCGATGATGCGCCGCTTCAAATCGACGCCGGCGGCGAGGTTCTGCTGCACGCGGTGCAGGCGCTGCTTCACATCGGGGTCGTCGGTCGAGAGATGCTGCTCCGCCCACGAGATGTCCATGCGCGCGCCTACCAGCAGCCCGCCCATCTCGTCGTGCAGTTCGCGCGCGAGCGCGGCTCTCTCGCGCTCCGCCACGCTTTGCAGATGGGTCGACAAATCGACGAGCTCGCGGTTGCGCTCCTCCGCCTCGCGTTCGAGCCGCAGCTTCTGATCGCGCAGCTGCGCCGTCTGCAGCGCGCGCCGGTGGATGTCCATGTACACCAGGCGCGCGGCGACGCCCACCAGCAGCATGTTGAATATCGTTCCCGAGACGGCGATCCAGCGGCTCAAGGTCAGAGTTTTCGACCAATGCTCTTCGGCCGCGCTGTGTTCCAGGTATTCGCGGTCGCGCAATTGCTCCAGCACGTCGTTGATGGCATCGCCGGTGTCCGAGCCGACACTGGTTTTGATCAGGGAGACCGCCGCCGCGGTGCCCTGGGTTTTCTGGATGGCGAGTATCATGGCGAGGTCCGCGAGCCGCTTGCCGATCAATACGTGCAGCGTGCGCACTTCGGCCAGATCGGGGTCGGAGTCCGCATACGCCAACCGCAAACGCTCCAGCCGGGGCTGCACGTCGGCGACGTGTTTTTCGTAGTTGTCGAAGAACCGCCCATCGCCGGTGAGCAGGTAGCTGCGCTGCGAACCCACCGAGCGGGAAAGGGAGTTCTGTAATTGGTCGATGGCCTGTTCGCGCAGCGCGGATTTCTGCAGCCGTTCACTGGCTTCCTGCAGCCGCGCCTGGCCGGCGCCCGTCAAAAAGAACAGGGCGACGAGAAAGCCGAGGATCAGGAACGGCGGGATCGCGACGTACCACCGGCCCAGTCCGTCGAGTGCTTCACCGAGAATGTTCACGCGGCTCATTCTGGTAACAAACGGCACGAGTGTCCAGCGGCGCTGCAAACGCGGCCCTGTGTGCATATGGCTGGGTTATTGAGCAGAAGCCGCTTACTATGGCCGCCCTCATGCCCACCGTTCGCCTCGACAAAGTTTCCCTGAGCTTCGGCCTCAAACCCTTGCTGGATGGCGCCGATCTGCAGATTCGCCGCGGCGAGCGCGTCTGCCTGCTGGGGCGCAACGGCGAGGGCAAGTCCTCGCTACTGCAGCTGATCACCCGGCAAATCGTCCCCGACGGCGGCGAAGTCTGGGTGCGGCCCGGTGCGCGGGTCGCGAGCCTGGCCCAAGAGGTGGCGCCGTCGAGCGATGCGGTGGTGCGCGACGTCATCATGAGCGGATTCGGCCCCGGCACCGCCGCGGCGGAGCAGGGCGACTGGCAGGCGGAGCTGCAGGCGGATCAGGTGATCGCGCGCCTGAAGCTCGATCCGGGCGCGACCATGGGCGCCCTGTCGGGCGGCTGGCGGCGGCGCGTGATGCTCGGCCGCGCGCTGGTGGCCATGCCGGATCTATTGTTGCTGGACGAGCCGACCAATCATCTGGATATCGATGCCATCACCTGGCTCGAGGAGATGATGCTGGACTTCGACGGCGCGCTGCTGTTCATCAGCCACGACCGCGCCTTCGTGCGCCGTTTGGCGATGAGGATCGTGGAACTCGACCGCGGACAATTGCGCGGCTGGCCGGGCAGTTACGATGACTACGTGGTGCAGAAGCGCGCCGCGCTCGAGGTCGAGGCCCGGCATGCCGCGCTGTTCGACAAGAAGCTGGCCCAGGAGGAAGTGTGGATCCGGCAGGGCGTGGAGGCGCGGCGCACCCGCAACGAGGGCAGGGTGCGCGCGCTGAAACAGCTGCGCATCGAGCGCAGCCTGCGGCGCGAGCGCATCGGTCAGGTGGAGATTCGAGCGCAGGGCGCGGCGCCGTCGGGAAAGCTCGTGTTCGAGGCGCTCAACGTTACCCACACGTTCGGGGCATCGCCCGTCATCGTGGATTTCTCCGCCCGCATACAGCGCGGCGACCGCATCGGCATCATCGGGCCAAACGGCTGCGGCAAGAGCACGCTGATCAAATTATTGGTCGGAGAATTGGAGCCCACCGCGGGGCAGATCCGCCGCGGCACGAACCTCGCGTTCGCCTACTTCGACCAGCAACGCGAGCAACTGGATCCCGCGGCCTCCATCATGGACAACGTCACGGGCGGCAGCGGCGACACGGTCATGATCGACGGCCAGCCGCGGCACGTGTCGGGATATCTGCGCGATTTTTTGTTTCCTCCGGAGCGGCTGCATGCGCCGGCGAGCATGCTCTCGGGCGGTGAACGCAACCGCCTGCTGCTCGCGCGCCTGTTCGCGCGGCCGAGCAATCTACTGGTGATGGACGAACCGACCAACGATCTGGATGCCGACACCCTGGAGCTGCTCGAAGAGATGGTCGCGAACTATACGGGAACTTTGCTGCTCGTGAGCCATGATCGCGCATTTCTCGACAATGTCGTCACCGGCACGCTGGTGTTCGAGGAAGGCGCCCGCGTCAATGAATATGTGGGCGGCTACAGCGACTGGCTGCAGCAGCGCAAGGTGGTCAGCGCGGCTGCGAAGGGCCGCCTCTCCGCCGCGTCCGCGCCCGCCGGACCCGCCGCCTTTGCGCCCGCTGCCGCGTCCGCCGGTGCGCGCACTCGAGACAAGGGTCGGCGTTTGTCCTACAAGGAGCAGCGCGAGCTCGCGGCGCTGCCTGAAAAAATTCAACGGTTGGAAGCGGAACAACTCGAGCTCCAAGCCGCGGCCGGCGACCCCGCCTTGTTCAAGGACGACCCGGCGCGCGGCACGGCCGCCTTGCAGCGCCTTCAGTCGCTCGCGGCCGAGCTCGAGGACGCGTACTCGCGCTGGGATGCGCTGGAATCTCTGGCGCTCGCCTGAGCTACCGCGCGAATCAGCGGCGCGGCCGGCCGCGGCCGAGCAGGTCGGCGGGATTCGGCAGCGCCCCGCCGGCGGCATCGGGGATGACCAGGGTTGATGCCTGTTCGCGGCGTATTTCCTGCAATTCGCGCATGGTCTGCTGAACCGCCTGCTCGGCGGCCGCGCCGAATTTTTCGATCGCCGCGTTCAATGTCGCAGCCTCGAGTTCGAAGCTGATCGGGACGGCGCCCATCGGCGTCATGACCTGCGCCTGTCCGACGTAAATCACCTGCCGCGTGGAATCCGCCATGCCATCCGCGCCCACCGGCGTCAAGCGGCGGATGGTGCCGACCCTGCGGTCGGTAAAGGTCTCTTCGCGATAGATCTGCGTCGAGTCCATGGTTGCCTGACGGCCCTCGGTGGTGGAGCTCATGCCTGGGTTACCCCTTCGTTACGGAATACAAAGCGCCACCCTAGCAGTTTGCAGCGCTGCCTGGGAGGCCCTGCTACGATAGCTCGCTTGGCACACTCGGTCATAGCTCGGAAGGTCCCCGCGTGGACCACCCTTCTTGGACTGGCCCTGTTCGGGCTGGCGCTTTTCGTGCTGCATCGGCTGCTCGGCCAGTATCGCTGGCGGGACGTCCTCGAACACGTCCACGCCATATCCACCGTGAAGCTGCTGCGGGCGGGATTGTTTACGCTCGCGGGCTACGGCAGCCTGACCCTGTACGACGCGCTTGCCGTGCGCTTTGCCGGCGCGCGTGTGCCTTATCCCCGCGTCGCCTTGATATCCTTCATGGGCTACGCCATCGGCCACAACGTCGGCTTGAACACCTTGAGCGGCGGGGCGATCCGCTATCGAGCCTATTCCGCTCTCGGACTCGGTGCGAAACAGATCGCCACCATCATTGCCTTCGGCAGCGTCACGTTTCTGCTGGGAGCCGGATTTCTCCTGGGCCTGTCGCTGCTTACGCAGGCGGGCATGTCCGGGTCGGCGCTGCACGTGCATGCCTCGCTCGCCATGCTGGCCGGAGGCTCGCTGCTCGCGGCCGTGACCGCCTATCTCTGGCTGGTATGCGCGCGGCACAAGCCCCTTCGGTTTGGCCGCATGGTGGTTCCCGTGCCCAAGCCCCGCGTCGCATTCGCGCAGCTCGCCGTGGCGTGCGCGGATTTGCTGTGCGCGGCCAGCGTCCTATACGTGCTGCTGCCGCAGCAGGCCGCGATCAGCTTCGGGGCATTCGCCGGCATCTACCTGATCGCCATCGCCGCCGGCGTCATCAGCAATGTCCCCGGCGGCATCGGCGTGTTCGAAACGGTCCTGCTGCTCCTGTTGCGCTCCGTGCCGCAGGATCGGCTGCTGGGCGCTTTGGTCGCGTATCGCGCCATCTACTATTTCGCTCCCTTCGCCGCGGCCCTTGCATTGCTCGGCGTGCACGAGCTGTGGGTGCACCGCGCGCCGGCGGTACGGCTGGCGCGGCTGGGTCGAACCTTTCTCATTACCGTCACTCCCCAGGCCATTGCCATTGCGACGTTCGTGGCGGGCGCCGTGCTGCTGTTCTCGGGCGCGACTCCGGGCATCGGCCCCCGCCTGGACCTGCTGCGCGATTTCGTGCCGCTGCCCATCCTCGAATTGTCGCATATGCTCGGCAGCGCGGTGGGAGTGGGCCTGCTGGTGATCGCCCATGGTCTGTACCGGCGCCTCGACGCGGCATGGTGGCTGACCGTGTGGCTGTTGTGCGCCGGAATACTGCTGTCCCTGCTCAAGGGCTTCGACTACGAGGAGGCGACCATATTGGGCGTGGTGGTCATCGTCCTGGTCCTGGCCCGCGGCCGCTTTCAGCGGCGCGCCTCGCTGATCGAACAACACTACACGAGGCCCTGGATCATCGCGCTGTTCCTGGTGCTCGCGACCGCTGCCTGGCTGGTGATATTCGCCAACCGGCACGTGCCATACGACAATCAACTGTGGTGGGAATTCGCGTTTCACGCATCGGCGCCGCGCAGTCTGCGCGCCTCGCTGCTCGCGGCCGTGATCGCCGCCGCCTATGGATTGTGGCGGGTGCTGCGGCCGGCGACGCCGCCCTTGTCGGCGCCGAGCGCGGATGATATGCGGCGCGCGGCGGAACTGATCGCCGCCACCGATGACACCACCGCCAATCTTGCGTTGCTCGGCGACAAGCACATGCTGTTCAACGGCGAGCGCACCGCGTTCATCATGTACCAAGTGTCGGGTCACAGCTGGGTGGCGATGGGCGACCCGGTTGGACCGCCGGAGGCGTGCGAGCCTCTGGCATGGGAGTTTTTGGAGCATTGCGATGCGATGGCGGTCTCGCCCGTGTTCTATCAGGTCAAGCCGCAGAATCTGCCGCTGTACATCGATCTCGGGTTGAACCTCAGCAAGCTCGGCGAAGAGGCACGGGTGCCGCTCGAGAAGTTTTCCCTGGAGGGCGCGGCGCGCGCCGACCTGCGCCATGCGCACCGCCGCTCGGTGCGCGAGGGGGCGCAGTTCGAGGTCGTGCCGCCGCAGGGTGTCGGGGCGATCTTGCCGCAGCTGCGCGCGGTGTCCGACGCCTGGCTCGCGGAGAAGAAGACGGCCGAGAAGCGCTTCTCCCTGGGCTATTTCGACGAACGCTATCTGATGAATTTCGACTGCGGGGTGGTACGCCGCGGCGGGGTCATCGTCGCCTTCGCCAATCTCTGGCGCGGGGCGTCGAGCGAACTATCCGTGGACCTGATGCGCTACAGCGGCGATGCGCCGAAAGGCGTCATCGACTATCTGCTGACCGAGTGCATGCTATGGGGCAGGAGCCGGGGCTATCGCTGGTTCAATTTGGGGATGGCGCCGCTGTCCGGACTCGAGGAGCACGCCCTGGCGCCCACCTGGCACAAGATCGGCCGCATCGTGCTGCGCTACGGGGAGATGTTCTATCCTTTCGAAGGCCTGCGCAAATAC
>Ga0181534_10000757_pt1 | contig 22426 bp, 21 predicted proteins | sample PEATcosm2014_Bin_37_FD_119758 | JGI IMG/M metagenome (GOLD analysis project Ga0181534, IMG submission 119758) | Peatland microbial communities from MTU Mesocosm Facility, Houghton, MI, USA - PEATcosm2014_Bin17_10_metaG | ecosystem: Environmental > Terrestrial > Soil > Wetlands > Peat | place...
GGCGGTTGCGGACAACAAAACAAAATTCAGCGGCAACGATCTTCTGCCCCGTGTGATGGATGATTTGCTGATTTTGTTCGGACTCGAAATTTTAAAAATCGTTCCCGGTCGCGTCTCGACCGAGACCGACGCGAACATGTCTTTTGACACGGAAGCGCTCGTCGCCAAAGGCCGCCACTTCATCGAGCTTTATCAAAAGCACGGCATCGGGCGCGAGCGAGTGCTCATCAAAATCGCCTCGACGTGGGAAGGCATTCGCGCGGCGGAAATCCTCCAGCGCGACGGCATCAACTGCAATCTCACGTTGCTTTTCTCGCTAGCACAAGCCGTCGCGTGCGCGGAGGCGAAGGTAAAATTGATTTCGCCGTTCGTCGGCCGCATCATGGACTGGTACAAGGCCAAGGAGAAAAAGGATTTTGCGCCCGCCGAAGATCCCGGCGTGATTTCCGTGAAGGAGATTTATTCCTATTACAAAAAATTCGGCCACGCGACCGAGGTCATGGGTGCTAGTTTCCGCAACGTCGGTGAAATCCAGGAACTCGCCGGCTGCGATCTGCTGACCATCAGCCCGCAACTGCTCGGCGAATTGCAGAAAAATACCGAGGCGCTTCCGCGCAAGCTGAGTCTCGAAATTGCGCGAGAAAGCAAAATTGAAAAAATTCTGCTCGACGAAAAAAAGTTCCGCTGGATGTTTAATGAAAATGCGATGGCGACGGAAAAAACCGCCGAAGGAATCCGTCTGTTCAACGCTGACGCCGTTAAATTGGAACAATTCATCGCCGCGAAGCTTTAATGCCTCGACTTGTATTTTGCTTCTGCCAGCATTGAGCTATGGACACAGACGAGCGCGAGATTTTCCAGTTTTTGAAAGGCTGGGGCGCCGACTTCACAAATGCCACCGAGATTTCACGCCGTGCCGGCGGCAAGCAGAAATTTCACAAAGACCCGAACTGGGCCAAGACCATTTTATTACGCATGGAGGAACGAGGCATTCTCGAAAGTGATTCCCAGGGGCGTTTCCGCATCAAGCCGCTTCCAAGAAAAGGCAAGCACGCGCAGTGGGTCTCACCGGATATCGCCAAAATCCTCGCGGAAAGTGGCGTGGCACCCGAGGGCGAGGGTGGCGCGATAGCCGCCGACGAATTCTACGAAGATTTGTAAATGCCCGCCGCGCTCCTAGCCGCGTTGCTGTTTGCCATCTCCGCAATCTGCGGCTACCGCAGCTCCAGGCAAATCGGCGGCGCGGAGGCGAACTTCTGGCGCATCGCGATGGCGACACTTTGCCTCGCTCTGTGGGCGAATGTTTTCGGTGGCGGGCTGGCAGGCGCGGCGTTTCCATTGTTCGTCGCCAGCGGATTTTGCGGCATCGGCCTCGGCGATACCGGTTATTTTCAGGCTCTGCCCCGGCTTGGCAGCCGCCGCACCGTACTTCTCACACAGTGTTTCATTCCCCTCTTCGCCATTTTGATCGAATGGCTGTGGCTCGACACAAAATTAACCGGCGTGGAATTGATTTGCATCGCAGTGATTTTAACAGGCGTCGCCATCGCGCTTGCACCCGGCGACCACGCGAATATTCCGCGCCGCCAGTTGTGGATCGGGATTTTGTTCACGGTCTTTGCCGGATTTTGCAGCGCACTCGGCGCTGTTTTGAGCCGCAAGGCATATTTTGTTGCCCACAATGCTGGCGAATTTCCCGATCCCGGCACGACCGGATACCAGCGCGTCCTCGGCGGTATTTTGATTCCCGCGATCATCTTAATCGTCGCCAAATCGCGTTCCGCCCATGTGCACGGGGGCGTTTTCGAGGATAAAACCTTTCAGGTCTCGCGCGAAAAATGGCTTCGCATCTGGCCGTGGGTTTTTGGCAACAGTCTCGCCGGGCAGACGCTTGGCGTTACGTGCGTGCAATGGGCGCTGGAAAAAACGCCCGCTGGCATTGTCATGGCCGTCGTTGCCACGACACCCATCATGTTGCTGCCGATGACGCGAATAGTGGACAATGAAAAGATCGGAATCCGGTCGCTCGCCGGGGCAGTCATCGCCGTTGGCGGCGTGATCGGGCTGACATTTTTGCGTTAATAATCCTCGTCATCCTCATCCTCTTCGTCGTAAATCGAGGATGAGAATGACGATGAGGAAGGGGATAATTATTTATGAATGATGAATTGCAAACCGCCGTTGTAACTCTCGGTCTCGAAAAATTCCGCCGTCACATTTTTCTCTGCACGGACGCGACGGAGACGAAATGCTGCGCGCGCGAAAAATCTCTGGAATCGTGGGAATTTTTGAAGCGGCGGTTGAAGGAATTAAACCTCGTTGGCGAGGAGCCGCTGGTTTACCGGACGAAGGCAAATTGCCTGCGCGTGTGCGTGCGCGGGCCGGTGGCGGTGGTTTATCCCGAAGGCGTCTGGTATCGGGATTGCACGCCGGAAGTTTTGGAACGCATCATTCAGGAGCATTTGATCGGTGGAAAAGCCGTAGAGGAATTTGCATTTGCAAAAAATCAGATGTGAATAATTTTGCCTCAATTCAGCATCGTTTTGCGCTCGACTTCCATTTTGCCGGGGCGCAAAGTTCATAGGCTTTCAGAAAAAATATGGCCAGACTGCTCATCAAGACGGCGGGTTTGGAAAACCGGATTCTGGAATTGCGCCTCGGTGTCAGCCGGGTAGGTCGCGACCCCGGCTGTGAGTTCTGCATTGAACATCCCACTGTTTCGTCCGTGCATTGTGAAATTGCGCTGTCAAACGACGGTGTATATATCCGCGATTGCGATTCCACCAACGGCACCTTCGTCAATGGCCAGCCCGTCATGGAAGCGTGGCTGGATGCCGGACACCAAGTGCATCTGGGCGACGTGGAATTATTCGTCGAGAGCACAGGTGCCAATGTCGCCATCCCGAAATTCGAGCGCGAGCGCCCGGCGCCCCCGGTCGTTCTGCCAACCGGCATGGTCGCATGTTCGCGCCACGCGCAATCGCAGGCGACCTACAAATGCACGAACTGCCTTGACGTGATGTGCGACGGCTGTGTGCGCGTGATGCGCGTGCGCGGCGGACAGCCGCTGTTTCTCTGCCCAAAATGCAGCCATAAATGCGAACGAATCCAGGCCGAACAGCCAAAAAAGAAAAAAGGGTTCGCAGGATTTTTGGACACGGTCAGACTCAAGTTCAGTTATTCGCGCGAGAACATCAAAAAATAGACGGCTTATTTTTGCAGCACGGGAATCCGCCAGAATTTGACAGGACTCGGAAATCCGGTGAAGTTTTCCGTGCCGGAAATGCCAGTCTGGCCGATTGCAGAGAGGAATTTTTGCGTCTCGGCTCGCAAATAAATTTCATCAGTAAGAACAAGGTCGTCTCCATTGCAATGGCTTACGAGTCGTGCGGCGAGATTGATCGTCGTCCCGAAAAAATCGAGCTTGTCGTTGGCGTTGACCGCCAGGCATGAGCCGGCGTGAATGCCGGACTTCAATTGCAGCCGGGCGTTTTCCTTTGAATTCACGTGCGAAAGCTGCTCGTGCATTTCGCGCGTCGCCGCGAGCGCCTCGGGCAGGTTGCTGAAAACGGCCATGATCGCGTCGCCGATGGTTTTGACGACTGAGCCGTGCTGCGCGGTGACGACGTCGTGAAGAATTTTGAAATGATCGCGAACAAGCGCGTAGGCGGGCGCGTCGCCGATGCTCGAATACAACGCCGTCGAGCCCCGCAAATCGGTGAAGAGAACAACCTGCGAGCCGACGGTTACCTCCTCGTCCGGCGAAACTACTTCGCGTGCGAACAGATCGCGGAATTCCTGCCAGTTCGTAACGCGTGCGGCGGTCAATATGTCCTCGTCCCAGTTGGCCTCCTGCAGGGCGAGCTGCACGGGAAAAGGATTTGGATTGAAGGCAAAAACCTTTTTACGGTCGTTTAGAGGCGGCGTGATGCGCAATACAAACTTTTCCGGCGCGCAGACGATTTCTGCGTCGAACCCGGACAACGCGCTCTCGACCGACCAAAATGCCGCCGACTCCCTGACTTGCGGCGAATTCAGGCGGGACGAATGCTTGACGGCTGGCAGGTTCCATTCGCGCCGCTGGCCGGGTTCGAGAAAGATCTGGCTGGCGATGTGTGGTTTTGCTCCGGGCCCGATGAGACAGAAAATCTGCTCGACGCACGGGCGTATTGCCGGATGCACGGAGAATTTCAGTTCGACGGACTTGTCAAACTCGGCGTCGAATTTGATGTTGCAAACGTCGCAATGCGCGGTGCTGGCGAGCTGCGCGAGCGAGGTGATGCGCCCCGGCGGCGCGGTGCGGCAGTTCGGGCAAAGCACCTCCCAGCTTAAATTCAACAGTCCCGCGCGCGTCGCGTGCAGAAATAATTTTAAAACGTCCCACCGGTCGGCATCCCATTTCCGGGCGACGGTGAACGGCCGGATGCGGCACAATTCCACGTCCGACGATTCGGCGAGAAATTCGCGCAGTTTATTAACAAAAGGCAAATTCTTTCCGTGCAGTTTCTTCATGCCCTCGCCAAGCGCGGCCGGATCGGTTGCGGTGACAGGCAGGTTCGACATCGCCGTGCGCTGCTGCCCGGAGAGAAATTTGCCGACATCGGAAACCAGCACGCGCATGTCGCGCATGGTTTTCGGGCCGAGAATCTTTCGGGCCAGAAATTTCCCGAACGCGTTGCGCGGCGTGAAGTGCGCGAAAATTTCAACCGCGCAGCCGGCGGGGGTTTCCTTCAGGCGAATTCCGGTCAGGCTTTCCGCAAACGGCCCGGAAGAATAAATCCGGCGCACCTGGTAAAATTCCGGCTCCGTCCACTCAAACGGAAATTCCCGCCATTCCAGCTTGATTCCGAAAATTTTCGCGCGTGCGATGATTTCGCTGCCGCCTTCGGGCAGCGGATTGATGTCGTATTTGACCGGCGGCAGGCCGACGGCGCGGTTGATCCAGTCCGTACGCGCGAGAATCGGCCAAGCCGCCGCGCGCGGATGCGGCAGTTCCATCGTCTCCTCAATTTTGACCAGATCCGGCATGGCTCGGAAACGATAATGAAACCATGCGGTTTTGGACAGCCCGGCGGCGAAAAATTTCCCGCAACTTTGCCCGCAACGCGGTTTTTAATTTTCAGAACGATGAAAGACGAGTTCCAGAATGAATTGCACGGTCTGCTGTCGCGCCTGCCCGACGCGCCCGTGGCGTCGAATTTCACCGCGCGTGTGATGCGGCAGGTTGATCTGGAAGAATCGCGCCAGGCGCGCAAATGGAATTTCATTTTCAACTGGCAAAGGTTTTTGCCGCGCGCGGCGGTCGCGGCGGTTGCAGTTCTTTTCGCCGGATTGACGCTCCAGCAGCATGAACTGAATGTTCATCGCGTCGCGTTCGACCAGAACGTCGCGCTCGTGGCCCGGACGCCGATGCCGGATGTGGATGCGCTGAAAAATTTTGACGCGATCCAGCGCATGAGCCAGCCCGCGCACGCGGATGAGGAATTGCTGGCGCTCGCTTCGGAAGTGAAATGAACCGTCTGTGTCAGGCGCGTTGCCGGGCGGCGGCGATTCTCGCCGCGGCTCAGTTCGCCGTTTTCTCCCTCGCGGCGCAGACGGCCACGAATCTTCCCCCGCCATCCCATTCACAGACGGATTTTTTCGGCCAGTTGCGCCAGTTGATCGCCATGCCTGAGGACGAACGGGAAGGTCTTCTGACCAACCGCCCGCCGGAAATCCGCGAACGAATCCTTGCCAAGGTCGCCGAATACGAGGCGCTCGACCCGGACGAACGCGAGCTGCGGCTGCGCGCCACGGAATTGCGCTGGTATCTGTCGCCGCTGCTGCGCGAATCACCGACGAACCGCGACGCGCAGCTGGCGCAGGTGCCGCAAGAGGTCCGGGAACTGGTCAAGGATCGTCTTGAGCAGTGGATTATTCTGCCGCCGCCGCTGCAGCAGGAATTTTTGGACAATGAACGCACTCTTGATTACTTCGATGAAGTTGGCTCAACAAACAATCTGGCGATATTCCCGGATGGAGAACTTCGGAGAATCGCCGCCCAGGTAAACCAGTTTTTCGAACTCACTCCCGACGAAAAGCAGAAGACGCTCAACACTCTTTCCGACGCCGAACGGGCGCAGATGGAAAAAACCCTGCAATCTTTCGAAAAGCTGCCCTCGGCACAGCGCGCCGAGTGCGTCAACGCGTTCGCAAAATTCGCCGGCATGGACGCGCGGCAGCGGTCGGAGTTTTTGAAAAACGCGGCGCGCTGGTCGGAAATGTCGCCCGCCGAACGGCAGGCGTGGCGCGACCTGGTCGTCAATGTGCCGCAATGGCCGCCGCTGCCCTCGGGCTTCGTGGTGCCGCCGCCGGGCGGCTCCAACCTCTCCACGGCGACGAATCATAATTGAACCCCGCGAATTTCAAATTCGCCATTTCCGCCGCGCCGCCTTAACTTCCCGCCGTGCATCCGATTGCGTTTCAAATTGGCAGGCTCACGATCCATTGGTATGGCGTGATGATCGCGCTGGCGTTCCTGGCCGGGTTGTGGACGGCGACGCTGCGCGCGCGCCGCGAGAAAATTTCCGGCGAACGCATCGCGGACATCACGCTCTGGCTCATGGTCGGCGGAATCATCGGCGCGCGCGCCGTTTATGTGGCGACCTACTGGCGGGAGGAATTTGCGGACCAGCCGTTCTCCGAAATTTTCATGATCCAGCACGGCGGCCTTGTTTATTACGGCGGCCTCATCGGCGCGATGATCGCGGGGATGATTTACATCCGCTGGAAGAAAATGCCGCTGTGGAAGACCGCCGACGTTCTTGCGCCGAGCATCGCTCTCGGAAATGTTTTTGGCCGCATCGGCTGCCTGCTCAACGGCTGCTGCTTCGGACGCGTGTGCGATGCGCCATGGGCCATCCGCTTTCCGAACGGTTCCTATGCCTGGGACCAGCATTACCAGCAGGGGCTCGTCGGAGAACATGACATGTCGCTGCCGGTCCACCCGACGGAAATTTACGACGCGCTGCTGAATTTCGGGGTCTATGTTTTTCTCGCGTGGCTGTTCCGGCGAAAGAAATTCGACGGCCAGATTTTTGCGACCTGCCTGCTTTGCTACGCCGTCACGCGCTCATTGGTCGAATGCTTTCGCGGCGATTACACCAACCTCCATTACCATCTTGGCCTCACGCCGGCGCAATGGGTCAGCGTGCCGATCTTCGCCGCCGGACTTGCGCTCGCCGCAATCCTGTCCCGACGCGAACCAAAACGAGGATAGCAATGGCGGAATTCCATCTCCCATCTGCCAACTCCCATCTGCCAATCTTCATAGCCGGGCCGACTGCGGTTGGAAAATCTGAAATCGCCCTTGCCCTCGCGGAAAAAATCGGCGGCGAGATCATCACCGCCGATTCCATGCAGGTCTATCGCGGACTCGACATCGGCACCGCCAAGCCGTCGCCCGCCGAACGCGCCCGCGTGCCGCATCACCTCGTTGATGTCTGCGATTTGACGGAAAATTTTGACGCCGCGCAATTCATCCGGCTCGCGCAAAAGGCTGTGGAAGAAATCCAATCACGAAAAAAAAACCCAATTTTCTGCGGCGGCACGGGGCTTTATTTCAAGGCGTTTTTGAGCGGCCTTGGCGAGGCGCCCGCCACTGACCCCGAACTCCGCGCCGAGCTGGAAGCGTCGTCGTTTGAGGCGTTGCTGCACGAATTGCGCGAGCGCGACCCGGCGGCCTACGCTCAAATTGACAGGCAAAACCCCCGCCGCGTCATCCGGGCCGTGGAAGTGATCCGGCTTTCGGGAAAAAAGTTTTCCGAACAGCGGGCGGAGTGGAAGGTAGGGTCATCGCGCTGCGATGACCGGACCGCGCAGCGCGCCGTCCCAACCAAATTTTACTGTTTTACCCGCCCGCCCGCTGATTTGCATGCGCGCATCAACATGCGCGTGGACGCGATGTTTGCGCGCGGGTTGGTGGAGGAGACTCGCGAACTGCTCCGGCACGGCCTTGATCGGAACAGGACGGCCATGCAGGCCATCGGCTACCGGCAGGTTGTGGAACATTTGCACGGAGAACGCCCGCTGTCTGAAACGATCGGGCTGGTAAAAAGCCGCACGCGGCAGTTTGCAAAACGTCAACTGACGTGGTTCCGCCGCCAGCTTGACGCCGAATGGATTGAATTGAAGCCGGGTGAACCGGCGGAATATTGTCTGGAAAAAATTCAACATGAAGCGTCCAGCACCCGATCATAACCTTTGTGAAACGCTGTGCACTTCGCGGCTGCCTGCAACCGGATTTTTTGATGCCGGCTCTTTTGAACAGACTGTGGCGAGAATGAAATTTCAGAATGTTGGCTTTAGGAAAGTGTGGTTCTCGTCGTCCTTTTTTATCAGCCGGTAGCCGGATGCCACCATTTTCAAAATCGCACGGGCGGTCTGCCCGCGGCGAGAACCTTTAAGGATATTATGATGGAATTCCACCAGCACCTGCTTGACTGGCAGCCGTTTCCTCAACAAATCATCAATCACCTCATATTCCGCGCCCTCGATGTCAATCTTCAGCAGGTCAATGTGGTCATGGCCGTTCCGCTGCATCAGCGTGGCCAGATCCACACACGGAACCTCCAGCGCCGCCGCGCCGCCGGATTGCTTGAACCACGCCCACGAACCTTCCACTTCATCCTGTGGCTGTGCAAATTTCAAGACGCCGCAATATGAAGCGAGCGCCACGGGATGATATTTGAACTGCGGGATTTTATTTTCAGGCAGTGCCATGGTTTCATTTCCCGTCGGGGTGCCGTCAAACAGATTCACGGTGCATCCGAACTTTTTGACCAGGGCGTGGTCGAAAGTAAGATCCCTGCCTACGCCGCCGCCATAAACGATGCTGTGTTCGTTGAGACCGTCAGGACAGAACATCCACTGGCAATAATTTGGACGGCTGCCCATTTCGATGAGCGGATAGCGGTGAGACTCCAACACTTTGTAAAATATCCAAAAGCGGAAGTCTTTGAATGGTCGTAAAAAATCAGGCACGGCGGCGAAAGTGTCGCAAAGTCTTCAAAGAAACAATAAAATTCCTCCTGTCACAAACGCGCGCGATCCGACGGGGTTCATTTGTGCGATCAATTTTCTCTTCCATCTTGCCGAACGGATAAATCTCATTAGTCTTGAGAGGTGCATCCGCAATTTTTCCCGATGAGCCGACTGAAACATTTTTCCACCAATATGACCGCAGATTGCCTGCAACGGAACCTTGATGACGTTTCCAAGAAAAACCCGCCGCACATGGCGGTCCTGGCAAACTTTCTCCACATGTGGTAATGCTGGTGCTTCTGAACAGACTGCGGCGGTGGGCGGGAGTGGACCGGCCGGTTTTCTACGTCGCGGCCGGCCGGGCTTGGTCGTTGTTTTCCGGTCCAATAACAGTCCTGCTGCTGGCGCATTTCTTCACCGCCAAGGAACAAGGCTATTACTACACTTTTGCGAGCGTGATGGCCTTGCAGGTTTTTCTGGAACTGGGTTTTGGCCAGTGCATCGTGCAATTCGCCAGCCACGAGTTTGCTCATCTGAAATTTCTGCCCGGCGGCGTGCTGGAGGGAGATGCGCGTGCGCGATCACGGCTGATTTCGCTGGGGCGTCTGTCGTTGAAGTGGTATGGCGTGATGGCTGTGCTCGTCGTCATTGGACTGGGCGCAGGAGGACATTTGTTCTTCTCCCTGAAGAACGACCCCTCGGTGGCCTGGAGCATGCCCTGGTGGAGCCTGTGTCTGGTGACCGGCTTCACGCTGGCAATCCTTCCGGTGGGCGCCATGCTTGAGGGCTGCAATCAACTGTCCTTCGTTTACGGTTTGCGGACGCTCACGGCGATGCTGGGCAGCTTTGCGGTGTGGACGGCGTTATGCAGCGGGGCGGGCTTGTATAGCGGGGCCATTGTGGGGCTGGCGGGCACTTTGATGACGGCCATCGCCTTTGCCTGGCGCTGGCGGGGATTTTTGAAGGAGCTTTTCCACGCGCCAAAACAAAATGAACAGACAATTTCATGGCGGCATGAGATCTGGCCGTTTCAATGGCGCATCGCGGTCAGCTGGCTCAGTGGTTATTTTGCCTTTAATTTGTTCACGCCGGTCCTGTTTTATTTCCATGGCCCGGTCGTTGCCGGTCAAATGGGCATGACGATGCAGTTGGTGAACAGCCTGAATTCCCTGTCGGCTTCATGGGCTGGCACCAAGGGTCCGCGTTACGGAATGTTGATCAGCCACCGGAAGTTTGAGGAATTGGACCGGCTGTTTTTCAAGACCACTGCCCAGGCAGTCGGGGTTTGTGTGACAGGAGGAGTGGTGCTTCTGCTGGCACTGGTGATTGTGCGGGAACATTTTGCAATCGGGTCGCGGTTTCTGGGTGTTGGGCCTGCCAGCCTGCTGGTGCTGGCCACTGTCGTGACCCAGATCGGTTTCAGCCAGTCAGTGTATTTGCGCGCCCACAAAAAGGAGCCGTTCATGTGGGTGTCGCTGGGGAGCGGCCTGATGACTGCGGTGCTCGTGATTATATTGGGCCGGATTTATGGTGCCTGGGGTGCCTGCCTGGCATACGCCCTCGTGCAGGTGGTGATCATTATCTGGGCCACCGCTGTGTGGAAACAGTGCCGCCAGGTCTGGCACCAGGCTGAAGTCGTGGAAAATTTATCCGCATGAGAATCGCCTTGATCAGCTATGAATTTCCGCCCGACACAGATTTTGGCGGCATTGGGAATTATGTGTTCCGGTCCGGCACCTTGCTGGCTGAACGCGGTCATGAGGTGGAGGTCTTTGCCGCCAGCGGCACCCGCGAAGGAAGCGTCACGCAAGGCCGGATCATCGTTCATCGGGTTCGCGTGGTGAGACGTGAATTGTTTTCCAGGGCCGTGGCCGGAGTTTTTCGACAGCGTCAGCTACAGCTTCCCTTTGATGTCATGGAAAGCCCTGAGTATTTCCATGACGGGCTGGATGCAGCCCGCCAGTCGCCGGAATTGCCGCTGGTGGTGAAGCTGCACACTCCCAACCTGGTGTTGAGCGAGTTGCAGGGCGGTTTCCCGCCGCCGACTCCGTTGAGAACAGTGAAGGATTATTGGCGGCAATTGCGAGCCTTTGCGGGGGCCGTCCGGCACGGACGTCCGCTGCCCCGCTGGCACTGGAACCGTCATGATTACCGGTCAGCCATGGAATTGGATGCCGTCGAACGCACGCTGGCGCAAATGGCCGACGTGGTGGCCTCGCCCAGCGAAGCGATGTTGGAGATGATGGCGGTTCGGTGGAATCTGAACCGTGAAAAGTTGATGAGCATCCCGTCTTATGTTCCACCGGCGCGTTTGCTGGCGGTGCCGGTTGACACCGACACCAAGGTCGTTTCCTATTTTGGCCGTTTGGAAACCCGGAAAGGCGTCGCTGATCTGGCCGCCGCCATTCCGCTGGTGCTGCCTGAATTTCCCGGCGCACGGTTTCGTTTTGTGGGCAGAATCACCCAGTCACCCGATGGACGGAGGGATTACAAAACTTATATCCATGACATTGTGGGCAATTTACGGGATCAAGTTGAATTCACGGACTACCTGCCCATCGAAAAAGTTTACGATTATTTTGGCCGCACTGATATCTGCGTGTTTCCCAGCCGCTGGGAAAATGCCCCCAATGTCTGTTTGGAAGCGATGGCGGCGGGACGCGGCGTCATCGGCAGTTCCGCCGGCGGCATTCCCGAAATGCTGGAACAGGGCAGGGTGGGATTGCTCGTCAGCCCCGAATCGCCGGCGGAAATCGCCGCCGCCATACTCAAGCTGCTCAAAAACCCTTCGGAGCGGATGCGTCTCGGAACACTGGCGCGGGAGCGGATTTTGTCCGTTTACAACAATGAGACCATCGGCGCACTGCTGGAGAAATCCTTCACCACGGCAGTTCAGCGGCATGCGGCAAAGAGCGGCGTTATAGCCGCAGCATGATTTCAGGCCTTGCAATGACACCCGCCATAAGCATCCTCATCCGCACCTTCAACTCCGCCGCCACCTTGCCGGAGGTCCTGGCAAAGTTTGATGTGCAACCGGATGACGAAATCATCGTTGTGGATTCCGGCTCCGGCGATGACACGCTCGCCATTGCGGAACAATATCACGCCCGGATTCTCGTCGTCGAACCGCCGTTCAATTACAGCAAATCACTTAACGTCGGTTTCCGCTCCGCAAAAAATCCGTGGGTGCTGGTCATCAGTTCGCACTGCGTGCCGCAGTCCGGAAACCTGCTAGCCTGTTTCCGCAGCGCAATCCTGAAATTCCCCGAATCCGTGGCGGTGGCCTATGGCGACTGTTCATTGGTCCGGCGCGAGTCGCCCGCCGGACCGGATGTTCTTTTTGCGGACAAGACCGCCGACGCCCTCCAGCGCCGTCGGGTTTATGGAGGCAACAGCCTGGCGCTTTACAGACGCAACAGTTGGGAAAAACAGCCGTTCGATGAAACGCTGCCCACGGCGGAAGACCTGGCCTGGTTTTTGCGTGCGCTTGAAACCGGTGCGCAGGCGGCCCGCGTGCCGCAGGCGCGCGCATTGTATCGCAATCGGGGCAGTTTGCGGCACATGTTCCGCAAAGGCTGGCTGGAATCGCGTCTGGCCGTTCAACTGACAGGCGCGCCGGCCGCGACTTTTTTCCAATTCGCGGTCAACCTCGCATCGCTCGTGAAAAAATGTGCGACGGGGAAAATGCCGGTGTCCGCCTTGCCGCGCCAGAGCGCCCATGCCTTGGGTGCTTACTTGTCCCCAAAATTTTCCGGCGCAAAAAACAGGGCCGGCAGATGACCCCGTTGAAAAATGCGCTTCAATTTGCCGCCGGTCTTCATTACCTTCAGTTTTGTGCAACGCTTGCAGATTTTCAGAGTGTTGAACATGCGAATGAAATGTTGACGAGCCCGCCGCTTCCAATCCGAATCTTATAATAGAAAATGAGGATGAAAATCGCCATCGTCGTGCCGGACAACCGGGATGAGTTCCGGAGTTACTCCGACCCATTGCCGCATTTTGGCATGGCCCCGACGGCTTTGCTGGAGGGTTTGAGACGGCTGCCTGACGAGTGTGAAATCCATGTGGTCAACTGTGTGCAACGGCCCGTCGACGTGCCGGAAAAAATCGGGCCGAACATTTTTTACCACTCGGAAATCGTTCCAAAATGGGGCTGGATGCGCGGCGGCTATCTGGGCTGCATCCGCTCGGTGCGGCGGCAACTGCAAAAAATCCGGCCGGACATCGTCCATGGCCAGGGCACGGAACGATTTTGCGCCATCAGCACCGCATTGTCCGGCTTTCCGAACATTGTGACGATTCACGGCAACATGAATGCAATCGCACAATTGCATCAATCCCGCATCGGCAGTTTTCAATGGCTTGCGGCGCGTCTTGAGGACTTCACGCTTCCGCGCACGGACGGCATCATTTGCATTTCCGATTATGTGAAAAATTTGGTTGGCAGATATAAAGTCAAAACCTGGCTTCTCCCCAACGCGATTCAGGGCATGTTCTTTGATTTTCCAAAGGCCGACGAGCCTTCGTCCGGCAGGCCTTTGCTGATCAATGTGGGTGTCATCTGTGAAAGAAAACGACAGCAACAAGTGCTGGCCGTGCTCGAAGCTTTGCGGGAGGAAGGCTTGGGTTTTGACACTTTGTTTGTGGGCACAATCAACCCTCAAAACCTTTACGCCACAGACTTTGCGGCCAGGCTGGAGCAGGCGAATGGCAGGCACGGCGGTTTTCAACACGTCAAATATTTGGACGAGGCGGATTTTTGCCGTCTGTATGACCGTGCCTCCGCAATGATTCACTTTTCAAACGAGGAATCCTTCGGGCTGACGTTTGCCGAAGCCATTGCGCGGGGACTCTATCTGTTCGCCTCGGATGTCGGCGCGATTCGGGACATCGCCCGGGGCGTCGAGCGCGTTCAAATCATCAATCCCGATCATTGGACTGAATTGAAAGACGCCGTCCGCCGCTGGCTGGCTGCGGATGAATATAAAAACCCCCGTCCCCAAACCCCGCCGTTGGAATTCTGCCAGCGCTACCAGCCGGAATTTGTCGCGCGCCGGCATCTGGAAATTTACCGCGAGGTCTTAAGCGCACATTTGTGAATTGTTTTGACCGCCCCGATTTCATAGCGTCTAAATAAATCTATGGCTGAAACTTCGATTGATGGACAGCTTAACGAACAGGAGCGCCGCATTTTGACCGATGCAGTCCGCAATGCCGACCCAAAGCCGAAGGTTGTTTTGGAAGTGGGCACTTGGCTTGGTGGCGGAAGCACCTTGCACATTTTACGCGCCTTGGAGGAAAATGGCACCGGCCATTTGTGGGGCATAGAAGCAGACCGTTCGATCTACGAAAGGATGTTGGAAAACATTCAGGCTGCCGCACCCAGGGCATCCGCCCGGTTTTCACCGCTTTTTGGATTTTCGCAGGTGGTCATCCCCAAGTGGATTGCCCAACAACCGGGTGATATGCAGGTGGATGTTGTTTTTCTTGATGGCGGCAACCGGCCCCTTGAACAGATTGAGGAATTTAAACTGCTTGATCCGCACATTCCTGTCGGTGGCCGGTTGATGGCGCATGATGCCAAATTGCGCAAGGGCAAGTGGCTGTTTCCCTACCTTTCACAATTGGATAATTGGAAAACCGAACTCCACGACATCAGCGCGGAAGGATTGCTGGTCGCAAAAAAAATTGCCGCCCAGCCAGGTCGCGACAGCCTGAAAAGGGCGCAAGCCACGCTGATTCGTCTGCGGTGCCATCCGGTGGAGATTCTGGCGGTTGTCGTGCCATCGCGTTTGCGCGGCCTGGTTCTCCGGCTGCTGCCGTCAAAATTTTCGAGGCGTCTCTCGGACGGACGAAAGTGAGCGGCAATGACGGCCTGCTCATTGCAACCCATGAAGAACAAGCCCGATCCGGAGCGCCCGATCCAGGTGGTCACCACCTGCCGGGCATATGACCTGCCGGTGCTGGAAATGGCCATTCCGAAATTGCGGCTGCACCTTCCCCTTAAAAGCTTGTGCGTGATCGCGCCGGACGCGGATTGTGAAAAAATGCGCCGCCGGCTGGGAACCCAGGTGCGGATCATTCCCGAAGATGGATTCATTCCAGGCATGAACCTCCGCCAGTTGCGCCGGCTTGACAGGTTTGGATTTCCGAAAAATGCCGGGTGGTATTTCCAGCAGCTGCTCAAGCTGCAATATGCCTTCGTGGAGCCGGAGGATGATTATTATTTGATCTGGGATGCGGACACTGTTCCGCTCCGGCCCATGCGCTTTTTCGATTCAGACGGCCGGATGCTGCTCACCAGGGCGGATGAACACCATGTTCCCTACTTTGAAACCTACCGGCGGCTTTTCAACGCCGAACCCAACCGCGAATTCTCGTTCATCTCCCAGCACATGCCCGTGCAGAAGTCCATCGCCCGGGAAATGTTTGGAACCATCGGGCGGCAGACGGCTGGAGACGAAAGCTGGGCGTGGAAAATCATGCGGTCTCTCCCGCCAACGGAGGACCTCCACCTGTTCAGTGAATTTGAAACCTACGGCCATTACATCAAAAATAATCATCCCGGACTCGTGGCTTTTGTGGATCGTCCCTGGTGGCGTCACGGCTCGGAACTGACCGGCGGGAAAATTCCGACGGAACGACAGCTCGAAAAACTTGCGCGCGATTATGATTTCGTCTCCTTTGAAAAGGCGACGCACGGACTGAGGTTGCTGGCAAAAAAACTCCTGAATAAAATCCGCGGCAACAGGCTGCCGGACAAGCCGTAAACTGCCGGATGGATGAGGTTGGTTTTGGTTTGATTCAAACGCGTTTGACCGCACTGAAGCAGCAGCTTGTTTCTATACTGCAACGAATGGAAAAACCGGCTCCAAGCCGGGGTGTTGGCAAAGGACGCCATCGTTGATCTTAACTTTCAGTTTTTAGTTCATAAAGGCTGGGTTTAGGCAGTATCCGGTTTGCTCCCACGACCGTTGCTCCCGCCGGCACATCCCTGGTGACAACGGCGTTTGCGCCGACAGTCGCACCGCGCCCCACGGTGACGCCGCCGAGGATTTTTGCACCGGCCCCGATGTAGACCCCGTCTTCAATGTTCGGCGCGGCGGGGGAAATGTCCCGGCCGCCCAGCGTGACCTGATGGCCGATCACCACGTCCTGTCCGATGCGTGCCTGGCTGTGGATGACAATCCCCTGCGGGTGGGGCAGGAAAACTTCCCTGGGCAGCTGCATGGCGATGTCGCACCCCAAAAAACGGGCGAACAGCTTGCCAAGCACTGGAACATGGTGGCGCGAGAAGAAAATCAAACCCGAAGCCCAAAGGCCGTTTCGAATCCATGGGTTTTTCGGGTGACTGCGCATGCCGCGAAAATAGTCGCAACCAATGAATGCACAAGGCAAAACCTGTCCAAATAATTCAGTTGGCGAAATTTTGCGGGTTCCGTTAAGTTACGCGTCCATATTGAAACCGCAGTTGTAATTTTGAACGAATGAACAATGCCTCCGCCCTCCTGAGAACGCTGGTTGTTTACGCGGTCTGCGTGCCGCTGGCGATCTGGCTGGGCTTTACGCTGACGTCGCTCGAGGATTTGTCGCGCAAGACGTTCATTGAGGTGGGTATTTTCGCGCTGTTGATGTTTCTGCCGCTGTTGTTGCGCTGGCATTACATCCTGCTGGTCTCGACCCTCAGCCTGGGCGTGACGGTGTTTTTTCTACCGGGCAGGCCTCCGGTATGGATGCTCATGCTGGCGTTGAGCCTGGGCATCTCCATCGTGCAGCGGACCTTGAACCGGGGAATGCACTTTATTTCCGCGCCACGGCTGGCATGGCCGATGATCTGCCTGGCCGTGGTGGTGCTGGCCACCTGCAAGCTCACCGGCGGCATCGGGTTGAATTCACTGGGCAGCGAGAACGTGGGCGGCAAGAAGTATTTTTTCGTCTTCGGCGGCATCCTCGCCTACTTCGCCCTGACGGCCCGCCGTATTCCGGCGCATCAGGCCGTGCTTTACATGGCCCTGTATTTCCTGCCCCCGTGCTTGAATGCCATTGGGGATCTGGTGTCATTGCTCCCGTCCTCGTTCAACTTCATCTATTGGTTGTTTCCGGCCAACAATTACATCATGGGTGAAACACTGGATGACGCGGCTGGATTTCGCTATGTTGGTCTATCCGCGATGGCCATGGCCGTTTTTACCTTCATGCTGGCAAAGCATGGCATCCGAGGCATCTTTCTGTCAGGCAAACCATGGCGCATTGTCCTTTTTTTCGGCTTTAGCTCCCTGGCGTTCATGGGTGGTTTTCGCTCCATGCTCATCACCATGGCCCTGATTTTTTCCATCCAGTTCTACCTCGAAGGGCTGCACCGCACCCAGTTGCTGCCAAGGTTCGCGTTCACCGGCCTGCTGGCGTTCGGGCTGATCCTGCCATTCGCCCAGCACCTGCCTTATGCCGCCCAGCGGGCGCTGTCATTCCTGCCCGTGACGGTGAATACCGAGGCCAGGGAGAACGCCGTTGCCTCGGCGGAATGGCGGTATCAAATCTGGGAGGCCGAGTTTCCGCAGGTGCCGCAATATCTGCTCCTGGGCAAGGGATATGCCATCTCCGCCGGGGATTTTGAATTCGTTGGAAGCCGGGGGTTCAGGGCCTTCTCGGCGGATGAATTGGACTCTGCGGTTGCCGGCGATTATCATAACGGCCCCCTGTCCGTGGTGCTGCCATTCGGCATCTGGGGCGTCATCGCATTCATCTGGTTGTGGGTTGCCGGCGTCCGCGCGCTGTATGACAACTTCCGGTTTGGCGAGGAGTCACTGCGCACCGTCAACACCCTCCTGCTGGCTGCATTCGTGGCGCACATTCTGATATTTATTTTCATATTTGGCGCGCTTGAGAGTGACACTTTGGCTTTTGCCGCAATGCTCGGATTGAGCGTCAGCATCAACGGTGGCATACGCGGACCGGTCACAGAGCAGGTCAAGGCCGCCGTGACCCAGTTCAACCGCCCGCGCCTGCAGGCCGTTTTTCAAAGGTAACACGGTCTGCCAACCGCCTGAGGACGCCCGCCTTGAAACCCAAACTGCTCATCGTGGAATTGTGGGGCATGGGCGACCTCGTCATCGCCACCCCGTTTCTGCGCGCCGCGGCGGACAGGTTCGACATCACCCTGCTGGCCAAACCCTACGCCCTGGACCTGCAGCCCCGCCTGTGGCCGGGCGTCAAGGTCGAGACCTTCTACGCCCCATGGACCGCCTTCAAGGGCAAATACCATTTCTGGCGCTGGCCGGTCCTGGAGATCATTCGATTGCGCGGCAGGCTGGCCGCCGGGAACTTTGAATTCGGCCTCTCCGCCCGGTGGGACCCGCGCGACCATCTGCTCCTGAAAATTTTCGGCGTCAAAAACCGCCTCGGCTTCCCGCGCATCCAGAGCCGGATTTTCCTCACGCAGCCGCTCGCGCGCCCCGAGCCGGAGGCGCACCGCTACGAATCCTGGCGCGTCATCGCGCGCGCGCTGGACATCCAGTTGCCGCCGCGTCAAAAGATTTCCATCCCCGCCGCGCGCGGCGGCGGGACGGTTCTCATCCACACCGGCGCCGGGCAGTCCGTCCGCGTCTGGCCGCTGGAGAAATACAAAAACCTCGCGGCGCAGTTGCGCAAACAAAATTACCGGGTGCAGATTGTCTGCGATGCCGACCAGCGCGGCTGGTGGCTGAAGGCGGGGGAAAAGGACGCCGCCACGCCGTCCACGGTCGCGGAACTGATCCGTTTCATGGACGAAGCCGGCGCGTTCATCGGCAACGACTCCGGCCCAGGCCATCTTGCGGCGTTCTGCGGCGTGCCCACGTTCACCCTGTTCGGCCCCCAGCTTCCCGAATGGTTTGCGCCGCTGCATCCGTCGGCGGAATGGATCGGGGGCCGGCCCTGCCCCTACAGGCCCTGCTCGGATTACTGCCGCTTCCCCACGCCGTTCTGCCTCTGGAACATCGGCGAGGAGGAGGTTTTTGGCCGGGTCGAAAAATTCCTGGACGGGCAAATGACCCCAACGAATTAAATAGTTGCCTCCGGGCTTCATTCATCTCATTGGAAAACCTCAGGCCTTGAAATTACTCCACTGGCAATCAAAATGGAATTAATTGAAAACAGATCAGCAAGATGTTTGCCATGGGTTGTTTCCTGCCTTTTCCTTGCCTCGCTGTGGTCGCTGGATTTTCCAAAGCCCTACTTTGACGACCTGTTTTTTTGCGGGGCGGGGCTGAACATGGCCGGTGGCGGGGATTTTTCAAACCCGCTGATCGAACGGCAGCATTTCCCGGGTCATTATTTTTTTGAACAGACCCCCGTCCATTCCTATGCGATTGCCGGATGGATGAAGGTTTTCGGCATCGGCGCAAGGTCGCTGACGGGGTTTCAAGATACAATGTATCTGGTGATGGCGCTGGCGACGCTATCAGTCTTGCGGCGGCATAAAGCCCCCCTCTGGCTGGAATTTCTGGTTCCGCTGGGCGTGGCCGCCGCCTTTTTGCCAATGGGCCTCCGGCCGGAACCGTTGTCCGTCGCGCTGACGATAACGGGCTTTGCCATGATCGAATGCGGATGTTGCAGTCCCGCGCCGGTGTTCATCGCATTTCTGCTCATGTTTCTCGGCGGTGCCACGGCACCACGGCTGACAGTTTTTTCAGGCATCCTGGTCGTTCTCGGCGGACTGCGTTTGTGGCGGAACTCAAACGCGCCGGGCTGGCGGCGCTGGTCGTTTTGCTTTTCCGGCATGGCGGCCCTGCTGGTTGCAGTTTTCATTTTCCTCCTGCTCATCGGGTTTCGGTTTGAAGAATTCTGGCGGTGTTTTCATTTCCACGCGGCGTATAAGACCGGCGGCGGCAGGCTCCATCTGCTGGCGCAGTATTTTTTTGAGAACCTGGGCAAGACCCAGTTGCCGCTTTTTTTCATGGCACCGGTCGTCTTTCTGTTTGCGTTGCGGCACAGGAACAATGAATCGTTCCTGCCCGGCGCTTTTCTGGCCGCAGCATTTCTGCTGACGGCGGTGATCGGCGGCCTCGGCCACGGTTCGGCGTGGTATGCCGTCCTGATGATGTTCTTTCAGGCGGCATCCATTTCAAACAACACCGTGCGCCATAAAATCATCCTTCCTGCCGCGCTCTCGCTCGTGCTGCTGGTGGCCGCCGGAAAATGCCTGATGAATGTGGCCGGGGTTTTGGGCGGTGAAGTTAAGGATGATCGCGGCGGACAATATGCGGAAGCCCTGCAATTGCGTTCCACTCCCGAACATCCCGTGCTCGTGGATTTCGCGCTGGCGCGATATGTCTATGATTACAAGATTCCGCCGGGGTTTCTGGACTTTGAATTTTCCGCGCCGTTTCCCGGGGTGGGTGTGAAGGATTATTTCCAGCCCCGGGACATCTACGTGGTCTCCCCCGAAAGCGTGGATTACCTGAAGTTTTGCACGAAACTGGATGTGCCGTGGATGCCGCAGTGGTCGTTCTGCAATGTGGCCCGTCTGCCGCTTCTCGGTCGCTGGACACTCTACCAGCATCCTTGCTCGGTAAATATCATCCCGGCGGAAACTTGCGGAGGGCTTGCGTTCAAGAAATGAGCTTGCGCAATGCCGTGGTCCAACCGCCGAAGCGCGGACGGCATGGATATTTTTCCCCGCCAGCAATAGTGAAATAAGGCAAAATTAAAACTTGCCGTATCCAGGCTGGTTCACAAACATTTCGGTATTATGGAAATCAGCAATCTCAAATCTCATTTATTGCGGGGGGATGCTGAATTTTGGATGGTTTTGAAACAGCTTACAGATGAGGCGCATGACTTTGAGGAGGTGTTCACGCTTTCCTCGCTGCGAAAAAAGGCGCACGCGCGGAACGTATCTCTTCCCGCGGCCGCTCCAAAAAAAATCCGGTTGGCGGTTGTTGGCGGATACAGCCTTTATCCGTTGCACGACCTGCTGGAACATTTTTGCGAGACGCAGGGCACGCCAGTCGAGCTGTGGCAGGGCGATTATGACAATTACATTTCCGAGATTATGGACGACGACAGCGAGCTTTATGCGTTCGCGCCGCACGTTGTTTTCCTGCTGCCCGCCGAACGTCGCTGCGCCTACACCGGTCATCTGACCGACACCCGTGAATTGCCGCAGGCCGAGGCGCAGCGCACGGTCGAGTCGCTGCTCGATCTCGCGCGCCAGGTGAACGCGAAGACCCGCGCCGAAGTCATCACCACAAATTTCATGCTGCCCGCGCGGCACGACCTCGGCGCCTTCCGCTCGCGCACGCTCGGCTCGGACTGGAGCTTTCGCAAATGGGTCAATCTCGAACTCGGCGTGAATGCGCCGTCGTATCTGCACATCTGCGATTTGGAGTTTCTTGCAAACCGGCTCGGTGGTCTCGCTGCAAGCGACGCCCGCGGGTGGTTTGAAACAAAGCAGCTCGGCTCGCCGTCGCTGCTGGTGGATCTCGCGCGCGAGGCGGCGCAATTGATCGCCTCGCTGAAACGTGCGCCGAAAAAAGTTTTGGTGCTGGATTTGGACAACACGCTCTGGGGCGGCGTGGTGGCCGATGACGGTTTGGAAGGCATCGAGCTGGGCGACACCTCGCCGCGCGGCGAGGCGTTTAAGACGTTTCAAAAATACATCGTCTCGCTCAAGCAGCGCGGCGTGCTGCTGGCCGTGTGCAGCAAAAATGATCTGGCCAAGGCGCAGGAGCCGTTTCAGAAACATCCCGAAATGGTGCTGCGCCTGGACGACATCGTTTCGTTCAAGGCCAACTGGGAGCCGAAATCCGAAAACATCCGGTCGATGGCGCCGGAATTGAATCTCGGCCTCGACAGCTTCGTGTTCGTGGACGACAACCCGGCGGAGATTGACATCGTCCGCCAATTCGCGCCGGAGGTGACGACCATTTTGCTTGGACCCGATCCGTCGGATTACTCCGCGCAACTCGCCGACTGCCGGCTGTTCGAGCCGCGCAGAATCACGAGCGAAGACGCCGAGCGCACGAGCCAGTATCGTTCCGATGCGCAGCGCAAGGCGCTCGAAGCGACGGTAACGGACATGGCGTCGTATCTCGAATCGCTCCAGATGGAATCGGTCATCAGCGAATTCGTGCCGGTGGACGTGCCGCGCCTGTCGCAGCTCATCAACAAGAGCAACCAGTTCAACCTCACCACGCGCCGCCGCAGCGAGGCCGAGGTCAGCGCCGTGATGCACGATCCGAATTTCATCGTTTTCAGCGTGCGGCTGAAAGACCGGTTCGGCGACCACGGTTTGATTTCCATTGTCATCGCCGAAATAGTTGGCGGGACGCTGAACATTGACACTTGGCTGATGAGCTGCCGCGTGCTGAAACGCGGCGTGGAAGAGGAGGTTTTGAACGAGCTCGCGCGGCTCGCAAAATTAAAA
>Ga0181534_10000759_pt1 | contig 22379 bp, 15 predicted proteins | sample PEATcosm2014_Bin_37_FD_119758 | JGI IMG/M metagenome (GOLD analysis project Ga0181534, IMG submission 119758) | Peatland microbial communities from MTU Mesocosm Facility, Houghton, MI, USA - PEATcosm2014_Bin17_10_metaG | ecosystem: Environmental > Terrestrial > Soil > Wetlands > Peat | place...
CACCACCTCGTCTGCAATCTCGAGAGCCTCTTCCTGGTCGTGCGTCACAAAAATCGTGGTGAGATGAATCTCGTCGTGAAACCGGCGCAGCCAGCGCCGGAGTTCCTTACGCACCTTGGCGTCAAGCGCTCCGAACGGCTCGTCGAGCAGCAGCACCTTCGGATCAACCGCAAGCGCCCGGGCGAGCGCCACGCGCTGCCGCTGGCCGCCGGACAGCTGGCTTGGATACCGGCGGTCAAGGCCATCGAGTTGCACGAGCTTGAGAAGTTCATGCACCCGCCGTGTGATCGTCTCATCGTCCGGACGCTCGCGCCGGTTTTTCACCCGCAAGCCAAAGGCGATATTCTCAAACAAGGTGAGGTGGCGAAACAGCGCATAGTGCTGGAAGACGAAACCGACCTTGCGCCCGCCCGGCGGGACAGCCGTCACGTCCTCTCCGTGAAACAGAATCCGCCCGCTGCCCGCGTCTGCAAATTCAAGGCCGGCAATGATCCGCAGGAGCGTTGTCTTGCCGGAGCCTGACGGCCCCAGGAGCGCCACCAGCTTGCCGCGCGGCACGTTCAGGCTCACGCCGTCGAGCGCGGTGAACCGCCCGAAGGTCTTGCGGATGTCGTGTGCCTCAATGCTCATGGCTGGGATTACGGGATCGCGGCAAGCGCCTGTTGGTGTTTCCACTCGATGAACGTCTTGAGTCCGAGCGTCACGAGGGCGAGAAGCGCCAGCAGTGACGCAACGGCGAAAGCTGCCACGAAGTTGTACTCGTTGTAGAGAATCTCAACGTGCAGCGGCATGGTGTTCGTTTCGCCCCGGATATGGCCGGAGACCACGGAGACGGCGCCAAACTCACCCATTGCGCGGGCGTTGCAGAGGATGACGCCGTAGAAAAGCCCCCATTTCACTTTTGGCAGCGTGACGCGCCAGAATGTCTGCCATCCGCTGGCACCGAGGATAATTGCAGCGTACTCCTCGTCGCTTCCCTGGGACTGCATGAGCGGAATCAGCTCTCGGGCGACAAACGGAAATGTGACAAAGATGGTTGCCAGGACGATGCCAGGCACGGCGAAAATAATCTGGATGTTGTGCGCCTGCAGCCATGGGCCGAGCCATCCTTGGAGACCGAAGATCAGGACATAGATCAGACCGGAGATCACCGGGGAGACTGCGAACGGAAGGTCGATCAACGTGGTCAGGACGCTTTTCCCCCAGAAGTTGAACCTGGCGATGGCCCAGGCCGCCGCGACGCCGAAGACGAGGTTGCACGGAACCGCGATGGCAGCCGTGATCAGCGTGAGCCGGATTGCGGCAATCGCGTCAGGATCGGCGAACGCCGCGAAATAGGCGCCGAACCCGCGCCGTAGCGCTTCGGTGAAGACGGCGGCGAGAGGCAGCACCAGAAAGCCTCCGACAAACAAAAGAGCTGCGGCAATCAGCAGCCAACGCACCCATGCCGCTTCCTGGGCCGCGCGGGGAGGCGCGGCAGTGCGGCGGGCATCAGCAAGGCTGGAGACTACAACGGCGGCCATTGGGTGTCAGACGAAGTGAAAGCGCCGGCTCCATTTCTGGAGCAGGTTGATGAGCAGCAGGAGCAGGAAGGACGCGACGAGCAGGACCACGGCGATGGCGGTGGCTCCGCGATAATCGTATTGCTCGAGCTTGGTGATGATGAGCAGCGGGGTAATCTCAGTGTGGAACGGCATGTTGCCCGAGATGAAGACCACCGAGCCGTATTCCCCGAGGGCGCGGGCAAAGGAAAGGGCAAAACCCGTCAGCAGGGCCGGCAGGATCTCCGGAAATATCACGCGGACGAACGTCTGCCAGCGACCGGCGCCAAGGCTGACTGCGACCTCTTCCATTTCCGGCTCAAGTTCAGCCAGCACCGGCTGCAGTGTGCGCACCACGAACGGAAGTCCGATGAATGTGAGCGCGATGAAAACGCCGAGCGGCGAGAACGCCGCCTTGATTCCAAGCGGTTCGAGAAACTGACCGATCCAGCCATTGCGGGAATAGAGCATCGTGAGCGCGATGCCCGCCACGGCCGTTGGAAGTGCAAAGGGCAGGTCGACCAGAGCATCGACCAGCCGTCGCCCCGGAAAAGGGTAGCGGACCAACACCCAGGCGACGATCAATCCGAAGAAACTGTTGACGAGCGCCGCAAGAAACGAGGCTCCAAAGCTGAGGCGGTAGGAGGCAAGCACCCGCGGCGATGCCACGGCTTCGACGAAGGCCGGCCACGTCATGCCGGCGGTCTTGATGAACGCAGCACTGAGCGGCAGCAGGACGATCAGGCTCAGGTAAAACAGCGTGAACCCGAGCGAAAGGCCGAAGCCGGGAAGAACGGATCGTTTTGGAGGGAAGAATGACATCAGAGGTCGGCCGCGTAGGCAATGAAGCCGCGGTACTCGGTGAGAATGGTTTCGAGGGCGATCGCAGCCGCCGCGACCTGCTTTTCCAACAGGGCGTGCGCCGGTGTCTCAAAGATGATTTCGAACGGCCGCGGCCGTTGCTCCGGATGCGGCGCCAGGACGCCGCGAAAACAATCGCAGATGATCCCGTCCGCGGCCCTGAATCCGTCGATGACGCCGCCGCGGTTGCGCGGCAGCACCCGCTCGGAAGCGCGCAGGGCCGGAACTAGCAGATTCTCGTTCAACACGCGGCCAAGAGTGTATCCATAAAGTCCCTCGCTTGTGTCGTCGGCGTGCAGCGCCACGATTCCATCGAAGCCCTGCGTTGCAAGTTCCCGTTCGAGAATGACCACCTCCGGCTGCCCGGAGCCCCGCCAGAACTCTCGGTTGAGGTCGAATCCGGCGCGGCTGCACCGCGTGGCGTCCTCATAACCGGTGGGGTTGCAGACGGGATAGCACACGAGGTCGTAGCCGGTTGCGAGGGCGGGCTTGTCGACCAGAGTTTGCAGCAACTGGAGCAGGGCAAGTGCTCCCGCCGGTTCGTCGCCATGGACGAGGGCAAAGAGGCCGATTTTCTTCTGGGGCACGGTGGATCGCGGGCCTCGGAAGGAAACCTGCGGAATGGTGTAGCGTTGGCCCCCTGTCGAGAACGAGCCTGCGTCTGCAAGGTTGATATAAGGAGTATTCTCCGCCAGATCAACGAACGGGGCGCACATCTGGTCGAGCTGGTTTTGAGGTGGCCCGGCGACGAGCCCCTCGACCCGCCCGGGACCTTGAGTCTGTCGAAACGGCGGCGACGCTGCAACGATCTCAGGCAGGCCGGTATCGATGGACGTGCTGTTTCCTAACAGGTGTAGGGTCGCCGCCTGTCGGCGGACCCTTTCCCAATTGGTCATCGGCCCGGCGACGAGCGCCGGCCCTACGGACGATTTTGTGCCAGCCATTGCCATTTCGAATTAAGCGGTCAGCTGCAGATTCGCCTCAGAGGTGAATGCCGTAGGAGATTGCCGTGCGGTAGCGCTCGAGAAACGCAGCCACGGTTTGTGTGACCGCCACCGTGTGCAGTCCGTCGGGCCAGGCTCCGGGCACGTCCAGGCGGAGCTGGAACGTGCCGAAGGGAAGATCGCCGTTGATCGCAAACGGACCTTCGGTGCTGGGCGCGGAATCCGTCTGCCAGTCGATCTGGAATCGTCCCCGCTCGACCGGAAAGAAATCCGCGTTCACCGGCAGGGCGCGCACCCGCGCCTGGATGCGGTCGTGCGCTGCGGTGGAGTGCAGGCTGACCCAGCCGTGATAATTGTGCAGCCGGAATTCCTTTGCAAGAATCCCGATTTCGGGCGCGTCCGAAGCGGCCCAGTTTTCATCTTCGAGGCGGATGCCGCCGCGTGTGAGCGAGGTGTGATCCTGAAAGCCGGTTGGGTTGACCAGCGGGTAAACGACGAGCTGGTAGCCGGCGGCGAGCTCCGGATGCAGCACGATCCGTTCGATGAGACTGAGAAGGGCCAGCGTTCCGCGGGCGTCGTCGCCGTTCCAGCCTGCATAGAGGGCAAGTCGGATCGGCCCGCTGCTCTGGTTCGGACCGAAGAATACGAAGCGCGGCAAATGATACACGCGATCGCCGACTTTGAAGGCCTCGGTGGGCGATGCGAAAAGGTTGTCAGAATGTTCCGCGAGGTCGTGAAACGAATGAAGGAGGCGCTGGAGTTCCTTCTCCGCCTCGCCTGGACCGAAAATGATTGGCGGCAGTGCGTCACGAATGGCCGCCGCGCGATTGGATAACGTTGGCATAAGTGGTTGGGTTTGTGAGCGGTCGGATGAGACGACGAACGCAGTGGATGCAGGGACGCCGCTCGCCGGCGGACCATTGGAGTTGATTAGTGCGGCAGGTAGATTTGATCGAAGACGCCGCCGTCGGAGAAATGGACCTTCTGTGCCCGGGTCCAGCCGCCGAAGACCTCGTCGATGGTGATGAGCTTGATCTGTGGGAATTGTGCAGCGTACTTGGCGGCGGCTTTGGCGGACCGCGGCCGGTAGAAATTCTTGCCCGCGATATCCTGGCCTTCATCGGAGTAGAGATATTCCAGGTAGGCCTTGGCCACCTCCGCAGTGCCTTTGCGTTCCACGACCTTGTCCACCCAGGCGACGGTCGGCTCGGCGAGGATGCTGAGCGAAGGCACGACGATTTCGAACTGCTCGCCGCCGGATTCCTTCAGGGCGAGAAAGGCCTCGTTTTCCCACGAGATGAGCACGTCGCCGATGCCGCGCTGGACGAAGGTCGTTGTGGATCCGCGCGCACCGGAATCGAGGACAGGGACGTTCTTGTAGAGGGCCGCAATGAACTCTTTGGCTTTCGCCTCGTCACCGCCGGACTTGGCCAGGGCGTACCCCCAGGCGCCGAGGTAGTTCCAGCGCGCGCCACCCGAGGTCTTCGGGTTGGGGGTGATGACCGAGACGCCCGGCCGGACGAGGTCGTCCCAATCCTTGATGCCCTTCGGGTTGCCCTTGCGCACCAGCAGCACGATCGTGCTTGTGTACGGCGCCGAGTTGTCCGGAAGGCGTTTCTGCCAATCGGATGGAATGAGTTTCGCGACATTGGCGAGCGCATCGACGTCAGCTGCGAGGGCCAAAGTGACGACGTCGGCCGGCAGTCCGTCGATCACGGAGCGAGCCTGTTTGCCCGAACCACCGTGCGATTGTTTGATGACCACGTTGTCGCCCGTCTTTGCCTTCCAGTATCTGGCGAAAGCGGCGTTGTAATCCTGATACAGCTCGCGGGTCGGATCATACGAGACGTTGAGCAGCTCGATCGATTTCTGTGCGTGCGAAGTGACTGGCAGAAGACCAAAGGCTGAGACTGCAGCGGCAATGAACAGCAGGCGTTGAAGCGATTTCATTTAAGAGAGGAATTGATTTCGTCGGAGTCGTGTCGGTGCGAAATGGCGTCTAAAAGGAGAGTTGGAAGCGGGTGATGAGCGCCTTCTCATCCTGGCGGAGAATGGCGGTGGCCGGCACGGCGGGAGCGCCCGGGGCAAAACCGAACTTCGTCTGGTAGTAGTCGAATTTCACCATGGCGACCTTGCTGAGATACCAGTTCAAGCCGATGCCGGCGGACGTCGCTTCATCCGCATTGGCTGCGGCGGAGGCGAAGAGCGGAAACGCGGCATCATCGATCTTAAGATTCGCGAATCGCCCCACGATTTCGAAGGCGCCCCAGGTTCCCGCTGCGGGGTTGAAGTTCGTTTTCGGGGCGACCCCGTTGTAAGACGAATCCTCTCCGGTGAGCACGTAGCCGGAGGCGAGCTGCCAGGCCTTGTTCTCAAGCTGCGCCTTTGCCGCGGCGGCGGTCGGGCGCACGTTGACCGTCGAGAGAACGTATTCCCCGATCAGCCCGAACGGGCCGTAACGATATTCGCCCTGCGGTGAGAGGTGCCAGCTTTGGCCATCCGCGACCACGGCCGCGTTGTAGGTGAAGAAAGTTTGCTGGCCGTCCGTCTTGTAACCAGCAGTGCGTCCGGAGGCCGTTTTTTCCCGCCCAAGATCAGCGGAGACGCCAAAGGAAAGCCCCTGCAACGGCGCGAGGTCGAAGTTCTTGAACGGTGTGGCGTAGATGCGGCCCACTGCATTCTTGTCATTGTCGAAAGCGGCATTGTTTGAGGTGGCGCCGTCAGGCACGCCGTTGAGAATGCCTGCAGAGTAGCTGACCGTGTTGCTGAGAACGTTTCCGGAGGCGAGGACGCCGAGGTCGCGGTTCGGCACGAGATCACTGGCGATCGATCGTTCATTGAAGAAGGTCCACGAGTCGGACTGGAGGAATTCGAGCCCGACCGGCGACTTGAATTTGCCAAACTTGAGCTGGAAAGCCGGATCGATGGCGACACCCAGGTTCGCATCGAGAATGCTGGGGGCGGAGGTGCCGCCGAATTCGGTCACGAATTGGAAGGAGTAAAGCTTGGAGAAAGTTCCTTCCGAGATGAGGCGTGCGCGGCGGAGAAAGAAACCGTTCGTCGATGCCCCTTGATCACCAAAGAAGACGCGCGAATCCAGCTGTACGAGGCCGCGGATCTTGACGGAGTCGGCGCCATCAGCCGACGCCAGCGTAAACCCTTTGTCATTGATGGTGATCTTGGGCTCGCTCGCGGCCGCACCGGTCTGATCTGCTGAGGCTTTGGCTGCAGCTCCCTTGGCTGCGGCGGCTGCTTCCTCATCCTTGATTTCCTGTTTGCGCTCAAGTATGCGCAGCTGCTGGTCAAGCTGCTGGATCTGTGCGCGCAGAGCCTGAATGTCATCGCTCGTGTCGGCGCGAAGGACGGAAATGGCCCCGGTGGAAACCACCGCGGCGACGGAAACCGCGCGCAATATTGTTGGGAAGGTTCTCATGGAGGACGGAGGCTGTAGCATTGGATTTCGGATATCTGGGTCGGCTTCCAGCAGTCTGGTCAGCCAGTGGGAGAATTTGCCTGGTGTTGGACGCCTCCGGCATGCACCGGTGGGCTGGAATTGACTCAGCGCGGTTCCTGACGGAGGGGCTGCTCGCCCGAGAATGATTCGAGACGGGTCTTTTCGGTGCGCTCGATCTGGGTCACCTTGCGATCGTGGACAACGATTTGGACAACTCCGAATCGCAGTCCCTCGACCTTTTCGCGAACCAGAGTGAGCCACTCCGGTTCGGTGGTGGGAATTGAAGTTGGAATGATACTCATATTGAATAGTCTCCGAGCAGATTATTGATAAGGCCTTCGACCGGTTGGAGGCGCGGTGCAGGGCCCGTCAGATTGTGCGCTCCGTTGTTGCGCCTTGTCTGCGGAGGCGTTGTGAACGGCAAAGGAACTCCATTCCGCCGCATTTTGCGGAGCGTCACTTCGACGACATCGGCGATCGTGTAGCGGTCGAGAATGTCGGTGATCGCATTGCGGACATCGAGCATCAGCATGCGCAAGCCGCAGTGCGCCTCGTCCGGGCACGAGCACTTTTCATAGGCCGACTGACTCACGCAGCCGATTGGGGCCAAGGGTCCATCGACAAGCCGGACAATCTCTCCGATGGCGATCTTGCTCGCAGGTCTTGCGAGCCGATAGCCGCCAAAGCGGCCGCGCTCACTCTCAACCAATCCCGCATCTCTCAACGATTGCACGATCTGCTCCAGGAACTTCTGCGGCAGCTGCTCTTTTTCGGCTATCTCAGGGAGACGGAGCACCGACCGACCGACCTCCCTGGCAATTCCCAGGTCAATCAGAGCGCGGAGCGCGTACTCACCTCTTTTTGAGAGTTTCATTAAGGCTATTTACTGAATCTTTATTACAACAGTGTAGTTTAATTTCAAGCTTTTTCTTATGTAAATGGATGTCAATGCTTGCTACTTTATAACTAGCTCACCAACAGCAACGTACATATCATTGTATTCGATTGTATCGATTTAGTTTATGCAGTAACACGAATCGCTGAGTCAGGATTAAATCATGATTGGCAATTTCGCAGCTCTCCCCGAGCTTCCTCTGCGATCGAAACGCAAAAACTCGGGGTTTTCTCAATCGCGGCTTTCTTTGCCGCAACCTAGGTCAGCCGCCAGTCTGCGACCCGGCAAACCATCGCATGTCCTGCGATTGCGCGGTTGCGGATGCCCCGGGTTGCCCGCCGAAGCCTTGGCCTTGGCGAAGGCGGGCGGTCCTATGGCTGTCGGGCACCCCTTCGACCCTGCTCAGGGTCCAGGCCAATCGCACAGGTCATACGGCAAAAACATCAGCGTCTCATGGTCCAAGTATGCAAAGCGGGCGGGCATGCTGTTCCGACGGTTTCGCGCAAAGAAAGGTTCTCGCGTCTAAGAACTCTCTTCGTAAGTTTAGGCATCAGGACCAAACGGCGTCCGCCGTTTGCACTAGCAGCCTGGAGGGCAAAGCCCGAAAGGCTGCTAGAGCGTCGTCAGGCCCTCGCGCACGGCGTATTTCGTCAATTCGGCAACGCTCTTGACGCCAATTTTGTCAAGAAGGTGTATCCGGTGGGTTTCGACGGTCTTCGTGCTGACGCCGAGCGCAAAGGCAATTTCCTTCGTCGTCTGTCCCTCCGCGATCCGCTTCAGGACATCGAGTTCGCGGGTCGACATGGTGGGCCCCGAACTCTCGGTCGTATCGATCTGGCGCCGATATTCGCGCACAACCAACGTTGAGATCTCCGGACAAAGATAGATTTGTCCGGCGAGAACTGCCCGGAGTGCGGCGACCAGCTCGGTGCTGGCGTTCATCTTCAAAACGTATGCGTGGACTCCTGCACGCAGCACCTCTTTGACAATTTGAGGCTCGGTATGACCCGTGAGGATAACGACCTTGATATCCGGGAGATTCTGGCGGAGCCGACTGGCCAGCGCAGCCCCGCCGATGCCCGGCAGTTCAAGATCAAGGATCACGACGTCCGGCCGAAGGTCTTTCGCTGCAAGCCAGCCGGCCTCGGTATCGAATGCGTCGCCGACAATATGGAACTCCTGCTTGTCCCGCAACAGCAGGCGCAGTCCGTCACGCATGATCTGGTGGTCGTCAATGAGGAGAATCTTGGCTGGTGTCACGGTGAGAATCTCTGAATTTTGCAGTTGGGGAGAACGTCCTTAGCAGCCGCGGGCGTGAGCTCTTCGACCCCGCTCGGGGCCTCGGGCTTTTCGAAACGGCCCGCAATGTCAATGGTCCGGCGTGGTTGGCGCATGTTGGGATTCACCTCCGGGCGATCTATCGGCCCTCATCGGGATTTTTCACAGCAGCCGGTGCCGCTGCGTTCTCGATCGCCTCGCGCACCGCGACCAGAAGCGCATCGATGCTGAACGGCTTCGCCAAGTTGCGAATCCGCGGCTGCGGCATCTTTTCGAAATCGGCCCGATGACCCTGCATGCCGCTGATGGCCAGGAACGGCATCTGCGGACGGTCCTGGCGCAGGGTATGAACGAGTTGAACACCGCCCATATTGGGCATCATGACGTCCGTGATCACCAGTTGCACCTCGTCGCCGTGAGCGCCGATGAAGGCAACCGCCTCCCTGCCATCGGCAACGCACGCAACTTGGTATCCAAACTTCTTCAATGTCCTTTCAAGCATGGCCCTGATGCTTGGCTCGTCGTCCACCACGAGAACAAGTTCGCCCCGGCCGCCCGGCGGCTCGCTCGCAGCCCCACCGGATTCCTTCCCTCCGGTGGAGATCTTTGCCGGCAGATACACGCCAAATTCACTGCCGGAGCCGGGCTGGCTTTTCACGGTAACAAAGCCGCGATGACTGCGCACGATTCCCAGTGCAGCGGAAAGCCCGAGTCCGGTGCCCTGTCCGATCGGCTTGGTGGTGAAAAATGGATCAAATATCTTGTCAATGATCTCTGGCTGGATGCCGGTGCCCGAATCGCTAACGCGCAGAAACACGTAGGGACCCGGTCGCGCTTCGAACTGGAGCGCTGCGAAATCCTCGTCCACGTGCACGTTCTCGGCGGTGACCTTGAGGCGCCCTCCCTGCGGCATCGCGTCGCGGGCATTGACACAAAGGTTGAGCAACACCTGGTGGAGCTGGGTCTGGTCGCCATGCACCGGCCAGAGATCGGTGGGCGCCTGGGTCGAAATGCTGATGCTCTTTGGAAAAGTCTCAGCCATCATTCGCCGCAGCTCGCGAACCACGAGTGTCACATTCACCTCTTCGCGCGGTGAGTTGGTGCCGCGGCTGAACAGGAGCAGTTGGCGGACGATGTCGGCGCCTCGGCGGGTGCTGTCGCCGAGAAGCTGGACCATTTCCTTGTCGTGGGCCTCGCGGGTCAGGGCGCCGAGCATCTCGATCGACATCATGATCGGCGTGAAGACGTTGTTGAGGTCGTGCGCCACGCCGCCGGCGAGCGAGCCAAGGCTGTCCAGGCGTTGTGCACGGAGGAACTGCTCCTCGACCCGTTTGGCCTCGGTGATGTTTGTCTCGACCAACAGGAACCCCCGGGGTTCGCCGTCCGGGTCGCGCAGAAGGTTTGCCCGGCGTTGGATGATTAGAACCTTTCCCGTCCGGTCGACACGGCGGACCTCACCGCTCCATACCTTATGCTCGCTTGTTTCGCGCCTCATCATTGCGCTCTCGCCCTCGGTGACGTCAGGGAACAAGGCGGTCAGTTTGCGCCCAACTGCCTCGACGACCGTCCATCCATAAATTCGCTCGGCCGCCCGGTTCCAGTAGGTGACCGTCTCGTCGAGATCGAGCACGAAGATGGCGTCCTGGGTCACGTCGAGCAGTGCGGCCTGTTCGCGCACTCGAAGTTCGGCCTGCTTCTGCTGCGACACATCCTCCAGGCAGAGCAGCACGATGGCCTCGCCGCCGATTTTCACCTGCGCAGTCGAGGCCAGAAGCGTCATGTCGATCACCTCGTGGTTCCGCACGAAGCGGTACGCCGTCTCGCTTCTCTGGCATGCAATGCCGGCCTGCATGGTGTCGAGGACTTGCCGTCGCAGCGCGCAGTTTCCGCAATCCATGCCAAAACCGCAGCCACGCGGATCGTCGAGAGCGTGGATGCATCCGAGAAGATCTCCCGGGCACAGTCCGAGGGACTCCTGCGGCGTCTTTCCGGAGAATTCCAATGCCGCCTGGTTGAGCCGCCGGACCTTGAGGTCCTGGCTGATCAGCAGCATCATGACAGGCGCGTGGTCGTAGATTGCGGCCAGTTCCGCCTCGTTGCGGACCAGGGCGGCCTCTGCCTTTTTGCGCTCCGTGATGTCGCGGATGCTTGCAAGCGAATAGACTTCTCCGCCGAGCGCATACGTTGAAACGCTGACTTCGGAATCAAATTCCGTCCCATCGACTCGAAGGCCGCGCGCCTCGTAAAATCTTGGAACAGGTTTGCCTGCATTCCTGTTGCTAAAATTCTCGATCACCTGTTGCCGGTGACTTGGTGCGATGCTGTCGACGATGGACTTGCCGAAAATCTCGTCATTGCTGGTGAAACCAAAAAGTCTCAGGTACGCCGGATTGGCCAGAATGTGCACGCCGTTCTTTGAAACTCCGATCGCATCCCTGGAGCTTTCGAAAATTGCCCTCAGCTTCGCCTCGCTTTCGCGCAGCTCCAACTCTGCCTGTTTGCGCTCCGTGATGTCGCGGACAACGCTCAGCAACATTTCCTTCCCCTCGATCACGACGCCGCGCGAGCTTACCTCGACCGGTAACTTCGTCCCGTCCTTGCGCACATGCTCAGACTCAAAAAGGATGCCTTCTGCCAGGGCTCGTTCCATCTGGAGGCGTATCACTTCCGGTGCTTCGGAACCGCGCAATGCAGTCAGGTTCAGGCCAAGCAGTTCCACCCTGCTATAGCCGTAGAGATCCACCGCCGCCTGATTTGCCTCGATGATCTGACCGTCCAACCCAACCAGAAGCAGCGGATCGCGCGCATACTGGCTGATCAACTGGTAGCGAGTCTGCAATGCCTGGGCTTGCCTGCGCGCGCTGATGTCTTCGCTCAGGATAATGATGCCGCCCACAGAGTCAGAGCTGTCCATCCATGGGCGGACTTCCCAGCGGAGCCACTGAACGCTGCCGTCGGCCCGGCGGAAAGGATCTTCTTCAGCGTGCTCCACCGCTCCGGCCAGACAGCGACGGTGAACTTCCTTCCATTCAGCGGACATTTCCGGAAACACCTCGTAATGGCTCCGACCAATGAGCCCCTCGCCTGAAAGTCCGTAGTCCGCGAGCCAACGATTGCTCGCAGCAACGTAGCGCATTTCCTTGTCGAACATCGCAATGGCCGCAGGGGCGTTTTCGACAAACAAACGCATTTGCACCTCCTGCTTCCTCAGGGCGGCTTCCGCCTGTTTTCGGGCGGTAATGTCGGTGATCATTCCATCGCAGGCGACCAGCTTTCCAGCAGCGTTGTGCCGCGGCACCATCGTGTTCTGCACCCAACGCAGGGAACCGTTCTTGTGCAGGATTCGATTTTCGATGGGTGCCCCCAGATGGCCCTTGTTGCTGGCCTGCGCATATTCCTGGACCGCCGCGCGGTCGTCGGGATGCACCATCTCAAGCCATAGAAAAGGTTTTGCCGCATAGTCCTCCGGAGTGTAACCAGTGACAACCGCGCAGCCGGGACCGTACGACGTCGATACAGCCCGTCCGCCTTCAATCCGGATCGAATACACGTAGCCGGTGACCGACGCCACAAGGCGCCGGTAGCGTTGTTCACTTTCCCGCAAAGCTTCCTCGGACTCTGCCAGCCGGCGTTCGGTCGCGATCTCCTTGAATACGCGCGCCACCACTCCGGGCAGGCGGTCGAGGAGGTGCACGTCCTTCACCAGATAGTCGAGCGCGCCGAGCTTCATCAGCTGCACGGCAACGCCTTCATCACCATGGCCCGTGGTGACCAGAAATGGGCATAGCTTGCCAACGCCGCGCAGTTCCTCGATCAGCGCAGCGCCATTCATGTCGGGCAGCGAGTAGTCGAGGATCAACAGGTCGACCGCGTTGGTCGCCACCCACGCAAGGCATTTTCGTCCCGAACCCACTGAGTCGACGCGATACCCCTGCCGCTGGAGGCCGTCGCCTAGAAGTTCGACCAAACCAGCATCATCCTCGACCAGCAGGATGCGGTAGGGTTCGGTGGGCATGATGGGAAAAAGAATGAATCCCTGAAGTAGGACTTGATGGTTCTGAAAGGCGGGCGGCGAAGAAACTGGGGGCGATCTTATGGAGCGCGAAGTATTGGCGTCCGCAACCTGAACACATCTGGCAGCACTTGTGCGGGCCGTGAGGAGCAGGCCGGCGCGCGAGGCGCCTTCAGGCTGCTCCCCCGGTCACGCTTGGCAGCTGCATGATCATCATGAACAATCCAAGTTGCCGCAATACGGTGGCGAACTTGCCGAACTCGACCGGCTTGGTGATGTAGCAATTGCAGCCCGCTTCGTAACACTGCTGGATCTCCCGCGGATCGTCCGTCGTGGTGAGCATCATCACCGGGATCTCCTTCCAGTCGACGTGTGCCTTGATCTGCCGGAGCACTTCAATGCCATTCACGCGCGGCATTCGGATGTCGAGCAGGATCAGATAACGGTGTCCGTTCTGAAGTTTCGTGCGGCCGTTCTCGTCGCGTAGATAATCCAGCACCTCCTGTCCGTCGTGAAAACGGATTAGCGGATTTTTAATGCCCACCTCGCGAAGCAGCTCCATGATCAGGTCGGCATGACCGTCATCGTCTTCGGCGATCAGGATCGTAACCTGGTTTGGGGCTATCTGGTGTTCGGCGACCATTGGGATAATAAGTAGTAGAATATCGGAAACAATTACATTCAATCAAGCCTGATCGAACCGAATGGAGCAACCTGTAGCGCAACCCACCGACATCCTTGCCAGTCCTGAGCATGCGATAGTCGCCCCTCCCTCGTGCACAAGATGCAATCGTGTGATACCGGAATACCGGATTGGGTGCGTTGGTTTTTTGGCAAAAGCGCAGCGGGGAGCCCGTTTGCGGGCGATTCCGAGCTCCGGGCAACCCCCGTCAAAGGCATCAGGCTACGCCGCGAGCATGCTCGCAGCGTGCACTTTGCACGGTAGCACTTATCAGGGGTTTTGGAGGTTATGCGGCTGTTGAATCACGCTTGCTTCGGCATCGAAGCGCCGTCGCTCACTGCATCCGACTGAAGCGCGACGAAGAAGCGGGTGCCTTGGCCAACGGTGGACTCCATCCAGATGCGGCCGTGGTGCCGGTCGAGTATGCGGCGCACAATCTTCAGCCCCAGACCCTCTCCGGTGGCCGGACCCTCCGGATGGAGCCGGTGGAACATCTCCCAGACCTTGTTCTGATGCTCCGCCGCGATTCCCATCCCGGTATCCTCAACGCAGTACACCGATTCCCGTCCATCGACTTGTCCGGACACTCTGATGCTCAGCGGGCGGTCGGGTGCACGGTATTTGATGGCGTTGTCGAGCAGATTGGCGAAAACCTGCCCCAGCAACTCCGGATCTCCCTGGCAGGACGGCAACGGGTCTATCCGCATGGCGGCTCCAGCTTGCTGGATCTGAAACTCCAATGTCGACGCCGCCAGTTGCAAAAGCCGGTCCATGTCGATCGTTTGAATGTTGACTGCGATGCGACCCAATCGCGACACCCGTAACAGTCCGCTGATCAGTCCGTTCATCTTGTCGACGCTGGAGCGGATATAGTGCAGGGATTTTGAGATCCGCTCCACCTCGGGCGGCCCTTCTGCCGCATCTCTTGCCGGGACACTCTTGGCCACAAGATCGGCGCAGGCTTTTTCGAGGCGCTGACCGAAGCCTTGCGCATTGACGAGCGGTCCGCGCAGGTCGTGCGAGGCCACGTAGATGATGCTTTCCAGCTCCTCATTCTTGCGCTCGAGTTCGAGCATCAGCTGGTCGCGTTCCTGCCGGGCCTTTTTCCGTTCCGTGATGTCCTGAAACGTTCCGCTGACCACCGTTGCGCGGCCATTCTCATGGACCGCCTGGCCAATAGCCTGCACCCAGAGCCGCCTATTCCGGGCGGTAACGATTTCAAGTTCGAGATTGAATGGCTCGCCGTTCTTGATCGCCCGGTCAACCGCTTGTTGGATGATCGGCTGCGACTCAGGGGCGTAGAAGCCTAGTGCCGCCTCGACGGTGGGTTCAAAGTCGTCGGCGACCTCATGGAGCGTGTAGATTTCCCGGGTCCATCGGAGCGATCCTGTGCGGAGATCGATTGACCAGCCGCCAATTCGCCCAGTCTTTCCAGTCTCATTCAACATGGCTTCGCTCGCCCGGAGTTCCTCCTCTGCATGAGCCCGTTCAGCCATTTCCTCGCGTGTGAACCGCGCCTCCCGCGTGCGCCAGACAAAGCCGACAACTGCGGTCGCCGTCCCGACTAGCAGCAGCGCGATAATGCTTAGCATCAGGGCCCACTGCCGCAGTGGAGCGTCGATCTCCGCCAGATCCTGTTTGGCGATGATGAACCAGGGCGAATCCGGAATCGACCTTAGTGCGGCGAGTACCTGCCTCCCGCGGTAGTCGATGCTCTGGACCACCGCGGTATCACCAAGCACGGCTTGCACCGCCGCCACGTCGCGCAGTTTGAGCGGAATTCGAAGCGAGAGCGCAGTGCCTGATCGGTGCCTCAGCTCATTGAGAAACACAACGTCATCTCCCTCACGCCGTACGAGCAGAGTTTCCGCTGTGCGGCTCGACGTCGGCCAGGTCTTAAGATGTGGAAACAGAAACTGTTCCGGGTCTATCTCAAAGAGCAGGACGCCCGTCGGCTCGTTGCTGCCGTCATGAGGGACCAGTGGAATTGCGATGTCCATGACCACCTGGTTGCTCGCCGCATCGCGGTGCAAATCAACCATGATCACCGCCCGCTGCTTGAGGGCGTCCGCCGCTGCGGCCCTCGAGGTCGGTTCCAATGCAGTGGCGCTGCCTGGCTCCGCGTGCGAGATTGTTGCCGGGGTTGCCGATCGCGGTCCGGAAGGTGAAGACGCGGCCGAGGTCGGACCGGCCTCAGCGAGGCCGGCTACAGAGGCAACGCTGGCTGGCATGGCGAGACGCACCTGCAATGTGGGATCAAGCAACAGCACGCGCCTGTAAGCATTGATGCGATGCCAGCCGTCAAGCCAGCGCTCAGAGCTGGCGCGCCGGCCGGCGTCTTGAGGATGCGAAAAGATATCCCGCGCCTCGGTTGCGTAGTCCGAGGCTTCGACAATCCACAGGCCGTCGGCCAGCCGCTCCTGCCGCCACCGCACGATGCTCTCCACCTTGAGGTCGGCAATCGCCCCGAGTTCCTCGCGTGCTGACAGGCGGATATGGCCTTTTTGACGATCAAGAAAATACCCACCGATGCCGCCGACCGCCACGGCAAAAAGTGTGAGCGTGGCTATCAGCAGCCTACCACCGTGATCGCGGTTTGGGGAGGGTGGGGGCATTGGGGAAAACACGGAAACGCTGAAACGCTGAAAACTGAAAGCGGGAAAGCGATAAACCGATAAAGCGGAAAGGCGCAGGACTTAGGGAAAAAACCAAAACACTGAAATCGGAAAGCCGAAACTTATATCCTGAAGGCGGACCCGCGGAGAGCAAACTCGGAATCCTTGGAACTGCAAAAGCGGCGGGCGCGATTTAGGTGGTCAGGTTCCATTCTGGCTGGTGCTGCCGCCAAAGGTCGGCAGTGCCACGTAGAAGCGGCTGCCTTCGCCGAGGGTGGATTCGGCCCAGATTTCGCCCTGATGTCGCTCGACGATGCGGTGCGCCAGATTGAGACCAAGACCCTCTCCGGTCGCGGGGCCGTCGGGATTTGCACGAAAGAAAACCTCCCAGATTCTGTCCAGGTTTTCCTGGGCGATGCCCAGGCCGGTATCCGCCATGCAGTACACTGCGCGCTGGTTTTCCAGCCGGCCCGAGACGGTCACGCGCATAGGTCGCAGCGGATCCCGGTACTTCAGGGCATTGTCGAGAAGATTGGAGAACAGCTGGTTCAGCTGGCCGGCGTCGCCGCGGCACGAAGGCAATGTTTCAACGTCGACGACCGCATTCGCGCTTTGGATCGTGAAAGCCATGGTGCTCACGATCTCGGCGAACATCGCGTTCACATCGAGCTGCGTGGGAGTCAATCCTGCGCGGCCGAGCCTTGAGAGGCGGAGCAGACCGTTGATAAGTCGGTCCATCTTGTCGACGCTGCTGAGGATGTAACCCAGCGATTTGGGCAGTTGCTGCGCGATGATCGCTCTGAGCATTGCGCTGCCGGCTGCCGAAATATCCCCAGTCGCCGCGAGCTCTGTCATTTCCCTGCAGTTTGCCTCGATGCGCCGGCTGAATCCCTGGATGTTCAGCATGGGCGAACGCAGGTCGTGAGAAGTCACATAAACCAAGTTCTCCAGTTCCCGGTTCTTGCGTTCGAGCGCGTGCGTCAGCATTTCGCGCTCGGCCTCCGCTGTCCGGCGCGCGGTGATGTCCACCGAAATTGACAGGACACAACGGCGGCCGCCGATCCTGATTTCATTGGTGGTGTTGGAAATGGTGACCGTGTGTCCGTCCTTGTGCTTCAACTGGAGTTCGCGGTCGTCGCTGTATCCCTTGCCTGGCGACAGTTGCGCGCTGTGCTCCGGAACCTGTTCGTCGGTCCACCATCCGAGCTCCATCGGTGTACGACCGATGACTTCCTCACGGGAATGGCCGGTCATCGCCAGACACTGGCTGTTGACGTCGAGATAACGCCCGGTTTCGGCGTCCCGGATGGCCATGCCTGCCGGAGAATCGCGAAATGCCCTCGCGAATTTTTCCTCGCTCTCGCGCAGCTTCTCCTCGCCCCGCTTGCGTTCGGTAATGTCGATGGCAACCGTGAGCAGGCTGGGGCGGCCGCCAATGACGACCTGTTCGCAGTGCATCCAACCGAGAAGCACGCGGCCGTCCTTCATTCGGAACGCCATTTCGCGGCCGGCAATCCGACCGTGATCCTTGAGTTCCTGCAAAACGGAGATTCGGTCTTCAGGCTGGATATAGCCGATTTCTACCGCCTTGTGCCCGATCACCTCGTCCCGGGTGTAGCCGGAATCCAACAGGACCTGTTCGTTCACATCCATGTAGGTCCCGTCCGTCAGGTCTGTAATCGTGATCCAGACCGGAGCATTTAGGAAGGCTTTCGCAAATTTCTCTTCGCTCTCGCGCAGGAAAGCCTCGGCCCGACGCAAGTCGGTGATGTCCTGGTTGACTCCGCGGTGCCCAACGATGTTCCCGACGGAATCCCTAACCAGCTCTATCCGCACAATGATATGGCGAAGCTTGCCGTCGCGCCGTCGGATTCGGTGCTCCACCTGCCATTCGTTCTGCTCGCCCACCAAAGCCTGGGCGATTCCCTCGGCGACCACGTGCCGCTCTTCCGGCAATAGGAATTCGCGCTGATAGACTTCCGAGCGCATTCGACAGCCACCCTCGCGCTCGGCGGTGGTGGCGTAAAGGGCGTAAAACCTGTCGTTAAGGAGGAATGTGTCTGTCGCAGCGTCGTGTTCCCAATGTGCGAGACGCGCCAGGTCCATGGCCCGGGCCAGCAATGCATCGCTTTCCAGCAGCGCCTTCTCGGCCTGCTTGCGTTTGGTAATGTCGCGTGAAACCCCCTGGATGTGCGTCACGCGCCGATCTGCGTCTGCGATCAGGGTCGTCACCACTTCTGTTGGCACGGTTGTGCCGTCGCGCCGGGTCTGTACGAACTCGTTTGTCTGGACTTGGACAGAATCGTCACCGCATTCAAAAGCGGTCAACCGTTCGGGCAGCCCCCGCTCGATGACCTGGTAGGACTCCGGTGTCATCATGTCCTTCAGGCTCTGCCTCATGACTTCTGCGACGGTGTAGCCGCGGAGTTTCCTGATGGACGGGCTGATATAGCTGAAGTGCCCGGCGGCCAGGTCATAGAGCCAGATTACATCGTTGCTGCTTTCCGAAACCAGGCGGTAACGCGCCTCGCTTTTCTGCAGCGCCTCCTCTGTCCGCTTCTGTTGGGTGATGTCCCTGACCGTCGCCTGGAGGAACGCTTTTCCAGCCGCCTCGATTCTGCTCAAAAGCACGGTCGCGGGGAATTCCTCACCGTCGGTCCGCTTATGCGTCCATTCAAAGAAATGGACTCCGTCGCGCATGGCGATCTCGATCATCTCCCTTGATTTTTCGGCCGAAATCCGGCCGTCCGGCTGACGTTCAGGTGAGAGTTCCCAGGGCCCGTGGGAAACAAATTCCTCTTCATTCTTCGTCCGATACATCTCCACCGTGGCGATATTGCCAGAGGTGAATTTCCACGAGGGAGGCTCAAGCGTCATGATCGCGTCACGGGAGCTTTCGAAGAGTCCGCGATACTTCTGCTCGCTCTCCCGCAACGCCGCTTCGGCCTTCTTGCGCGCGGTGATGTCCCGGAAGCTCCACACCCGGCCCACCACACGACCGCCAATTCGTTGAGGTTGGGAATATCTTTCAAATCGGCGACCATCCTTGAAAACAAGTTCGTCCAAGGAATTCGCGTCAGGCGTGTGGTAAAGGTTCCTGACACCTTGCAGAAAGGCCTCGGGATTCTCCAGCTGTTCCGTCACTGCCGATAGCAGTTTTCCGTCATCCCCGTCGGCCATCACGTTCTCGGGAATCCGCCAGAGTTCCGCAAACCGCCGGTTGCTGCTCGACACCTTGCCTTCCGCGTCGACGACGAGAATGCCATCCGCCGTGGATTCGAGCGCGGCAACAAGCAGCGATTTGGATTTCTGAATCGCGGCCTCCGCCTGCTTGCGTTCGGTGATGTCGCGACAGAATGCGATGAAACGGTGGCGGCTGGGAATGTAGGTGATGCAGGCTTCGAAATCGATCAACCGGCCGTCCTTGGCGCGGTGCTGGGTTTCAAAGCGCGCATTGCCGTTGCGCATCATCTGGCGCGTGATTTGAGCCACTTCCTCGGGCTGCTTGATTACATCGATGTCCGGGATGCGCATCGCAGTCAGTTCAGCGCGGGTATAGCCGAGCAGGCGGCAGTAGGCCTGATTTGCATCGACGATTCGATCGCTCTCGTCGGTTTCGAGAACGCCTTCAAGCGAAGTGCTGAGAAGCACCCGGTAGGTCTCGGCCTGCTCCTGCAGAAACCGCTCACTTTGCTGGAGGCGTTGTTCGAGCGCGTGGTTGTGCAGGGCAACCTCGACCGCGACCTGCAGGTTCTGCGGCTTGAACGGCTTGGTGACATAGCCGAACGGATGGGTGAGGTTGGCGCACGTCAGCGCGTCCTCGTCCGAGTTGGCGGCTACATAAACTACCGGAAGTCCGTGCCGGCCGCGGATCATCTCGGCAGCGGCGACGCCCCCATGATTCCTTCCGAGGTTAACGTCCATGAGCACGAGATCGGGATGCTCCCGGTCGATCGAAGCCACGGCCGCCTCTGCGGATTCAACGGCGCCGCAGGTCGCATAACCCAGCTGCGCAAGCATGACGCGAAGACTATCGGCCACGCCTGCCTCGTCATCAATGATCAAGATCTTGGCTGGCATGGGAAGAAATTAGGAAGGGCTGAAGGCCGGAATCTCAATCGCGATAAAGAGGGCTTGCGCCGGAACGATGTAGTGGACGTAGGGTCGCCGCTTGTCGGCGGACCGCTTCTCGCGTGAACCGTGGCCCGGACACGAGCCCCTCGACTCCGCCGAGGTCGAGGGACGTGCGATCGTTTTCTCGGAATCGCGCGCGAGCGCGCCTCCTGCGATTTGCATACATTCGGTTGAGCGAAGTCGAGAATCAGGCGATTTCACTTTTGAATCGCGAGCAAATGGGTCTTCCGGCCGTTGCCACCGTAGAGGCTTGCGGAGGCGAGTAAAGCCGGCTGATCAACTATACAGATTGTCGCGTATTGCCAGCAAAGCCCGGTAGGCCTCCGCTCGGACAACGTCAACGTCTGCGGGCGTGAGATTGTGTGCAACCACGAACGGATGGTCTGCCGGGAAATTCAGGGGCTGGTCCTTCAGGGTGTCGATGAATGACTTGTCGATGCCCGAAGGCAGCAAGCGCGCGGCAAAATGGGTTGCCAGAACCAGAGGCGCCGCAGAGGGATCCGGTTGCGGTCGTTCCTGATCACCCACCGCCTGGACCATCACCTCGGAGAAACCCCATTTGCTCAGCAATTGCGCCCCTGCGCCTGCCTGGGTGACCCCTACATTTTCCAATTCCCAGACCGAGAGCGCCTGGTTGCCGTCCCAAAACAGTCCGCCACCGATGTCGTGGACGACCTGGTTGATCGCGAGCCGGCCAATGAACCGCAGCAAGCCGACCGTGTAGGCCTCGCCTGGATCGAAGACAGCAGTTGTCTGCGCAAGCCGTTCAGGAAGAGTCCGCTGAAAAGGCTTTCCGCCCAAAAATCCTCCGCCGCGATGCCGTAGCTGCCCAGGTCGCGATTCGTGGTCTGATGGGCCGCAACGAGGTTGAGGAGGCGGATGGTTTCGCGGAAGCCGATAATCTGGACGGCCTCGCTGACGGCCGACACGCGCCAGCCCAGGGCATAATAGGCGCTGTTCGCACAGCGAAGAACGTCGATCACAAGCGCCGAATCACGACTGATCAGTTCCGAAATATCGCCCAGGTCGGACTCCGGGGTGCGCAGCAGCTGCGTGGCACGGGCCAGCATCCGCGGCGCGGGCACCAAACGCTCGGTCTTGGAGATGGCGGCAAGAAACTGGTCTTTGGTTGGAATCATGGCAGCGTGGGGTCTACGGAATTTGAGGGGGCGGCGGCAGGTTCAAATGCTCATGCCTGAGTTCGGGCCTCCCTGCCCGCGGTGGTGCGCCAGCAGCGCCTGTACGTCGAGGATGAGGGCGATGTGGCCGTCGCCGAGGACGGTGGCGCCGGAAAAGACCTGCACGCGCCGGCTGATCCAGCCGAGCGATTTTAGGACGGTCTGGTGGTTGCCGATCACGCGGTCGATCACCAGGCCCAGCCGCTGATCATCGATCTCGACGACCACGACGCGTTCGACGTCGGGCGGAGCGGAGGTGAATTTGAACAAATCGCGCAGTCGCAGATAGGGCACGAGCTCTCCGCGCAGTCCGACGACGTTCCGGCCGTTCCCGGCGGCGCGCTGACTCCTGGTCAGCTCGATGGTTTCGCGGGCGATGCCAAGCGGCAGAATGTAGCGTTCGCCATCCACCTCGACCATCAATCCTTCGATGATTGCAAGGGTCAACGGCAGCGACAGCCGGAACTCGGCTCCGCGCCCGCGCTCGCTCCGCAGCTCGACGCGGCCCCGAAGCTGTTCGATGTGGCGGCGCACGACATCCAGGCCGACTCCACGCCCCGAAACCTGGGAGATTTTCTCTGCGGTTGAGAAACCGGGCAGGAAGACCATTTGGAATAACTCCGACTCGGTGGGATGTGCGTCAGCGGTCAACAATCCCTGGCCGATCGCCTTTGCACGGATTCGCTCGGCGTCGAGTCCGCGGCCGTCATCGCTCACGCTTACGAGCACGCGGTCACCGCGCTGTTCAGCCCGGAGTCGCAGCGTTCCACACCGCGGTTTCCCTG